>OGEH01000723.1_pt1 | contig 19262 bp, 14 predicted proteins | sample 1570681 | NCBI WGS metagenome assembly OGEH01 (sample SAMEA2582126, study PRJEB24529) | metagenome | biome: Human gut stool | place: China | collected 2011 | reverse complement strand
GAGGGCGAAGAGGAGGAAGAAATAGAGGGATGAAGAGGAAAGAGTAGGGGATGAAAAAATGGGAATCAACGAATGAAAAAAGGAAGAGAATAGAATGTCAAAACAGAGCCTCTATTTGAAGTAAACAGAACCTCTATTTTCCCCAAACAGAGCCTCTGTTTTTCCGAAATGAGTCCCCGGTTTCTGTATGACTTAAATCGTTCTTACTATGACTTAAAAGCCTAAAATATAGCAATTATGAGTACTATTTTTGCCGTCTGTACTTTTTTGTCATCAGGTTCGTATGATTTACTCACCTCATTTTTCTTCAGATACACTATCTTTGCAATACTTAAATGAATGAAAATACCATGACTCGAATGAAACATTTGCTTTGTGTTTTTCTGGTAGCAGCTTTGGGGAGTTTCTCTTTCAAGGCAAACGCTTATACCGAACGCAATATGCTGCAAAAAGCGGCTGACGAGACTACGTTGAAAAACGTGTTAATAATGAAACAGGCTTGGGTGCCTTATCCTGCTTATACCGATCGTGCCGCCTGGGATTCCCTGATGGGACCCAACAAACAACGTCTCATCGAAGCCGGCGAAAAACTCCTCGACTATAAGTGGCAACTGATACCTGCCACTGCCTATCTGGAATACGAACGTAGCGGTAACCGTAAAATAATGGAAGTTCCTTATGACGCCAACCGCCAGGCACTTAACGCCTTGATGCTTGCCGAGCTGGCCGAAGGAAAAGGACGTTTTATCGACCAATTACTGAACGGAGCATATATGAGCTGTGAAATGAATTCATGGGTTCTATCCGCACACTTGCCGCGCCAGAGCAGTAAACGTTCACTTCCCGACTTCCGCGAACAGATTATCGACCTCGGTTCAGGCGGATACGGAGCATTAATGGCTTGGGTACACTATTTCTTCCGCAAACCATTCGACAAAATCAATCCTGTGGTATCTTTGCAAATGCGTAAAGCAATCAAAGAACGTATTCTCGATCCGTATATGAACGACGACGAAATGTGGTGGATGGCTTTTAACTGGAAACCGGGAGAAATCATCAACAACTGGAATCCCTGGTGTAACTCCAATGCCCTGCAATGTTTCTTACTGATGGAGAACAATAAGGATAAGTTGGCGAAAGCTGTTTATCGCTCCATGCAGTCAGTCGATAAGTTTATCAACTTTGTGAAATCCGATGGTGCCTGTGAGGAGGGAACCTCTTACTGGGGACATGCCGCCGGAAAGCTCTATGACTATTTGCAGATACTCTCTGATGGCACAGGCGGTAAATTGTCTCTGTTCAATGAACCGATGATTCGCCGGATGGGAGAATATATGTCCCGTTCATACGTGGGCAATGGCTGGGTGGTGAATTTTGCTGATGCATCGGCACAAGGGGGGGGCGATCCTTTGTTAATCTATCGGTACGGTAAAGCTGTAAACAGCGATGAAATGATGCATTTTGCCGCATACCTGTTGAATGGAAGAAAACCGTATGCTACCATGGGCAACGATGCTTTTCGTTCGCTTCAATCTCTACTTTGCTGTAATGAGCTGGCAAAAGCAACTCCGAAACATGATATGCCGGATGTAACCTGGTATCCCGAAACGGAATTCTGTTATATGAAGAACAAGAACGGTATGTTTGTTGCCGCTAAAGGCGGATTTAATAACGAAAGCCATAACCACAACGATGTAGGAACCTTTTCTTTATACGTAAATACAATTCCTGTGATTATTGATGCCGGTGTAGGTACATATACCAAACAGACGTTCGGTAAAGACCGCTATACCATCTGGACCATGCAGAGCAACTATCATAACTTGCCGATGATTAACGGAGTACCGCAGAAATTCGGGCAGGAGTATAAAGCTACCAATACCGTTTGCAATGAGAAGAAACGGATGTTCTCTACGGATATAGCTACTGCTTATCCGGCAGAAGCGAAAGTGAAAAGTTGGGTTCGCTCTTATGCTCTTGATGATAAAAAACTCATTATTGGTGATAATTATACGTTGGATGAGGCTATTGCTCCTAATCAAATGAATTTTTTAACTTGGGGCAATGTGACTTTCCCTTCAGCCGGAAAAATCCGTATCGAAGTAAAGGGACAAAAGGTGGAAATGAACTATCCGTCGCAGTTTAAAGCTGAACTGGAAACAATCAAACTGGATGATCCGCGCCTGTCTAACGTATGGGGCAAAGAGATTTACCGTATCACACTAAAGACTGAAGAAAAGAAAGTGACTGGTAAATATGGATTTGTTATTCAACAAGTGAAGTAGGATGAAATAGATTTTTAAAGCTAGAAAAAATAAAGTATAAACAATTAAATCACAGTAAGATGAAAAAAGTATTATTTGCCGGCCTTTTGGTCCTTGCAGGAGTAAGCGTAAGTGCGCAGAACCTGATAAAAAACGAAAAATTCGCCACTGAAGTGAAGACTAAAGTGACTAATGCCAACAAAGCTACCGCAGGAGAGTGGTTTATCATGAATAATGAAGCTGACGGTGTAACTACTATTGCTTGGGAAGAAACAGGAGATGCCAAATATCCGAATGCAATGAAATTGGATAACTCCGGTGCCGAAAAGAATCTCTCTTGGTATAAAGCTTTCCTGGGACAACGTATTACCGATGGTTTGGACAAAGGTATCTATGTTCTTACTTTCTATGCAAAAGCTAAAGAAGCAGGAACTCCGGTCAGCGTATACATCAAGCAGACCAATGAGGAAAAGAATGATAATGGTAAGTACAATACTACTTTCTTCATGCGTAGAGACTATGACGCGGATGCTCAACCGAATGCTTCGGGTGCACAATACAATTTTAAAATTAAAGAGGCCGGTAAATGGACTAAAGTAGTGGTTTACTATGATATGGGACAAGTGGTAAATGCTATTAGCAGCAAGAAAGCAAATGCTAACTTGGAAGTGTCTGATACAGACGATGATGCTGCTATTCTGAAAGATTGTTATGTGGCTATTCTTTCCCAGAACAAAGGCGGCGTTGTAGAAATCAGTGACGTGACATTGAAAAAGAAATAAAGAGCAAAGGATTTAATATAGTAGGTTAACAAAAAAAATAGGGCAGTGAAGTAGTGATACTTCGTTGCCCTATTTCTTTTGTTATATGAATATAATGGAGAGTTCTGAATAAATAAATGTATGAAACAGCCAATCTCCCTTCGGGACTGATTTCATGCGATTTATTGAATACCGAGTTTCTTCTTCAGTTCCTTAGGCAGAGAATCTTTGTGTACCATCACACAGATTGTTTTAGCACGTACATAGCTTTCAGACATATTCAGATAACCTCCGGATTTGTTGCTATCCGCTCCCCAGGAATTCTTGGTGATATAATATTTAGTACCATTCTGATCTTTTACAATACCGGTGATGTGCATCAGGTGGTCGTCAGTTGTCACAAACTTCTCGTAACCATCCTGACGGATTTCCGGTGTTACGTTGATTTCCGGATAAGGATGTTCAAACTTGAACACTTCGTCCATTCGTTCGTATTTAGGCATTTTCTCAAAACGGGCACGGTCGGTAGTCGAGTAATCTTTCACATCCTCCACTTGCGGATTGATGGCGATTCCGTTCTTGAAAGAGAAACCCTGTTCGCTAACGTCACCATCCCAACATACGGTATATCCTTTGTTCAGTGCATAGTCGATAGCCTCGATCAGTTCGTCCAACGGAAGATTATACATCGGCTGGTTTTCCCAGTTGTCGGGAACTTCAGGTGAGAATGTCTCATAATAAGGCTTGTGAGTGAAACTAGTCAGTTCAACGTAATCATCCATATTCAATCCCAGACTTTCTGTGAAAGATTGAGGAGTATATTCTTTTCCTTTATAAGTGAACTTTTCGGGAACTTTACCCAGATAAATATCGAACAGATTATTAATAAGCGCATCAAATTGCGGAGTACGCTTTTTAGATTCAATATTTGCGTCTACCAATGCTTTGAGGTAGCGTGACAATGCTCCGTGATTGTGGTCTTTCTTATCGCCCGGCAATCCGGTGTACACTTCTTCCGGAACGATTCCCGCTTTCTTATAAGCGTTTTTGAAAGTGTGTGCCAAACTTCCTTCACCGATACTTCCTTTACCACGACGGAGATAATTGTCCTCCATCTGATTCATATACTTTTGGCGGACGATAAACATTTCCGAGAGATCATATTCTCCTTTTCCCATTCGGAGCAGTTCCGACTCCATGAAAGAAGCGGTGGCAAAGCACCAACAGGTTCCTGTGGAACCCTGATCTTTGACAGGCGTTGCTTGGTGAGATACAACGGTTGTGAACTCATAACCAGGTGTTTGTGCAAAAGAGGTTACGACCAATATGAGGAGCGCAACCGACATAAATAGCTTTTTCATAATGTGTTTTATTATCTTTCTTCTGCAAATGTATAAAAAAAGCGAGGATACTCGAAAGTTCCTCGCTCTATTTATTATAATTAGTGTGTTTATTTACATGGCAACCTGCTGTGACAGCAGTTTTTGAAGTTTACCGTTTAATGTTTGGCACATGGCACCATTTCCCATTGCTTGATAGCGTTTAATACGGTACTGTAACATCATAATTTTTTCATTTGCATTCTTTTTCATAATTTGTTTCCTCTTTTTTTGCTCTCCACGTTTTGAAGAGCGGTTTTACATCTTGTTTTCTCTAATAACACTGCAAAGATACAAATTGTTTTCGAATTATATGCTGTAAAACATAAAAATCTTCTTTTTCTTTTGAATTTTCTTTTTATAGGGGTTCGAACACGGTCTATATTACAAACCTGTTACAAAATTCCTGGATTTTCCCATCAATGACAATATTATTCTTATCTATCACATTTTTATGTACTTATCTAGGTATTCAGAAAATATTCTTCTATTTTTGTCAGTCAGCAACCTTATTAATAGAATAAACCAAACACTTATATGAAAACATTCACCCATCTTTTGTGCGTCCTGATTTTGTCGATTGTACTGTTTGCTTGTAACAATGCTCACTTCCTCAAAGAAGAATCCTACCGGAATCAAGTAGCTCAAGACTTTGAGCAGAAAAAACAGGCACTTCCTCACGGAGATTTATTTGCAATCTTTGCCGATTCTATTTTGTCAGTCTACGAGCGCGAAGCATTGATGTTTCTCTACGCTTATATGCCGATAGGGGATGTGACGGACTATCCGGGAGATTATTACTTGGAGAATGTCCGGCTGTCGAAGCAGACACGTGACGAGATGCCTTGGGGCAAAGAGATTCCCGATGAAGTGTTCCGTCATTTTGTTCTGCCGATCCGGGTGAATAACGAGAATCTGGATGATTCCCGCCGTGTGTTTTATGATGAACTAAAAGACAGGGTGAAGGGACTGCCGATGAAAGACGCGATATTGGAGGTGAACCACTGGTGTCACGAGAAAGTAGTCTATCGTCCGAGTGACGCGCGTACCAGCTCACCATTGGTATCAGTCAAAACAGCGTATGGGCGTTGTGGCGAAGAGTCTACCTTTACGGTGGCTGCGCTCCGGGCGGTCGGTATTCCGGCACGGCAAGTGTATACGCCCCGCTGGGCGCATACGGATGACAATCATGCTTGGGTGGAAGCATGGGCGGATGGACATTGGTATTTCTTCGGAGCCTGTGAACCGGAACCGGTTTTGAACTTGGGATGGTTTAATTCCCCTGCCAGTCGGGGAATGTTGATGCATACCAAGGTTTTCGGACGTTACAACGGTCCGGAAGAGATCATGCTTGAGACACCGAATTATACGGAAATCAATGTAACGGAGAATTATGCTCCAATCGCAAAAGCGTTGGTAACGGTGAAAGATAGGAATGGACAACCTGTCACCGGAGCAAGAGTGGAGTTTAAAGTATATAACTATGCGGAGTTCTATACAGTGGCTACTAAATATACTGATGCCAGTGGTCAAGTGTCATTAACGGCCGGTAAGGGAGATATGTTGGTATGGGCTTCCGATAAAGGGACATTCGGCTTTTCCAAGCTATCCTTCAGCAAGCAACCGGAATTGACATTGACACTTGATAAGAAGGAAGGAGATATATTTGAAGAGGATATTGATATCGTTCCTCCTGTTGAGAATCCTATTTTACCGGAAGTAACGCCAGAGCAGCGGGCGGAGAATGACCGGAGAATGATGCAGGAGGATTCGATTCGCAATGCTTATGTCGCTACTTTCCCGACTGCGGAACAAGCTGATTCCATTATAGCCTGTTTGAAGGGAAAATCAGGTTCGTTTGTAAGGAAGGCACTGGCTTCTTTCTTAGTGGAATCAAGAGGAAATCATGATGTATTGGTTCGTTTTCTGAATGAGGCAGACCGACAGGGAAAATTAATGAAAGGAGCGGCTTTGTTGTCTGTGCTTACTAAAAAAGATCTTCGTGATGTACCTTATGAAGTATTGATTGATCATTTATTGAATACGAAAGATGTTCCTAACTATTTATATGATTGTGTTATACCCTCCTTGCGCTGTATGGATGCTTCGGTTGGAGATATTTATGACATACTTGCTCCCCGTATTTCAACGGAGGTATTGACGCCTTATAAATCGTTCTTTCAGTCTAAGTTCTCCGAAACGGAAATAGATACCTTTCGAAATCATCCGCAAGCTTTAGTTGAATGGGTAAACCGTAATATTACGATTGATGAGGAAAATAACTTTCTGCGTATTCCTATTTCTCCGGAAGGGGTTTGGCGTGCGAAGGTGGCGGATTCATTTTCACGGGATATTTTCTTTGTGGCTTTGGCGCGTAGCCTGAATATTGCTGCTGATATGAGAAAGATGGATGGACGCATAAGCTATATGGATCCTGAAAAGGATGAATGGGGGGATAATAGATATGTGGAAGTTGATTTCGATAAACAAGAAGAAGTGGAGGCATCCAGAGGCATTTATCGTTTTTATGAGGACGGTAAGGCAATTGCTCGTGATGATAAGAGAGTAAAGTATTATAATAAGTTTACCATTTCCAGGTTGCGGGAGGGCAGACCAGAATTGATTAGCTGTGACGAAGAACATCCCGAGTTGCGATATATAGGGACATTGGATACCGGATATTACTTGTTGGTTACTGGCACAAGGCTTGCTGATGGAGGTGTGTTGGCGAGATTATCTTCTTTTGTGTTGCCGGCACAAAAAGACGAATTCAGGCCTGTAGCGACCAAAGTACCTTATCATTTGCGTGAATCCGGAGAAAAAGTGGCTGTTATCGGTAATTTCAATTCTGAATCGCTTTTTGCACCGGTGGAGGGAATAGGAGAGAAAGTGATATCTTTGTCAAAACAGAGTATTCTGCAAACCTGTGGGCGTGGCTATTTTGTAGTAGCTGTTCTTGGGGTAGGGCAGGAGCCTACCAATCATGCACTAAGAGATATAGCCGCTTTGGGCAATGACTTCGAACAATGGGGGCGTAAGATGGTCTTTCTTTTCCCTTCGGAAGAACAATACAAAAAATTTAATGCCGACGAATTCAAAGGACTACCGTCTACCATCACTTACGGTATTGATACTGATGATAGCATTCGGAAAGAAATTGTGCAAGCGATGAATTTGAATAACTCCATTCTGCCAGTGTTTATTATTGCAGATACATTTAATAGGGTAGTCTTTGTTTCTCAAGGATATACAATAGGTTTAGGTGAGCAATTGATGAAAGTTGTACATGGCTTGTAGGAAAGAATCTATATGAATAATCGTTAATTCTTGTCCTTAATGCGTTTTTTCGGAAAAGAATGATTACGTTTGCAGCAAATTATGGCTAAATATATTTTTTGCATATTAGCATGCGCATTTCTAGTATTGGGATTTAGTAATGTTTCCGATAAAGAATTGCAGGGATTTCAGAAAGAAACAGGAATCTCGGCTAATGATATGCAATATAAAGCAGAGTCATGTTGCTGCCTTTCTTCTGCCGGCTTTGACAAGTCGGGCAAAGATTCTCGTTCACAGTTTGTTGACGAAACATCCAATTGTAAAGTTAGTGACTGCATTTTTGACAATATCTCTTTTCCGAGAAGCATTGTTCCTTTCAAGAACCTGAAGTTCAATACCAATACTGTGATTATACAGATATTGAGCTCTCTGAATGTTCTGCTTCCGGAGAATCGTTTGGGTCATACCGACCTTGATGTTAATTACACTAAATATTCGTGTAAGTATTACGTTTACACATTGGCGCATATTCTTATTTAGACTCTACTCTTGTCTTTGGGTAGGGTGAGGTGTGCCTGTTATTCTGATCCCCTCTGCCACTTTTTCCTTTATTTTATTTATTATCTATTTTATTCATGTCAACATGGAAAACAAAGAATGTATTTCCTGTGACTTGGAACAGAAGACGGGTATTAATGTGTCTTATTGCTACCAGTGTGGTAAGTGTACGGCCGGATGTGTGCTGTCAGAGGAGATGGATTATGCTCCCAGCTATATTCTCCGGTTGTTGCAGACAAAAAATGCTCAAAATGACCGTCGTGTGTTAAGTTCCAATGCCATCTGGATTTGCTTGAATTGCGAAAACTGTATTGCGAGGTGCCCTAAAGAGTTCAACATTCCCAAAGTGATGGACTATCTGCGTGAGAGATCCCGTAAAGAAAGATGCATCCATAAAGAATCACGTCCTGTCGTAGCTTTTCACTCCGCTTTTCTCGAATCAGTGAAAAGAACGGGAAGACTCTACGAAGTGGGATTGGTTGCAGGTTTTAAAGCCCGCACTTTACGTCTGACACAGGATTTGAATGTGGCTCCTGTTATGTTCGTCAAAGGGAAACTCAACCTCCTTCCGGAACGGGTAAAAGATGAGAATAAGATCAAAAAGATATTTGCACAAACCATTGAAAAGACTCAAAAGTAGCTATGAGAATCGGTTTCTATCCGGGATGTTCGCTAAACGGAACTTCTCGTGAATATAATGAATCAGTCAAAGCACTGGCACAGGCGATGGGACTCGAACTGATCGAGTTGAAAGACTGGAATTGTTGCGGCGCAACGGCAGCTCACTCCATGAGTAAACAACTGTCTCTGGCCTTACCTACCCGTGTGTTGGCTTTGGCAGAACAACAGGGATTTCAAGAAATCGTTGTCCCCTGCGCTTCCTGTTACAATCGTTTGAGTGTTGCTCAATACGAATTATTGAACAATGAAGTATTGAAGGATGAAATACTGACTACAGTTGGAATGCGCTACCTCGGTAATGTGAAAATATTGAATGTCATCCAGATGATAGAGAAATATATGTTGGATGCATTAAAAGAGAAGATAGTACGTCCTTTTGCTCATCAAGTGGCTTGTTACTATGGCTGCTTGCTGGTGCGTCCCCATAAAATATTAAACTTCGACCGTCTGGAAGATCCGCAAAGCATGGACAAAATCATGTCTCTGATTGGTGCCACTCCTATTGACTGGGCTTTCAAAACGGAGTGTTGCGGTGCGGGCTTGTCCGTTTCTCGCACAGACCTTGTAGGACGTCTCTCGGGAAATATACTGAAAGATGCTGATGACCGGGGAGCGGAAGCCGTGATTGTGGCTTGTCCGATGTGTCATTCTAATTTGGATATGCGTCGCCCTGCTATCAACCACTATCTGGCAAAACCTGTTACCATACCGGTTCTTTATATCACACAGGCTATCGGACTGGCTGTCGGACTGACTCCCAAGGAATTGGGACTGGGACGTCATTTTGTAGCTGTAAATTTGAAGGAGGCGGAAGTATGTCTAAAATAGGAGTTTTTATCTGCCATTGCGGTGAAAATATCAGTGCAACTGTCGACTGCGAAAAAGTGGCCGAGGCGGCAAAAGAAATGGAAGGCGTTGCCTATGCCATTGATTATAAATATATGTGTTCCGATCCGGGACAGACATTGATTAAGAACGCCATTAAAGAATATGGATTGGATGGCGTTGTCGTTGCTGCCTGTTCTCCGCGAATGCATGAACCTACCTTTCGGAGGGCATGTGCGGAAGCCGGATTGAATCCTTATCTGTGTGAGATAGCTAATATTCGTGAGCATTGCTCTTGGGTACATGAGAAAGGGGAGGCAACTACCCGTAAGGCTGTCGATATTGTCAAAAGTCTGGTTGAAAAGGTAAAGCGGAATCATCCTTTGGTTCCCATTCAGGTTCCTATCACCAAAAAAGCACTGGTGATTGGAGGAGGAATTGCCGGAATTCAGGCAAGTCTGGACATCGCTAATTGCGGACATCAGGTCATTCTGGTAGAGAAAGAACCGTCCATCGGCGGACACATGTCACAGCTTTCGGAAACTTTTCCTACATTAGACTGTTCGCAGTGTATTCTTACTCCCCGAATGGTGGAAGTAGCGCAGCATCCGAATATCACTCTTTATACGTATGCCGAACTGGAGCATGTGGAAGGCTTTATCGGTAATTTTAAAGCCAGTATACGCCTGAAAGCGAAGAGCATTGATGAGAAATTATGTACCGGTTGCGGACTTTGTACGACTAAATGTCCCAACAAAAAGATACCGAGCGAATTTAATGCCGGTTTGGGAATGCGTACAGCTATTTATGTTCCTTTTCCGCAAGCAGTGCCCAATAAACCGGTGATTGATAAAGAACATTGTACCCATTATCGCAATGGTAAATGCGGAGTCTGTGAAAAGCTATGTCCTACGGGGGCTATCCGTTTCGGACAAGAGGATCGTATTATCACCGAAGAAGTCGGAGCGATTGTAGTAACTACAGGATTCAATGTGTTGAATACAGACTTTTTTCCCGAATATGGATATGGGAAATATAAAGATGTCATTACCGGATTGCAGTTTGAGCGTCTGGCATCGGCTTCCGGTCCTACATTCGGAGAGATTCGCCGTCCGTCTGACGGACAGATTCCTCAAAAGATTGTATTTGTAGCCTGTGCCGGTTCCCGTGATCCGGCCAAAGGAATTCCTTATTGCTCTAAGATATGCTGCATGTACACAGCCAAACATGCGATGCTTTATCAGCACAAGGTACATGGTGGCGAATCGTACGTGTTCTATATGGATATTCGTGCCGGAGGAAAGAATTATGAAGAATTTGTGCGCCGTGCCATTGAAGAGGATGGAGTGAATTACGTCCGTGGTCGCGTCGCCCGTATATATGAGAAGAACGGTAAATTGATTGTTAAAGGAGTAGACACCCTGTTGGGAGCATCACCTGTCGAGATAGAAGCTGACATGGTAGTGCTTGCCACAGCGGGAGTTGCCAACAAGGGAGCGGAAGAATTGGCGCAGAAGATGCACATTTCTTATGATCCTTATCAGTTCTTTGCCGAATCTCACCCCAAACTGAAACCGGTGGAAACGAATACAGCTGGAATCTATCTGGCAGGAGCTTGTCAGGCACCGAAAGATATTCCCGAAACAGTGGGAATGGCTTCGGGAGCCGCTGTGAAAGTAGCAGGATTGTTTTCACAGGCAAATCTGGTTCGTGAGCCGTTGATAGCCGTTGTCAATCGTACTGCCCCTCCGTTATTCAGCACTTGTGTTGGGTGTTTCATGTGTCAGACAGCTTGTCCTTATCAGGCCATCGAACGTGAAGAAATAAAAGACAGGAATGGAAATGTAATAAAGACCGTAGCTAAAGTAAATCCCGGACTTTGTCAGGGTTGTGGTACTTGTGTTGCTTTCTGCCGTTCCAAATCTATTGATATACATGGATATTCCAATGAACAGGTCTATGCCGAAGTGATGGCATTGCTGAACCATTAAAAAGAGAGTAAGCTATGAACGAAAATAAGATCGAGAATAATCAGGAATTTGAACCGCGCATTGTAGCTTTTGTCTGTAATTGGTGCACGTATGCCGGGGCAGACCTGACAGGTACGAGTAGGTTGAAGTATGCGACTAATGTAGAAATTGTCCGCTTCCCCTGTACAGGAAGAATTGACTTTATGTTACTGTTGAAAGCCTTTGCCGGAGGTGCTGATGGAATTATCGTTTCGGGTTGTCATCCGAATGACTGTCATTATACATCCGGAAACTTCCACGCACGTCGTCGTTGGATTGTATTCCGCGGACTGCTCGACTTCCTGGGTATTGATGTACGTCGTATCCGTTATTCATGGGTGTCGGCGGCAGAGGGAGCCAAGTGGGCTGATCTGGTGAATGAGACAGTTGCCGGAATCCGTGAACTGGGACCTTATCTGGAGTATCAGAAAGCTTCGGACTATTTGGAAAAGGAGGCTATCTATGAGTAAACTGATAGAAAAAGCAGTTGCTTTGTTACAAGAAGGAGAAGTGAATCTTGTGATAGGCTATGAAGAAGGAAATCATGGAACACGTCCTCTCTTTTGCCGGCAGGCAGAAAATGCCGACAGACTGATACTGGACGCCCGTTGCACGAATAATATCGCAGTTTATCTGACAAAACGGGAATTAACAGGAACAGGCAAAGTGGCTATAGCAGCTACGGTTCCGGCATTACGGACGATTGTTCAATTGGCATTCGAAAACCAGTTGAAAGAAGATAATCTTCTGGTATTGACCGTTGACGGACATGGAGAAGTTATCCAGTTTAAAGGATTCGATGAAATAAAAACATATCTGGCAGACTTTCCCTTGACTATTAGTGAGGAGAATCTCCAACTGATTGATCGTCTGAAAAAGATGAGTCGTGAAGAGCGGTGGAAATATTGGATGGAGGAAATGTCGAAATGCATCAAATGTTATGCTTGCCGGGCTGCCTGTCCGTTGTGTTATTGCAGTCGGTGTATTGTGGAGGTCAATTGTCCGCAGTGGGTACAACCCTGGTCTGCTCCGCTGACAAATATGGAGTGGCAGATTAACCGCGTGATGCACATGGCAGGACGTTGTATCGGTTGTGGCGCTTGTAAACAAGCTTGTCCGGTGGGTATTCCTCTTCATTTGATGACACAAAGTATGATGGAAGACATTCAGGGCGAGTTCGGGGTTGCTCCCGGAGCTATCAATCCTGCGGGAAATGTACTTTCTACCTTCAAGGCAGAAGATAAAGAGAACTTTATACATTAAAAGAAAGTAATGGAAAATCTACATATCAGTAAAAGCAGTCTGCAAGAATGGTTTCACCAGATGGTGAAAAAGGAAATGCATATTTTTGCTCCTGTGCGTTCAGGAGATAAAGTAGACTTCAAAAGAGTGACTTCTTACGATGAGGTAGCGACGGACTATGTGCAGACTACCCAGTCGGCTAAACGCTTTGTGTTCCCGAAAACAGAAGTGCTGTTCTCTTATCAGAAAGACGGGAAAGAAGCTACTTTGCAGGAAGCGGATATTAATGTAATTCCCGAAACGATTCTCTGGAAAATCCGTCCTTGTGATGCAGCAGGGTTTGCACCCCTTTCCGGTATTTTTAATTGGGATTATAAAGATAAACTATACAATGCCCGGCGGGAGAAAATGACATTAATCAGCTTCAGTTGTGCACAATGCGATGAATCATGTTTCTGTACTTCCGTTCACGGGGGGCCCGGTAATACTGCCGGCAGTGATATTCAGATTACGGAGTTGCCGGATCAGAGTGCATTGGTGGAAGTCTTGACAGCAAAAGGCAAAGCATTGGTTAAATTCTTTGTGAAAGAATATACACCTGCCGAAGAAATAGATAAGGAACAATATCTGGCATCCGTTCCCACCCGTTTCAATGTTGATAATGTACGTGAGAAGTTGGCGGGAGCATTCGACAGTCCTGTTTGGAAACAACAGGCCGAACGCTGTTTGGGATGTGGAGCATGCGCTTATGTTTGTCCAACTTGTGCCTGTTTTGATATTCAGGAAGATGCCAAAGGTTCGTCCGGTCATCGTGTCCGTTGTTGGGATTCTTGCGGCTTTTCGCTGTTTACCCTACATACATCCGGACATAATCCGCGTCCGACACAAAGCGCCCGTTGGCGTCAGCGCATTTTGCATAAGTTCTCCTATATGCCTGAACGGATACAGGAAACCGGTTGTACCGGATGCGGACGTTGTTCGCGTGCCTGCCCGGTAGATATGAATATACTTGAACACTTAATATCGATATCAAGCCATGAATGAGCAGTCGAATATATATCTTCCGCACCTGATGGTGATTGAGAAGATAACCCATGAAGCTCCGGGAGTGAAGACTTTCCGGTTAAGATTTAAAGACGAGAAGGAAGGAGAAGCCTTTCACTTCAAAGCCGGACAGTTCGGTGAATACTCTGCGTTTGGTGAAGGAGAGTCAACTTTCTGTATTGCTTCGTCGCCTACTCGTAAAGGATATATCGAGTGTACATTCCGTCAGGCAGGACGGGTGACTACCGGACTTGCCAAACTGGAAGAAGGAGCTACCGTTGGTTTTCGAGGACCTTTCGGAAACACATTTCCGTTGGACGAGTGGAAAGGAAAGAATCTGTTGTTCGTTGCAGGTGGTATAGCACTTCCGCCGATGCGTTGCGTCATCTGGAATGCATTGGACAGGCGGGAAGATTTTAAAGATATAACGATTGTTTACGGAGCCAAGTCTGTTAACGACCTGGTATATAAAGAAGAGCTGAAAGAATGGGAAAACCGTCCGGATGTCAATCTGATAACTACGGTTGATCCCGGGGGGGAGACTCCCGACTGGACAGGAAAAGTCGGTTTTGTACCTTCGGTGCTTGAGGCTGCTGCACCTGCCAGTGCAGATACTGTGGCAATAGTTTGTGGACCTCCGGTGATGATAAAGTTCACTTTTCCTGTATTGGAGAAGTTAGGCTTTGCCGATGAGAATATTTATACCACCCTGGAGAACCGGATGAAATGTGGTGTTGGAAAATGTGGACGGTGTAATGTCGGGAAGTTGTATGTCTGCAAAGACGGTCCCGTATTTACCAAAGCCCAGTTGAATGATATACCTCCTGAATACTAATGATAGGGTATTCAAGGATTAAAATATTGTGTTTTCCGTTGTGAAACGGGAGTTACGTCGTATAAAAGCAAGGATATATACCGAAGTGATTTCAGGCAAATAATATCCGCCGATTGTTTTTATATGGTGATGAGGAATGCCCAATGGGATTAACTTTCATGTGTGTCTAAATTTTATAATGGTTTCACCATTGGGCGCCTCTTCTTTATTTTGAATATGATTGTACAACCTAATTTTTATATTGCTATGATTCATTTATTACTGTCTACTCTTGCGATGATGGGGCTTACTTTCCTCATCGGTTTTTTTGTCGCTGCGGTCATTAAGTTGATTGCCTATGCGGCTGATTCATTTGACTTTTATAGTTCCCACCGTTTGGAGCTACTCCGGTTACGACGCTGGCGGCAGCATCGGCAGAAGGTGGAAAGATTAGTCCGGCAGATACCTATTGCAGATGAAGATGCTTTAGGTGATTCTCGTGAAGACTACAGTAGGGGGATTGACAGAAACTTTACTGGCTACTCCGGCTATTATCATGGAGTGAGTCCGGGAGCTTCAGAAAATAATCTGGTGAATTATTATTATTCGCAGGATACCCGTGAATTCTTTCTGCGGGAAGAAGAGCAGGCGCATGTCAATAAGAAGAACTCAAAGAAACTTACTAACAACAAACAATAAAAGGAAATTATTTTATGGAAAATATAGATTTTGCTACCTTATTTCAAGGTATTGGTACAATGATGGCAAGCGGATGGGTACTTGCTTCTGCAAGAGTTTTTCTGGCACTGCTCGGTCTGTTACTAATCTATTTAGGTTGGAAAGGTATCCTCGAACCTATGGTGATGATCCCTATGGGACTGGGAATGGTAGCTATCAACTGCGGAACACTGATTATGCCCGACGGCACACTGGGTAACCTCTTTCTTGATCCAATGCTTTCAGATACGGATCAATTAATGAATACCATGCAGATAGATTTCCTGCAACCTGTTTACACTCTGACATTTAGTAATGGACTCATAGCTTGCTTTGTCTTTATGGGTATCGGGACGCTTTTGGATGTCGGATTCCTGCTTCAGAAACCATTTGCAAGTATATTTCTTGCTCTGTGTGCAGAACTGGGTACTTTCCTGACAGTTCCTATTGCTTCCGCTCTCGGCCTGACTCTTAAAGAAAGTGCATCAGTGGCTATGGTAGGCGGGGCAGACGGACCGATGGTATTGTTTACTTCACTGGCATTGGCAAAGCATTTGTTTGTGCCTATTACGGTGGTTGCCTATCTTTATTTAGGATTGACTTATGGAGGCTATCCTTACCTTGTGAAGCTGCTGGTTCCCAAACGTTTCCGTGCTATTAAGATGGTGACAAAGAAAGCTCCGAAGAATTACGATGCCAAAGTGAAACTGGCTTTCTCTGCTGTTCTTTGTGCTATTCTCTGTTTCTTATTCCCGGTAGCTTCTCCTTTGTTCTTCTCTTTGTTCCTGGGGGTTGCTGTTCGTGAGTCGGGTATGAAACATATTTATGATTTTGTGAGTGGTCCGCTGCTTTATGGATCGACTTTTATGTTGGGCGTGTTGCTGGGTGTACTTTGTGATGCACATCTGCTGCTCGATCCGAAGATATTGAAACTATTAGTATTAGGCATTGTAGCATTATTACTTTCCGGTATCGGAGGAATAATCGGAGGATATATCATGTATATTATTAAACGAGGTAATTACAATCCGGTCATCGGTATTGCGGCTGTTAGCTGTGTGCCGACTACCGCAAAGGTTGCACAAAAGATTGTAAGCAAAGATAATCCGGACTCATTCGTCTTGGGAGATGCCTTGGGAGCTAATATCTCGGGAGTAATTACTTCGGCTATTATTACAGGTATTTATATTACGGTGATTCCTTATTTATAAATAAAGGTATAGCAGTTTTTCTTGATACCGCTGGTGGTAATGCAAAATAGAAATGGTGAACAAAAGGCTTAAAGCTGTATGTTCACCATTTCTTAGTATATAGTAGAGAGGCGATAACTTACATTCCTTTATATAAAGCCTCCACTGTTTCTTTGACTCTTCGCACAGAAGTCATATTTCGTTCGTACTCGTTGATATGTACTGTTCCTCCCATTGAGACAACTTCATTTCTGAATTTCATTTCACTTTGAATACTTTCGCGTGCCGAGAAATGAAACTCATTGATTCCGGTTTCTGCCGCAATCCGCGCAATATTATTTTCATTTACTCCACAGCCGGCAAGTAGCGTAATTCTTCCCGCAGCCAGTCCTTGCAATTCTTTTAAAAGACCGATACCTTGTTCAGCCGTAGGTTGCTGCCCGGAAGTCAGAATACGGTTGCATCCCAGCTCTATGATCTCCTCCAATGCCTTTTGAGGATTACGACATACGTCGAATGCCCGGTGGAAGGTGACTGACAGCCCTTTAGAGGCTTCCATTAGAATCTGCATTGATGTCAAGTCTACTTCACCGTCTGCTGTCAGGCAACCGAATACGACTCCGTCTGCCCCCAATTTCCGTGCGATTTCGATGTCTTTCAGCATTGTTCTGATTTCCATATCCGAATAAAGAAAATCTCCTCCACGTGGCCGGATAATAACATGCAGGCGGGTATGAGCTAATACTTCTCTTGCGATGGCTATTTCACCATAGGAAGGGGTTGTCCCGCCTTCCGGTATTCCGGCACATAATTCCACGCGGTTGGCACCACCTTCCTGTGCAGCCAGGCAGCTTTCCACTGAATTCGTACAAATCTCAATTTGAAACTTTTCCATAGTCGTATACTAAAAAAGGGCGAATTTCTTCGCCCTTATATGAATCTTCTTTTGAATGGTTTCTTTATTTAGCGAAACTAACCGCACGTGTTTCACGAATGACGGTAATCTTCACTTGTCCCGGATAAGTCATTTCATCCTGGATCTTCTTAGCGATTTCGCCTGACAGGCTTTCTGTCTGCTTGTCGTCAATCTTATCCGCACCAACGATAACGCGGAGTTCGCGCCCTGCCTGGATAGCATAAGTCTTTGTTACACCCGGATAAGCCATAGCCAGTTGTTCGAGATCGTTCAGACGCTTGATGTAAGCCTCTACGATTTCGCGGCGTGCACCCGGACGTGCACCGGAGATGGCGTCACATACCTGTACGATAGGAGCCAGCAAGCTGGTCATTTCCGTTTCGTCGTGGTGAGCACCGATAGCGTTGCAAATATCCGGTTTTTCTTTGTACTTCTCGGCAAGTTTCATACCCAGCAATGCGTGCGGCAATTCCGGTTCTTCATCAGGCACTTTACCGATATCATGCAGCAAACCTGCACGTTTCGCTTTCTTCGGGTTCAATCCCAGTTCAGATGCCATCACAGCACAAAGATTGGCTGTTTCACGTGCATGCTGCAACAAGTTCTGACCATAAGAAGAACGATATTTCATCTTACCGATGATACGGATCAATTCAGGATGCAGACCGTGGATACCTAAGTCGATGGTTGTACGTTTACCGGTTTCGATAATTTCTTCTTCCACCTGTTTGCGAACTTTAGCCACCACTTCCTCGATACGAGCCGGATGGATACGTCCGTCGGTCACAAGCTGATGCAGTGCCAAACGGGCAATTTCACGGCGAACCGGGTCGAAGGCAGAAAGAACGATAGCTTCCGGAGTGTCGTCAACAACGATTTCAACGCCGGTAGCAGCTTCCAAAGCACGGATGTTACGTCCTTCACGTCCGATAATACGTCCTTTGATTTCATCTGATTCAATATGGAATACCGTAACAGAGTTTTCGATGGCAGTTTCCGTAGCTACCCGTTGGATAGACTGGATAACGATACGTTTCGCTTCTTTGCTGGCAGTTAACTTAGCATCATCCATAATGTCATTAATGAATGATTGTGCCTGCGTTTTAGCTTCTTCCTTCAGTGATTCTACCAGGCGTTCTTTGGCCTCTTCGGCAGACAATCCGGAGATTGCTTCCAGTTTATCGATTTCCTGCTGTTGCAGTTTATCGAGTTCATCTTTTTTCTTATCAACAATGACAAGTTGCGCTTCCAGGTTCTCTTTTACCGCTTCGGCTTCCATCTTTTTACGTTGGATTTCTTCCTGACGCTGGCTAAGAACCATTTCACGTTGTTTCAGTTTGTTTTCCGCCTGCTGAATCTTCTGATTCCGCAATGCTACCTCTTTTTCAAGATCTGCTTTTTTATTCAGGAATTTCTCCTTCACTTCCAGCAGCTTGTTTTTCTTAATTACTTCCGCTTCTGTCTCTGCTTCTTTCAGGACATTATCGTATTTGGATTTCAGTACATACCGGAATAGTATATATGAAAGGATTCCTCCTACGATGAAGCAAGCAATTGCTGTTGCTATTATTGCTATCATTCTACAT
>OGEH01000720.1_pt1 | contig 19434 bp, 15 predicted proteins | sample 1570681 | NCBI WGS metagenome assembly OGEH01 (sample SAMEA2582126, study PRJEB24529) | metagenome | biome: Human gut stool | place: China | collected 2011 | reverse complement strand
AAGAAATCAGATGCTTGATTAAAGCCAATGTATCCTACGATACCGCACATAAGTATATCCTCCTATAACTGGGGGTATTTCTAGCCCCAGCAAAAACTAAGGCTAACAAATTAATGTTCTAGATTAATATTCTATTTAATGTATTAATTATTAGTTCAATACAATTCATTCAGATATACTTTGTCCCCATCGTTACCGATGGGCTTTTTAATACCTGTTACGACATGAATATGCCGGAAGAGCATCCGCTGATGACTCGATCACTCTTCACCTCGTCTACCCTAACGACTGCCTTCGTGGGTACTTGCGCTATTCGCCTTTACGAATTCGGAATTCCTTTCTGTGATATATGGCAGAATCAGTACAAAATAAAATATGTACTGAGGTATATTATACTAAAAAAATCGATAAAAAGTAAACCACCTCAGATAATTCAAAAGGAATAAAAAAGATTGTTTCTATGCTTCACGTCCTTTTCATTGTAAGAAATTATACTTCTATCATTCTAAATTTTACACAATTAGATTTTGTTGTATTTTCAAAATGTATGTATATAATTTGGGAGATATTAATCATGAATAAAACAACGATTAAAAAGAAACATAAAAATAGAAAAAATAGTTTGTCCTATAGAAAGTTACGCCGTTGGGTATTACCTGCAGTACTTGGCGTTGCCCTATCGACGTTAGCTATCATTCCAACCTTAGCAGCAGAAACTCAACCTAACACTAACATAGCAGTTGTAACCACAACAGAACAAACTAAAACGGTACCGCCCGCACAAGAAAGCACACATCCAAACGGTGCACCTCATGGTGCGCCACCAACAGGGCTACCTCCTGTAGGAGCACCTAATGGTATGCCACCAAGTGGTGCGCCAAACGGGGCGCCTCCAGAGGGGATGCCTAACGGAGGATCTAATAGCATGGCTCCTCAACCTGAAGTAAATCCAAATACTTTCACAGGTACAGCAATAGTAACAGAAAACAAATCTATTGCTCATGAGTCGATGACAAACACAACAGCCGACCAAAATGCGTTCATCGGTAAAAACAAAGCAGTAGTTAATATTGAAAATAGCGTTTTCGATAAAACTGGTAATACTACTAGCGATGACAATAGTAATTTTCGTGGTCAAAATGCAGTAGTCCTCAGCATTGACCGCAGTCAAATCAACATAAAGGGTAGCAATATTACATCTAACTCTAAAGGTTCTAATGCAGTCTTTGCCACTGGTGAAGGCTCGGTTATCAACGTAGAAAATACTAATATTCACACAAAAAGCGATTCCTCTCGAGGTTTAGATGCTACTTACAAAGGCACTGTAAATGGCAAAAACCTAACTATCACCACTGAAGGTGCTCACTCTGCTACACTTGCTACAGATCGCGGAGAAGGCACAATCACCGCAGAAGCAGCCAAACTCACCACATCTGGCGAAGGCAGTCCTGTCATCTACTCCACGGGTAATATTATAGTGAACAACGTCAACGGAATAGCGAATAACAGTGAAATTGGCGTTGTAGAAGGTAAGAACTCCATTACCCTTACAAACTCCAATGTAACAGGCTACAAAGACAATGGCTTTATGCTATATCAAAGCTTCTCTGGTGATGCTGAAAGCGGTATTGCTCGTCTGAAAGTAGAGAATAACACACTCACAACTCACGCTACAGGTGCGTTTCTCTATGTAAACAACACCACTGCTGAAGTAGACCTTTCTAACAATGCAATCTCTATGCCAAACACTTCTACCCTAGTGAAAGCAGCTGCTGACTCCCGTTGGGGAAAAACTGGTGAGAACGGCGATCACCTCACACTCCGCACATCTAATCAAGAACTAAGCGGTAATATTATGGCTGATTCAATCAGTACCATCGCTCTAGACATGACAAATGGATCTAGTCTTGTAGGTGCTGTAAACACAGACAACACGGCTAAAGAAGTAACTGTGAAACTCAGCAAAGACTCCAATTGGATACTCACTGGCGACAGCTATGTAAAATCCTTGAGCAACGAAGACACAACCGGCAGTAACATTCAATTGAATGGATATAAACTTGTTGTGGCTGATAAATAATTATAAAAGCACTACTCTGAATACTGATATGTACCCCCTTTACTGGTTGTCCGGTAAAGGGGGTACATATCATTAATTACAATTCAAAGTAGTGCTTTTAATTTATTAAACTTACTTGTATATCAGCTTGAATATATAAATCGCCTTTAGATACATCTGCCAATAGTTAACGGATTAAAAATTATGAGTTAGACAATCTATCAAATAGCAGCCATATATAGGCCACAGTTTTAATTCAACCATAGGCTTGTAGTTTTCATCTTTAATTTTATGTTCCAATAAATTTAGATTCTCTAAATCATCTTCCCAGCTTTTGATATAGTCCTGCTTTTCTTCTGCGCTATTAAAGTCTTCATCCATTTTTGCATTTTCAATGCATGCCAATATTTCTGTTCGTTGCTTGTTCACTTCATGATAGAACCGGTTATGTTGATTCATAATCCAAAGACCAAAGTAGTAAGGGCCATCACTTAAATCACAGTGCTCTTTAGCCTTTTCACATTCTTCTAAGAATAGACCGTACTCATCTAATATATAATAGGCATCAATGATATCAAACTCATTAATATCATCGTTATCTAGATGATATGCTGAATCTACTCCAATCTTAATTTGCTTCAAACGATTGAGAGCTTGCTTTTTATTACCTAAATACACATCGCAATAAGCTATACACAACAATAACCGCATTCTATTTGGGTAGTCTTTTAATAACTCTTCAAAGTTAGTCTTTGCTTTATCATATTCCTTAAGTTCAAATAAACATACAGCACGACCAAAATTCATTTCATAGTCCTTGGCTACTGTTAACCCCTTTTCAAAGGTATGTAAACTTTTCGTTAAAGCTTTTACTGAGCCGCTATTTTCATAAGATGAGAAATGATATAATGCCAATCCTCTATAAGTCTCTATATATGGAGAATATAACTTTTCAGTTTTTACTAAATAGTTATATTCCTCTATCTCCCCCTTATGATAAAAGGCTAGATTAGTGTAAACTCTTGCTTTTTCAGTATCACTCAGTTCTTCTGTATATTTTCTGAGGAACTCTTCCAATAGTTGTATTGAATTTTCTTCATGCCTCAACACCTGTTCAACAGTTGCTAAAACACATACCACATCTACATCATGCGGATGCTCATGCATCAAAACACGTAAGTAAGTTCTAAAACGCTCTGTACATTGCTTTAATATATCATAATCACTAAATATAGACGCGTTATATGTAGCTCCATATTCTGCTTTAAGATTTTCCCAATACTCTTTTATAGCAAGCTTCATATTACACCTTTTCTATCGAATATATTTCAGACTATATGGCTATAATAACACAAATTACTTCCTATATACGTGCCTATAGTAACTCCCCTCATATAAATTCAAACCATGCTAAAAGATTTCCTTTAGTCTCTAGCTAGTTCTAATTGCATAAAACAACCCTCTATTAGATATTCTAAAAATGAATAAAAATATCTAATAGAGGGTTATGTTATTTAAACAAAAATAAAAGCTAACTATATTATGCTCTACCAATAGAAATCAACGCCGCATTTTTTGCATGTATCAATGTAGTATCAAATAACGGTATATCCGTATCATCCTGTTTAACAAGTAACCCGATTTCAGTACAGCCTAAAATAACACCTTGTACACCAGATTTTACCAAATCACCAATAATATCTAAGTATTGTTGTTTAGATTCATTAGAAATAACACCTAAACACAATTCATTGTATATAATATCATTCACAAGTTCAACTTGATCTTCGTTAGGGATAACAACATGAATCCCCCGATTTTCCAAGATACATTTATAAAAATCTTGTTGCATCGTGTACTTGGTACCGAGTAGACCTACCTTTGTAATACCTGATTTTTCTAACTCTACTGCAGTCATTTCCGCAATATGAAGAAGAGGTATGTGAATATGTCTTTCTATTTCATCCGCTACTTTATGCATTGTATTCGTGCATATAACAATATAATCAGCACCAGCCTTTTCTAAAGATTGAGCAGCATCGGATAAAATTTCAGCACTTCTGACCCAATCTCCATTTGCTTGACACTTTTCTATCTCTTCAAAATCGACACTATATAAAATACATTTTGCCGAATGTAAGCCGCCCAAAACTTGCTTAATAGTTTCATTCAAAACTTGGTAATACGTAATCGTACTTTCCCAGCTCATTCCCCCAATTAAGCCTATTGTTTTCATAATGTCACCCTCCAAGCTTAGAATAACCCAAAACAAAAAGGTTATTCATTATGATTATTCAATTTAAAATATCACTCATCTCTAAACCTCCTATATCTGTTCCTGCAGCGACTTTACGTAGGACGGAGCAAAGGGATATATATAGGAGGGTATACCTTTGATATAAAAGTTGTAGAATGGATAAAAATATAGGTTTAATCTTAATATAACCGGTTCCTCGCTGTGGATTTTGCTTTGCAAAATCTTACGCTCGGAACAAAGTGATGTGTGGGCTTCATCGTCGCAAGCTCCTCTGCCGCCTCACACCCTACTTTTATTCAGCCAACCCTTGTTCTCTACCGATAATATCAGCGATTTCTTGGCACAGGGATTGTAGTTCTTCTTGGTTAGGTCCTTCAGCCATGACACGAATGAGTGGTTCTGTCCCGGATGCACGTACTAAGACGCGACCTTCGTCACCGAGCTCTCCTTCAGCTGTTACGATAGCAGCTTTGATAAGGTCATTGTCTTCCCAGCCAGTTTTTGTAGCAACGCGAACGTTCAAAAGCACTTGTGGATATTTTGTCATAATGCCGGCCAACTCGGAAAGAGGTTGCTTTTTCTCCTTCATAAGAGCCGCCACTTGAACAGCTGTCAACATACCGTCACCAGTGGTGTTGTGATCTAAGAAGATTACGTGACCAGATTGTTCACCACCAACGGAAAGATTATGTTCACGCATGTATTCCAATACATACCGATCACCAACAGCAGTGGAAACCGTTTTCATACCAAGTTCTTCTGCTGCTTTATGGAATCCGATATTACTCATAACGGTACCAACTATGGTATCACCTTTAAGTTTGCCTTCTTCTTTCAACTTAAGAGCGCATAACAACATAATTTGATCGCCATCGAGGACTTGACCTTTTTCATCAACCAATAAACAGCGGTCAGCATCGCCATCATTAGCAATACCAAGGTCTGCATTATGTTGTTGCACAGCTACTTGCAATCCTTCGATATGCGTAGAACCACAGTGATGATTGATATTCAAGCCATCTGGATTCACATTAATATTGATGACTTTAGCCCCTAGTCCAGACAAAATTTCTGGACCTACACTAGACGCGGCACCATTGGCACCATCATAAACGATAGTCAACCCTTCAAGGGACGTATCGATTGTGTGACGTACAAAGTGAGCATATAAATGAGCCAAGTTACTATTAAACTCAATTTTACCTATACCATCCCCTGTAGGACGTGCTAATTCATTATCTGCACTTTGACGAACATATTTTTCCAATTCATCTTCCACTTCATCAGGTAATTTATAGCCATTGCTATCAAAGAATTTAATGCCATTATCTGGATATGGATTGTGAGATGCAGAAATAACAGCACCCGCATCAAACCCTTGTTGACGTACAAGGTACGCTACTGCTGGAGTTGGGATAACGCCTGCAATCACTACATTACCGCCAACAGAACAAATGCCCGCTGCTAATGCACTTTCAAGCATAGAACCAGAAATTCGCGTATCGCGACCAATCAAGAACGTAGGGTGATCCTTTTTCTTACCAAAATGCGTTCCTGCCGCACGACCTAAATGATAGGCTAATTCCGGCGTTAAAAACTCATTAACAACACCACGTACACCATCTGTACCAAATAAACGAGCCATAATTATCCTCCTCTAAGGATTTGTGAAAGTTTCACAAGTCTATATATCTACCGTGTGTATCATTTCAATAATTACTGTTGTGTATTATATCACAATATAGAAAGCATACCTACTATAAAGTCACATCTATATTACATAAATAGTATGAATCTATACTGTAATTCAATTCATCAGTATAATTCCCCACTAATTAGGTTTTGCGTATTTTGCCATACATAAAATGGCTGTTTCTGCACCATCAAGGGCAGCACTCATAATCCCTCCTGCATAGCCAGCCCCCTCACCCATAGGATAGAAACCTCCTACAGTAGGAGAAATGCGTTCTTCATTGCGTCCCATACGAAGCGGTGCAGAGGTGCGCGTTTCAACGCCTGTCATACACACCGCAGGATTATCGAATCCACTGATACGACGGCCCCAGTATGGCAAAGCTCGCTCTAATACGGATGTGACGAACGGTGGCAAGCAATCATGTAAATCGCAATTCACGACACCTGGCTCGTAGCTATATATACTATTTTGTACACTAGGTGCTTGTGAAAGCCCTAAAAACTGCCCTACTGTTTGTGCAGGTGCATGGAAATTAGATCCGCCCAACTCATAAGCCTTTCGTTCCCATTCTCGTTGGAATGCAACGCCATCTAATGGATGAGTACCAAAGTCATCTGGACCCACGTTAACCACGATAGCACTATTAGCAACACCGCTATCCCGAGCGTATAAACTCATGCCATTTACGACAACGCCACCATCTTCAGAGGCAGATGCTACTACTTGACCTCCTGGGCACATACAGAAGCTATATGCAGTACGGCCTGATTCTTTATCGTGGTATACGAGAGAATATTCTGCTGCACCGAGGCCCAAGCTAGATGGTTCTACACCATATTGGGACTCATCAATTACAGCCTGATTATGTTCAATACGAACACCGATAGCAAATGGTTTTGCCGTCATTTCCACATTGCGTTTATAAAGCATTTCGTATGTGTCACGCGCACTATGGCCTACACCAGACAAAACAACAGTCGTATCAATACGCTCACTACCATTAACTTCAACGCCTACGATACGGTCATTTTCAATAAATAAATCCGTTACCTTAGAACCAAAGCGGACTTCACCGCCCCATTCGATGATGCGCTCACGCATGGCTTTTACCATAGTACGCAATTTATCTGTACCTACGTGAGGTTTATGTTTATATAATATTTCTTCAGGCGCACCAAACTCAACAAAGTATTTAGATATCTCATGTAAACGCGGATGGGTAATGCGAGTTGTCAACTTACCATCGGAAAAAGTTCCTGCGCCGCCCTCCCCAAATTGTACGTTGGATTCAGGTTTAAATACGCCCTTTTTCCAAAATGTTTCTACATCATGACTACGTGTATCTACATCTTGACCGCGTTCAAGTACGATAGGGCGATAGCCTTCACGAGCTAAGTAAAAGGCTGCAAGCATCCCCGCAGGGCCAAAGCCCATAACAACAGGACGATGTGCTAATGGTACAGACCCCCAAATAATAGGTTCTGGATCTTCTGCAGCAAATACAGATACATCCTTTTCTTTACCAAGCTTTCTCATGACTTGAGCTTCATTATGAACCTCAATGAATAGGGTATATACAAAAACAATGTTTGGCTTCTTACGAGCATCTACGGCACGTCGAACAACATGAATCGTTTCGATAGCACCACGTAACGGGGGATATTTCTTTTCTACAATACTTTTTATATCCGACTTAACCGTAACAGCCACGCGGAGATTTATTATTCTAATCATATTTTTCCTATTAAAGCCTCCCTTTTAGGCGAGCCTACTTCTTTAATCTTTGACCAAAATTCTTTACCACTTGATCTGTAAGAAAATAGTCATACATCTTTATTATACAACACTACCATAAAAGCTAATATATAAATCATAAAAAGGCCCTAATAGAGAAATATTCACTCTATTAGGGTCTTCATCGCAAGATTTCAAAGCCTCACAAAAAACTTATCATCCATTAAGTACTTTCTTTTGTATTTCTACTTTCACCCGTACCGTTGTGGTATTGCTATTAACACCATTTGGTAACACTAAATTATAGTTTCCCTGTACAGTTTCGGTAGCACCCGATACATCGATAGGTTCTGTTTGTATTTCTGTAACGGAATCAATCATTTCTTCACGACCGGTAACCGTTAGTTGCGTTGGTGTAGCCGACGTAGATTTAACTTCATAGCCTTCTGCTACTGTACCAACAGTCGGAACAGTAATAGGAACTGCCTTTTCTTTACGTAATAAGTTAAGTTCATATTGTGCTTGACCTTGGTTTGGATTAATATGTACATCCAGTACATTACCTGCCGTATCCCAAGCTTCTAAAGTACTAACAGCGCTAAAGTTCTTCGTTTGACCAGCCACATTAACTTTCATGACAACCTTATTCACTGCGTTAACTTGTTGTTTGCGTCCAGAAACAGTTACCTCTTTTGGTACAATCGTGATAGACTTCATGGCAATATCATCTGAGAATTTACCGATTGGAACAATTTCAACAGGAATCTTTTTCTCCGCATATTCGTCAACATTGATAGTGATGGTATCTGGTTTAACCTCCACAAGATTCATCCCTGCAGGAGGAGTAAAATTAATAGTTACATTATTTTGACCTGGTTTTACACCGGATGCATCAATATAAGCCCGTAAATTATCTGATTTCATAGACATAATGGTATCACGTGGACCAGCTAGTACAACACGGACCACATCTGGTGCGTCTTCTATGATATAGCCAGAATTGAGATTTTGAACCTGTACAGGTATTGTATAGGTTACTTCCATCACAGGGTTCTGATCGCGCATAATAAAGAACCACATAACGATAGCCGCTAACAAGGATAATAATTTAGCAGGCCAATTGCGTTTCAAATGAATCATCATTTATTTGCCCTCCATTTCCACATACTAGTAATGGTTTGACGAGGGCGTTCCATAAAGGTGCGCAATGCCTCTTTAATTTGATCCTCTGGTAAATGGCGATAAATATGACCGCCATACGTATAAGAAATGGTCCCTGTTTCCTCACTGACAACGACTACAACAGCATCAGTTTGCTCAGACAAGCCAATAGCTGCACGGTGACGTGTACCTAGTTCAGTACTCAATGTGCGGTCCTCAGTCAACGGTAACAAGCAGCCTGCTGCACGAATTCGCCCATCACGAATGATGAGAGCCCCGTCATGAAGAGGTGTACTGGGAACGAAGATATTTTTAATCAACTCGCGACTCAATACAGCATCAATAAGAATACCTGTATCTACAAAATCATTGAGACCTACTTCACGTTCAAAAACGATAAGTGCCCCCGTATGTTCGCGAGACATAACGCGAGCCGCAGCCATCACTTCATTAATGGCCATATCCATCTCTTCTTCGTTTACATTTTGTGCCTTGCTAAAAATTCGTCCACGCCCCAATTGTTCTAGAGCACGACGCAATTCTGGTTGGAATACAACCGGTAACGCAAAAAGAAGAACGGTCATACTTTGTTGCAAAATCCAGTTGATAACGTATAGATTTAACAGATGACTCAATAAATTTAAAATTGCCAACATAACGAGACCTTTCAAAAGAGAAACGGCCCGCGTATCTTTAAGCAATTTATATAAATAGTAAATACCAATGGCAACGATTATGATATCAACGATATCAAGAAGCCTAAAGGTATGTATAAGTGCGTCAATATGCATAAAAATAGCTCCTTATACAAAATAATAAGGTACAATCAATTCTTTGACTGTACCTTATATTTTAACTCATTTTGAGAGTACTGTAAATTTATAAACAAACGCTGAATGAGATTTTATTAGATGTTTTGTGTTTCAATCCATACATCCATTTGTCCCCCACAAACCATGCCTTCTTTAACAGCTACATCATCATCAAGGAGAACATCAATACGACGGTGAGCTTCTTTTTTATTCAAGGAGTCCACAGCACTTAGGCGGATTTCATTTTCTGCACGACCGCCGCCAATAGTGCCAAAAATAGATCCATCAGGAAATACAACCATAGATGTACCAGCTTTACGAGGTGTGGATCCACGAGTATATAAAATAGTGGCTACTGCTAAGGTTTCATTTTTACGTTCACTAAGATATTCAATAAACTCACGATTCATGGATCACTCTACCTTTCCGCAATGAGCCGCCTTTTTTACCACGTACCACTGCCAAATATTCACTAACGATAGATAATGCAATTTCCTCAGGAGTTTGAGCTCCTAAATCTAGCCCAATAGGTGCATATACCATATCTAACTCATCTTGAGTCCACCCCTGCTCACGCAACACTTCAAAGGCGTGATGAATGCGTTTTTGGCTGCCCATAACGCCCATATAGGTAGGCAAGTACCCTCGTAATTGTTCTAAGCATATATTATCGTACTCATGAGCACGCGTCACAATGATAAAGCCATTATATTCATCAAGAGGTAAATCGTTCTTGAAGTTTTCTAAAGGTAAGCACTTACGTGTAACACGTTCATCAAAGAATTCAGGAACTACATATTCTGGACGGTCATCTACGACTGTAACACGACAGCCAATAAATAACAGCAAATCAGTAATAGCTCGGCTAACATGACCTGCGCCTAATACGAGAACTGACGGATCATTTTCTACAGGTTGTACGAAACACTCCATTTCGCCTACCATGCAGAGAGAATTTAGCTTTGCTTTATCTACAGTAAATCCTTCAATAGGAGTTCCGTATAGAACACTTCCATCTTCAGCATAAATAGTCTTATCCCCTTGACGAGGACCGGATAGAACTGTAACCATCACGGTAGTTTCAGTAACCTGTAGACGATTTTTCATCACATCATAAATTGTTTCCATCTAGATTCCTTTCATAATCCCAAGCGGTAACAGCCTCTAAAACGCCACCACCAACAGCTAGAGATTTATCTGAAATACTATAACAATGAGACTCTTCACAACGAGCATCCACATCAGCCAACTTAAAATGATCTGATACGATGAGCCCACTTTTTAAAATTCCTCGTAGAATGCCTGTAATTTTAGCTCGGACTGGTTCTTCATCGACATAACCAATCACCTCATTGGCTTGTACAGAATCCCCAATATGCCGTTTTGCTGTAAATAGTCCAGCCTTTGGAGAATGGATAACGCGCTCATGAGTGTAGCCACCTACATTTCCAGGGATACCTGTATTAGGTTGAGCCGGCCCATCATAGATACAGCGACCTAATGAATGACCACGCATCGTTTCAATGACCACATCTACATCTTCTCCAGCAGTAAATCCAGGGCCAACACCTATAACGAGCTCTGCATCATCTCGTTTTGTTCCAAGATTCTTTTTACTCAAAATAGCATCGACTACAATCTCTGGTTTTAAAGTGTCCAATAATTCCTCATATGAGCTAGTAACAACGGGAATGATTTCCTTTGCCAATGTATCCTTCACTTCACCAATAGACACATGGCGAGCAACAAAACGTTCCAAAATCATTTCTCCACGATGAACCGCGTTACCGTAACATACTTCGCGGCGAATCATGGTAGGAATCGCTATTTCACTAATTACAACGGGATAGCCCGCCCGTCTCAATCTATATACAGCGCCGGAAGCGATGTCTCCGCCTCCACGCATGAGTACCAATGGTTTCATAATGCCTCACTTTCACGATGTTTCAAACGCTCAAAATCATCGGGTGTATCTATATCGTCGCCAATATCATCACTAATCCATAATTTCACGACATGGGCTTTACCATCACCACGAATAATGGTCTTACCGCCTTGATCCCCTTGAATCTGCTGTAAAAAATCAAACCAATGAGAACCAAAAATAACAGGATTCCCCGAGTGATAATTCGCCCCATAATGTGGAACGACGATAGTTTTCGGATGAAAGTTATCACTAAATGCACTAATGACCTCATGTACAACAGCACTCGTCAGAAGTGGTTGATCCCCTACTGAACAGAGAATACCGTCTAGCGGTATGGGCGACGTATTCACCAAATGATGTACTCCCAACGCTATGGATACTCCTTGCCCTAGTTCAGGATGGTCATTTCGAATGGCTTCAAAACCATAGCTTGTGACAATAGGTTCTAGTTTCTCATGATCATCACCAGTAACCGCCACAAAAGGTAGTTTACACGACGCAGCAGAAACTACCTGTCCACCCCATCCACATTGAAGAGCCCCACAGACCGCATCTAGAACAGTCTTACCACGCCAGGGCAAGAGTTGCTTATTACATCCCATGCGCTTGGATTGTCCTCCCACAAGGAGGACAATACCAATATGCAAGGGATGACGGTCTATGGGGTCTTTCATGGGACTAAAAGCGGTGTCACAATTTGCTTTCATAATAGTCATGAGTACCTACCGACATTGAATAATGCGACGGATTTCACAACTTGCTTTATATCCATCAGCCAAAATGATAGCCGTAATATCGCTATCAACAATATGATCAATAAAATCATCGATAATGCGATGTTGCACTGTTTCATAACCAGTACAGAACAGTATTTTCTTGCCTTTACTGTATTGGAATAAACCTTGTTTATGTAAAACAAGATCAGCCAACATACGCGGAGTTACAATAGCCCCCATATCGCGTTTTACGATATCTTGAACGAGCTCAATATTATGTACGTGCTCATCATCTAATGGGGCCCCTAGCATTTGTAGATTGACAAGACCAATCGTAGTCTTTGTAAGAGATGGAATGACAGGCTCAGTCGTCTTAGGCGCCTTGAGCCATTTTTCCTTCGCCCCATCTGCTTCTACAACAATTTGCCAATTTGGATGTAACTTGGCTAAACCATCGATAAGATCACAATCTAAGGAGTCTACTTTTGTTCCTGTAATTCCAGCGAACCACGCACCACAATAGCCACGTAAAAGTCGGTCAGTACAATACTCATCAGCTTCATTAATATTACGAGTATAAATCGGTTCATAATGAGCCACCTGAGATTCATAGAGTCGCGTTGTAGTCGTAACTACGATTGGCTGACCTTTCAGCCGTCCATATTCTACTAGTTTTGAAAGCACAGTCGTTTTACCGCCTGCCCCAACAAGGGCAACGATTCCCGGCTGAATCAATCGATTCCAATAGGATGTTTGTGATGTCATAGAACCAGGCCTCCTTAGAAAGTAAAAGGAACTAGAAATCTCTATACTTTATATTTCTCGTCCATAGCCATAAATACCTTCTCAGGTGTCATAGGTAATGTACGAATATCCGCACCAACTGCATTTTTAATGGCATGTTGGATAGCAGGGCACCCCGTATTGATGACAACCTCACCAATAGATTTAGCTCCGAATCCACCTGTAGGCTCGTAAGATTCTACAAAGTCTGTATGTAATTCACCAATATCCTGACGGGTTGGGATTTTATAAGTCATAAGATTATTTGTTTCCAAACGACCATTGTTGGAATAGCGTACATCTTCATATAAAGCCATCCCGATAGCTTGTACCACACCACCCTCAACTTGAACGCGAGCCAATTTAGGGTTGATAACAGTACCGCAATCAACACAAGAATAGAAATGAAGAGGAATAACCTTACCTGTTTGTTTATCTACCTTTACCTCAGCAATAGATGCCATAAATGGAGGTGGAGACGTATGACTGCCCCATGTAGCGAAACCAGACAATTGCTCCGCATTAGCACCAACTAATAATTTTGGTGCCAATTGATGGATATCCATTGTTTTGGAGCCGTCTTTCGTGGTAGCTACAACGCCGTCAAAGTCAATGTTCTCAACGTCGGTTTCAAAGAATTGAGCAAATTTAGCAATAATCTTAGTGCGTAACTCTTCTGCAGCCATCTTAGCAGCAGTACCCGTTACATAGGTTGTACTAGATGCGTAGGACCCTGGATCGAATGGTACGATATCTGTATCTGATTCAATAACAGTCATATATTCCATAGGACAACCTATTACTTCACAGGCCATTTGAGTTAATACGGTATTAGCCCCCATGCCCATATCAGAAGATCCAGTATACAATGTATAATTGCCATCGTCACCAAGTCGGATTTCAACAGATGCTACGTCGATATTTGCGACACCAGAGCCTTGTAATGCTAAAGCCATGCCAAGTCCACCGCGATAGCGCTCATCGATGTCCCAAGAATGAGGGCGTTCATCCCAACGAGCCATTTCTTTTACACGATTTACAGTATCTTGGAAAAGACCAGAATCAAGATATTCATCTGGAGCATATACTAAGCTTTGTTCACCTTCCGCTATTAAGTTCTTCTGACGTAGTTCAGCTGGATCAATCCCCATTTTGTCAGCCAATTGGTTAACAGCACATTCTAATGGCCACAATGCTTCTGTTGCACCATACCCACGGAAAGCACCACCCGGAGTTTGGTTAGTATACACACCTTCTGTACCATAATGAACAGCAGTCGCTTTGTTGTACAAAGGCACAGATTTATGTTCACCAGCCGTTGTAGTAGTGAAGCAATGAGTTGCATGTGCCCCAGCGGCTGTGATGGAGTCCATATCAATAACTTTAATAATGCCATCTTTTGTAGCACCTACACGGATTTTCCATTCACGAGCATGACGTGTAGTGGAGCAAGTTTGTGCTTCTGTACGATCGTATAAAAGATAACAAGGTTTTTTCAATGTCCACGCTACGAAAGCTGTCATAATTTCTGTACAAGCTGTTTGTTTAGAACCGAAGCCACCACCAATACGAGGCTTAATTACACGGACTTTTGTAGCCGGAATACCGAGTGCACGAGCGATGTGACGGCGTACATGGAATACGATTTGCGTAGAGGATACAATAACTACACGACCTAGCGCATCTATATATCCAAAGCTTTGGAATGGTTCCATCGTTGTTTGGCGTGTGGCCTGGTCAAAGTATGTACCTTCTGCCACGTAATCACATTTAGCAAGTTCTGCCTCCACATCTCCTACCCGTTTGTGATAGGATACGCAAATATTGCGTTTGTAATCTTGACCTACGGGGATATTGTTGTGAATATCGTCTTCAGGATGTACTATAGTTTCATGATCGATAGCTGTATGCATATCAAGCACAGGTTTCTGTACTTCGTACTCAACCTTGATAAGAGGCATAGCTTTTAGCGCTGTAGCTTCATCTTTTGCTACGATGAGAGCTACTTCGTCTCCAACATAACGAACTACAGGGTCTAAGATGAGCGCATCATAAGCGGATGGCTCTGGATATGTTTGACCTGCTAATGTGAATCGCGTATTAGGCACATCTTCATAAGTAAAAATAGCTTCTATGCCAGGGATCAATTTAGCTTTAGATGTATCAATAGATTTGATGCGCGCTTGAGCATGAGGGCTACGAAGAACCTTAATAACAAGCGCATCTTTGGGAACAAAATCGCCAGTATAAGACGGTTTACCAGACAAAATACCTTTTGAGTCAACTTTGTCATAAGATTTACCAATATGCTTGTTCATCATTATAGGCCTCCTTCTAAGAATTTACGAACTCCTCGAAGTTGTGATTCATAACCAGTACAGCGGCACAAGTTACCTATAAGGTATTCGCGAATTTCATCATCGCTAGCCTTTGGATTTTTGCGTTTCAAATTGATAGCACTCATCATCATGCCAGTTGTACAAAAACCACACTGATCTGCGCCTTCACTTGCGATACAAGCTGCCAATAATTCAGCTTCCTCTTGTAAGCCTTCTAATGTAGTAATCTTATGGCCTGGCGCACGAAATGTAGGATAAGCACAAGACAAAATAATTTCATCATCCACCCATACAGTGCAAAGGCCACAGTTTGTGGTGTCACAGCCACAGCGGACACTGTAATAGCCAAGATTGCGCAATGTATCTAACAACATCTCATCAGTTGGCACATTAACAGTTACATTTTTGTTATTAATATTAAGTACGAGTTCCATTATTGTGCCACCTCCTTAGCTAAGCGTTGAACCATTGCTTTTACCATCTCCATGCGATATTCTTTGGACGCATGAGAGTTAGATTGATAAACTAGTTCTTCAGATGCCAATTGAGCTGCCTCTTTTGCGGCAGATAATCCTCTTTCTGAAAGCAAAGCACTTGCTTTTTCTGCTAATTGAGGTGTACCAGGTCTTGTGCCGATGTATAATTCAACGCCTTTTTCGTCATGGCGAAGAGCGCCTGTCAATAATGGGAAGTCGCCACGAGAGATGCGAAGAGCTTCAACAGCTACAGGTACATCTACTTTAGGGATGCGAATTTCCACGAGGATATCACGTTCTCTATATTTCATATAGTCTTGCATGGACATACGACCACCTTTAAAGGTTACGATGTCTGCATGTACTGCCAGTAAAGCAGGAATGATATCTGAGAAGCCAAATTTACTTGCTACAGAACCGCCCATGGTAGCAGTATTTCTAAATTGAACACCAAGAATCTCCTTAACGCCTTTAACTACGGCTCCGCCACAGAATTGTTGTAATGGCTGAAAACGTTCCACATCTCCTTGTGTCGCCATAGCGCCAATTACAAACTCCTTATCTTCTTCACGAACATAACGCAAATCAAGACCCGCCATATCAATCACTGATGGCCAAGTACGTCGTCCTAGACGCAGCCAACAGCCTCCCGCTAGCATAGGAGCAGTTTTGTTCTTTGTGGCTAATTCATAAGCCTCTTCCACCGTCTTCGGTTGTAATACTTTCATAAATGCTAACATAATCTGTCCTCTCAATGGTATACTAATACTAACAGAATTACGGTGCTAACTATAAAAATACAGTTATCACCAAACTACAAACATAATAAAGATCTATAGAATCTCACGCATTTCTTATACTTTTATTTTACCAATTATTTACCACTAAATCTACGATGAAAGATATAAATTTACAGCAAATTTGCAAAGAATTACATATTTATGAATTTGGAATTGCCTCATGGCCACTGCCTGAACAAGCCAGAACTATTTTATTTGAAAGCAACCCATGCCCCTTCACTACGGCAGATGTAGAAGCAAGGCTACTAGGAACGAAGCAATTCATACCGAAAAGTGCCATCGTTTGTCTATTCCCATACCATGTAGAACACAAAGGCCAATCCAATCTATCTCGCTATACATGGTCTACAGATTATCACCTAATCATTAATGAATATTTAGAACGTCTTATTGAAAGATTACAAATAATTGATGACTCGGCTCAGTTCTCCATTCATTGCGATACCTCTTCTTTAGCCGATCGGTACATGGCCTACTTGGCAGGTCTCGGCTTTTATGGAAAGAACAACTGTTTTATCAGTCCTAAGTGGGGTTCTTATGTCGTTATTGGCACAATTTTAACAACACTAGAGCTCGAGCCAAATGCCCCCCTTGAGCAGTCCTGCATGGGATGCAATCGTTGTATTACAGCGTGCTTAGGTCAATGTTTAGGCCATGACGATTTTAAATACAACACTTGTAAAAGCTTCTTGACGCAGAAAAAAGGAGAGCTCACTGATGAAGAGGAAAATATCCTCGCTAAAACTCCACTCGTATTTGGTTGTGATGTATGCCAAGAGGTGTGTCCTCACAATAAAGATATTCCAACTACGCCTATCCCTGAATTTCAACAGATAGAGCCGTATGTCAATATAGACGAACTAGAAGCACTAACGAACAAAGAATTCAAAGCAAAATACGGCCGTCGAGCCTTCTCGTGGCGAGGTAAAAAAGTACTAATGAGAAATCAAGAGATTATAGATAGAAAAAGTAAACTATAACACTCAATAAGACATAATAATTAACAAATACACTTATAATAATTTTTATTAAGCAAACTAACAAAAATTTGATAAAGCATTAGCAAAATAATCTACAAATTTTTAGAATCAAAAAGAGGCGGCCAAAATGAACTGCACCCCCAAAATTGTGTCCAATTTGGGGGGTGCAGTTCAAGAAGTCGTCTCTTTTAGTAATTATTTAATTTCGTAATAGTTCAACTCATCCAAACTCTTACCAAGAGCAGGGATATATATTTCAAGAAACATATCTACCTCAGGCATATTTAGATTTTTCAACTTAGCTAAGATAGAGTCATGTGCCTCTTTAAACTCATCATTCCCTGCCTTGAGCTCTTTGACGCATTTCATATAGGCTGAAATTATATCGGCAGCCTTAACGAGAGGCCATTCTGGACTAGTCTCTGCATCAACAAGTATAGGCTTATAAACAGATTGTAACCGGTCTGGCAAGGTTGATAGCATTTTTTCTTGCGCCAAAGTTTCAACCTCACCATACAGTTCCCGTAACTTTGGATCAAAATACTTGATTGGTGTCGGCATATCTCCTGTAAAGATTTCGCTCACCTCATGATACATAGCTATGACAGCTACCTTATTGATATCTACATTTCCACCGAAGTATTCATTTTTTATGGCCCCTAAGTTGTGCGCTACCATAGCCACTTCAAGGCTATGTTCTTGAATATTTTCTATTTCCGTATTTCGCATGAGGCTCCATCGATTGATAAAGCGCATGCGTTTTAAAAATGCAAAAAATGAACTCATATGTCCCCCATTACACAATAGGTCCTTAAATTACCCCACGGAGTTTAAATCCATAATCAAGGAATTGTACAGCTTCTTCCCAACGATTATCATCATTAAGCATAACTACAATCATAGTATGGCCCTTCCGTGTGGCAGACGCAATCAAACATTCTCCTGCTGCATTTGTAAAACCTGTTTTCAAGCCATTTGCACCAGGATATTTGTTGCGAATGAAGTGGTTTGTAGTACGAATTGTTTCTGGTGCACGGTTTTGATACGGCACCTTGTAATAATCATTAGCAACCTTGTCACGGAACATTTGGTATTTCATGCCGTACGCTGCAATCATCGCTAAATCACGAGCCGTAGAATGGTGACCCTTTTGTGTTAATCCATGAGGGTTTAAGAACACACTATTCTTTGCACCCGCTTTTGCAGCAATGCGAGTCATATCCTTAGCAAATTTATCTACAGAACCACTTACATTTTCGGCTACTACAACGGCCGCATCATTGCCACTAGCAACCATCATACCTTCAAGAACACCTTCCAATGTAATCTGATCCCCTACGCGAACTCCAAGGTTTGATTCTTCCATGCTCGTTGCATAGCTACTTATCGTAGCTAATTCATCAAGCTGTGTGCCCTTTAGTTCTAAAGCAGTTAACAAGGTAACCATTTTCGTAGTACTAGCTGGATGCATCCACTTATCTGGATTCTTTGCAAATAAAATTTCTTTTGTATCTGCATCAATAAGGACTACGGCCTCACCAACAGTAGAAGGCGGTGCAATGTATGCAGCTTGAGCAACATCAGCACCTATAAATACGATTCCTATAAAAGTTATGACCAACACCAATTTCTTATAAAACATATGAATATTCGTCGTTAAAAGTGTCATCACTCTCGTTCTACCTTCCAGTATC
>OGEH01000650.1_pt1 | contig 21479 bp, 12 predicted proteins | sample 1570681 | NCBI WGS metagenome assembly OGEH01 (sample SAMEA2582126, study PRJEB24529) | metagenome | biome: Human gut stool | place: China | collected 2011 | reverse complement strand
TCCTTTCTAAAATGTTGGGTATAGTATAAACCCAAATGATAAAATTATGCAATACCTAAAAATGAATTTCATGGAAGTTTTAAAATATTTTTGATGCGGGAATTAATAGGAACTGAGAAGTTTTGTGGAATTAAGCGTATTTTTGATATTATAAAAATAAGAAGCTTTCATTGTTTATAGGGTATTTCGTAATACACATGAATCGATTCTTATAAATGTACTTATAATCAGAAAGGGCACCCATGATTATTCAAATCTTAGATCATATAACAGAGGAAATAAAACAAATTCGTATCGATGTATTTATGAAAGAACAGGGTTTTGAAGACGAGTTTGATGAAATCGATGAGACTGCAAAGTTTGTGCTCTTATCCATTGATGGTAAAGCGGCTGGTACGTGTCGATATTTTCCCAGTGATGTAGCTGGAGATGCACATATTGGTCGCATGGCGGTACGTAAGTTGTATCGTGGACAACATTTAGGTACTAAGATTATGATGGCCGCTGAAAATGTTATTCGCCGTGACGGATTTAAGACGTGCTCCTTGTCGGCGCAAGTACAGGCACAAGCGTTTTATGAATCTTTGGGATATGTAGCGGAGGGCGATACATACCTCGATGAAGGATGTCCGCATATTCTGATGAGAAAAGAGTTGTAGGGAAATTTATGTGTGGAGGGACTGTTTTATAAAATTATTGATAATTTTATTTACTTCAGTTGGGTTGTCAACGTTGGCATTATGACCTGCATGAGGAATTATTACTAAATCGAATCCGGTTCTTTTGTGCCATTTATGACAATATTCTTTTACCTTCCCCAGATTATCGTGTTCACCTATCATAATAAGAACAGGACAGGTGATATGTAGATTTCTGTTATCTACCATCATTGCATTATAATATTGCTGCAATAGTTCCGAATATTCTCCTTTTGAAAAAATACTGATCATTTGTATCATATTATCATATCCATCTTTTGTAACAGCGGCCTTTTTTGCGGCCGCTGTTTTTAATGTTCTCCATGGATAGAATTTTATAATTGACTTCATATTGCGCAATAAAAAGAAGTCCATTTTACTATAATAATCTGTACCATAAGGAGAAGTTCCAATGCCAATAAACAAACTGATTATATCAGGATATCTACACATAAACGCTTGAGCTATATAGCCGCCGTATGATTGCCCTATGGCAATAAATCGTGAGATATTGTGTTTTTGTAGAATGGAATATATGATTTCTACTGCAATATCCATGGAGAATTGAGCGAAAGGTCTTGATTTACCATGTCCGGGGGCATCCCATATAATCATATTATAAAAGGTATTGAAGAAACTAAATTGCTGATTAAACATAGTATGATCCGCTGTTAATCCGTGAAGACAGAAAATAGTCGGTTTATCTGTTTGCCATAGATTATTGGTCCAGTAATATATAGAACCCCATTTTGTGTGTAGTATGTGTTCTTTCATGTCTTTCTCAATATATTTATCTGCGTTCTCGTAGTTATGTGCTTAATTTATCTTTAATATGCTGTTTATATTAATAAATGTTTAATTATGGGAAAATGGGCTATATTATTCTAAATCATCAAAATCAAATGCCGCTGCTTTTGTATAGTTCGTCACTTTTGCTTCGAAGAAGTCCGTTTTTGTACTATTCAAGTTGGAGAAGCTTTCAATCCATTCCATTGGATTATCCTTGATTTCAGGATATAAATGAGGTAAGCCGATTGCTTCTAAGCGGATGTTTGCAAGGTATTTGATGTAGCGTTCGATAAGAACGTTGTTAAGGCCGAGGATTTTATCGTCAGTGATGTATTGACCCCAAGCGATTTCATTTTCTGTACCTTGACGAATCATATCGGTGATTTTCGCTTCTAGTTCTGGTGTGAACAAGTCAGGGCGTTCACGGCGTAATTCGCGGATAATGTTTTGGAACAATACAAGGTGAGTTACTTCATCGCGGTTGATATATTTGAAAATCGTGGATGTAGCTGTCATCTTACCTTGGCGCGCCAATGTGTAGAAGAAGCTAAAGCCAGAGTAGAAGTAAATACCTTCCAAGATATAGTTTGCAATGATTGTGTGAATAAGGTTTGCTTCGCTAGGATCATCGCTAAAACGTTGATATGCATCGGCGATGAAACGGTTACGTTCAAGCAATGTTTTATCTGTACGCCATTCATCATAAATTTTGTCACGTGTAATAGGGTTTGTTACAGTGTCCAAAATGTAGGAATAACTTTGAGCGTGAATTTCCTCTTGGAATGCTTGGATGTTCAAGAGGGATGCTACTTCAGAAGCTGTAATATAGCGGCTCAAGTTAGGCAAGTTTTCGGATTGAATAGAATCAAGGAAGTTCAAGAACGCAATGATTTTATCGAATGCACGGCGTTCGTAATCTGTTAAATATGGGAATTGCTTAACGTCTTCGTTCAAGGAAATCTCTTCAGGAATCCAGAAGTTGTTCAGCATTGTGCGGTACATTTGATTAGCCCAGTCGTACTTGATACGGTTCCATTCGCGAAGGTTTGTGGTATTACCACCAATCATAGATTGCGTGCCACGGTCACCATGTTCGTTGAAAATCAGTTTTTTATCCATAGTAGGACTCCTTTATGCTATGATGCGACCTATACTTCTATAGGTCGTCATCAGATTTATAGTGTTCGTGAAAGTATCTTTTCTGAGTTTAGTGCTCTCTAGTTATAGAGCATATTTTTTGTAAATTATGGCAATGATATCTTTAACTTTTACCATAGCCTAAATTGCATTATAGAATGTAGCGTGTATCTATCCTATATTAGGAGGAACAGCTTGTGCATTCATCCATTTCAAGAGATTGATTGCGGATATAGTAGATTGTTTTAATCCCTTGTTTGTAGGCTTCTACGTAAAGGTCAAGAATTTCTTTCGCTTTCATTTGAGGCGTGATATACAAGTTGAAAGATTGTGCTTGGTCAATATGACGTTGACGCACGCCACAAGCTTTGATGGACCATTGTTGGTCGATTGTATGCGCCTCTTTGTAGAGCCAGAATGTTTTGTCGTTCAAATCTGGTGCCGTTTTTGGTGTGAAAGAACCTTTCTTTTCTTCGATGAAGAATTTTTTGAAGATAGGGTCGATACCAGCTGTTGTATTAGCGATGTTGGATGTAGAACCTGTAGGAGCTACGGCCATCAAGTAACCGTTGCGGATACCATATTTTGCAACGTCCGCAGCCAATTGTTTCCAACGATCAGATGTGTAGCCACGACGAGTGAAATATTCACCAGTTTCCCATTCGGAACCTTTGAACGCAGGGTACGCGCCTTTTTCTTTTGCAAGCTCCATAGAAGCTTTAATCGCATAGAATGCGATGTTTTCAAATAACTTGTCCGCTACTTCGATGTGCTCATCGGATTCCCATTGGATATCATGATTTACGAGGTAGTGGTGATAACCAGACGTACCAAGACCGATAGCGCGGTATTTATCAGAAGTCATGCGAGACTCTGGCACTGGCGCTTGGTTGATAGAGATAACATTATCTAACATGCGAATTTGAAGGGCAATGTTTTCTTCTAATTCTTCGTCATTAATACGACCAAGGCTAATGGAGTTTAAGTTACATGTAACCATGTCGCCTGTGTTTGTTTTAGTAGTAATTGTACCGTCTTCGTTGATTACCTCTTCTGCAAGGTTTGTAAAACCAACGTTTTGTGCGATTTCGTGGCACAAGTTGGACGCGTAAATCATACCTGCATGTTTGTTAGGATTTGCAGCGTTTACAGTATCGCGGAAGAAGATAAATGGCGTACCAGTTTCAACAGCGGAGCGCATGATTTTTTTCATCATGTCTAATGCTGGAACTTCGATGCCGTGTAAATTAGGATCTTGTTCACATTCGATATAGCGTTTAGTAAACTCTTTTTCGTCATCTGTATCGAAGTAGTCCTCTAAAGAGTAGCCTTTTACAGCTAAGATTTCATGAGGGTCGAAGAGGGTGAAGTTTTCACGAGCTAACATACGTTCCATGAAGATGTTTGGAACGGAGATAGCAGGGAAGATATCGTGCGCTTTGCGGCGGTCATCACCGTTGTTTGTACGAAGCTCTACGAATTCATAGAAGTCTTTGTGCCAAATATCAAGCGTTACTGTAGCACCGCCTTTACGTTTACCCAATTGGTCTACTGCAACAGCTGTATCATTGTACAAGCGAATCCAAGGAATAACGCCGCCAGAGGAGTTTTTAAAACCGCGGATATCGGAGTTCAATGCACGAACTTTACCAAGGTAGATACCAAGAGCTCCACCGTGTTTAGATACGCGAGAGAACTTGCTATTTACGTCGTAGATAGACCATAAATTGTCGTCTACACCAGAGATAAAGCAAGAGGACAATTGGTGGAATGGTGTACCGGCATTTGCCAAAGTAGGTGTAGCTGTTGTCATTTTTAATTGGCTCATCAAGTCGTAGAATTTCTTAGCGTATTCTACTTTGTTTTCCCCTTCTACAAGAGCCAAGTGCATTGCGATAGCCATGAAACGCTCTTGAGGTAATTCAAAGATTTCTTTGTTGAAGCCTTTTACCAAGTAACGGTCAGCCAATAATTTGAGACCTTCATAGTTGAAGAGATAGTCGCGCTTAGGTTTGATGTAATCGCCTAATTCTTGCAATTCGTCAGCTGTGTATTCTGTAACGAAGAAGTCAGCGTATTTTTTCTCTTCTACAAGCATGTTGACAAGATTTGGAAAGTTGCCGTAGCCAAATGCTTTGTAACGACGAGTAATAGCGGCTTCTTTATAGAGATCGAACAAGAATAGGCGGGCTGCTACGAACTGCCAATCTTGGTTCATTTTATTAACTTGGTTGCCGAAGCCGTCGTCTTTTTTAGATATAACTTTTTCGATAGCTGTTTGGACTAAAGTTTTTTGAATTTCTTTAGTAGTCATGCCATCAACGAATTGTAACTTCGCATCCAATTCCAATTCTAGTGGATCACAAGAATCTAACCCCAAACATGCGAAGGCTATCATTCGTTTCGTTTTTTCAACGGACAACGGCTCAAAATGGCCATCCCGCTTCTTGATCATAATCTCCATTACTGTTCCCCTTGAGAGTTAAAAGTCATAAAACTGTTATTTAGTCGTATAAGCATATATAAGATTAGAATGAATTATATAAATTATCTTTAAGTTGAGTCTAATCAGAAAAATAAGAAAACTACTATATATGGTAGTTTTCTTATTTAGCTTATACATTATGTTACGATTATAGCGAAAAAAATCTATATATTCAATATTGACATTTGGAAATTTTTTAATATAGTTTTACAAAAAATGTCGATATGGCTGAAGATGCTTTATATTACTGTATAGAGAGGTGATATATGAAAATTATGAATAATATATCTCTTTTTAGAATAGAAAATGGATAGTACTGTTTTGATGTAATTGTAAATCTGGATTATATATCATCAAATCATTAATCATTTATATACAAATAAAAGCAGTACCCCTAGGGGCACTGCTTTCATAATTAATTATATAATACGCTAAAAATAATTCTTCGTGCGCTGTCTTGATATGCGTAGTAGGAGTGGATTAAAAGTTTGTATCCCGTGCCTTCTATAATGATTGAATCTGAAGCCGTTTTTGGAACAGTGAGAAATTTTTCATATATATGATGAACTTTGGTCACGCCATTGGGGCGGGATACCTCTAAATCAAGACCTTCATTGATGAATCTAAAGTTGATAGATTCATAGGATGCTGTTGGTATGTCAGCTGTACTATCAGCAGGCTCACGTACTTCTAATTCGATGTTAGAAATGAATTTATTATATCCTACAAGCGAAATAACATGTGGTTCTTCAACGGCTGTAAAGCTAATAAACTGAATATTTCTTTCCTTATATATTTCAGTTGCTTCTGGTTTTGATGAATCTCCCTGTATAATCGTTCTGCCATAGTCTGTAAAATCAGGATCAAATGTTTCTACAATAGGCAAGTATACGTGCCATTGACCATCAATTTTCGTATAGTTTGTAAACTCTCGATGGGATGTGTAACCGATAAAAGGCATTAAAAGGACTGTGCCTAGGGCGAGTGCCATAATCGTTGTATGGATCGATGGAGTCAAACGCTTTACAAAGGAATATACGTTATGTGCTAAGAAGATTAGATTGAATGCGGCCACATAAATCGTATTAAGCCAGAGTAAAGGCTCATTTATTACGCGCTTGCCAATCAGGATTAAGCACAATATTGTAATTGTAATAAATAAGAAGCATAGTATTTTTTGCGTTCGGCTACTTTCACTAGACCTAAAACTAGCCAAATAAAATAAATAGAAAATGGCTACATATGGATAGTATGTGTAAAGGAATCGTGAATCTTCACGGAGGCCTAAGAGGATTAATACCAAGTAGATATTAGCAAGAATGCCTGTAATGATGGACGCCTTTGGTAGTATGAGGCCAAAAACAATATTAAAGAATGCATTTGGTTCTGGCGGTCCCTCTGGATCCTCTTTGTAAGTACATAGCATGGACATACAGATAAATATATTAATAGCGGCTAATACTTTAAAGATTAGATCATCAAAGGTAAATGGTTTGTTCAGAATGATGAAGAAAAACCATAGAGTCATGATTATGACGACATTATACAGTGTTGATGTAACAATGGTAATACCAATCCGTTTCAGGCGATTGATGATTTCGCCAATGTAGTATTCTCCAGGCGATGTAAAATATAGAGCAATCATAGAGTACAGCCATAGATATGATATGTTTTCTGTGGCTAGCTCGATGCCTCGTATGTGATGGTACGTTTCATGAATCGTATATAGACCAACGCTGATGCCTATGCTTAATAATGTATATACTATGGAGTACTTTCGATCTCGTGTTATATATGATTGTAGTATGACGATGAAGAAATACAGCCCATAGAACCAAAGGTCTATATCGGCAAACCAATCTTGCTCTAGATAAAACGGTGTACATGAAAATACGGCAATTAATGCTAGTAATATAGGTGACTGCGTAGCTAGGTCCCGCAGCGAAGACCATAAATGTGTAATTGCAGATTTCATAGATTCTCTCCCTCTATAAAAATAAATGACCCCTCTTATATGTAGTATACATGTTTTCTAGTGAAAGTCCTATGAGGTTTTACAGGCGTCTGAATATACATTACAATAACATTAAGAGCTAGTATTTATAGAAAAGAGGTCGTTCACATGGAGTTCTCTTATTTTTTACCAGTACATATCCAATTTGGTTGGGATAAAGTCGATAGTGTTGCTGATTTTGTTAAGCCTTATGGCAATAAAGCACTCATCGTAACAGGGCGGACGAGTGCCAAAAAATCTGGTCTATATGACCGTGTGACGGCAAAACTTGATGCAGCGCATATCGAACATGTGTTGTTTGATCAAGTGGATGCGAATCCTTTGACAACGACCGCATTGGATGGTGCTGCTATAGTTAAATCTGAAAGCTGTGATATGGTCATTGCCATTGGTGGCGGCTCTATCATGGACTGTGCAAAAGGCATTGCATTTATGGCCGTTAACGATGGTGACATTAACGACTATATCTTTAACCGTAAAACCAGTGATAAGGCGTTGCCTCTTATTGTAATTCCTACAACCTGTGGCACCGGCTCTGAAGGCAATGGTTTCGGGGTGCTTACCAATCCTGAAACGGGGGACAAGAAATCTTTGCGATGTAATGCCATCGTGCCGAAGGTATCCATCGTAGATCCGGCAGTGATGGGCACAATGCCGCCTCATGTATTGGCATCTGTAGGCTTTGATGCATTATGTCATAATATTGAAGCGTACACATCAAGAACGGCACAACCTTTTACAGATGCACTGTCCCACTATGCAGTAACATTATTGGCTCAATATCTCGTGCCTTTATATAAACATGTGAAATCTTTTGCTAATGGGCAATCCGGTATTTTATCTGATGCGCAATGTAAAAGTGCGTGGGAGTCAGTAACTATTGCCAGTACGATTGGCGGGATGGTCATCAATACGGCTGGGGTAACACTCGCTCATGGTATGGAACACCCTGCTAGTGGGCTGAAAGATATTACTCACGGGGTAGGCCTTGCCGTTATCGAACCGGTTGTAGTGGAATATACATGGAGTGCTAACCCAGACAAATTTGCTACCTTGGCACGTATCTTCAACCATGGAGATGGCTCCGAACTGGGTGAAGCACTGCGTTTAATCGTTCATGAATTAGACCTTACCACAAACCTTACAAAACTAGGTTTTACGAAAAAAGACATCCCTTGGCTCGTCGATAACGTATACGTCGTAGCTACAGGGAATATTGCTAATACAGTGGCCGACGTGAGTCGGGAAGATATAGAAATGTTGTATAAGAAAATGTTCTAAGTATTGTCATGATAGGAGAGAGTTTTGTTTCAAGGATTTTATGGCCTATTAACGGTTATGCTATGTGTGTTGTTTGCAGTTGTGGCAACCCTATTTAATATAGCGCCTATTACATACATGGTTTTTGGTATAGCTATAGTATTGAGTGTGTTACTGCAATATGGTCGCTTTAAGAAACGAACTATATCTGAAAGAGCCTATAATCGATTGGCTTGTGGTTTGTTTGTTGTCATAACCCTTTGTATATCTTGGCTCGTAGCTGATTGGCTTAAATATGATACTCAGACGACTCGTGATCAAACTGATGGTTTTGAGTTTAGTACGATGGATTGGAAACGTGGTTGGCCTGATAGTGATGAATTACCAGAAGGATTAAAGCGTCCTAGTGTACTTCCAGAAGGGATTATTAGAGCCTCAGCATCTGGTGATGACTTAGCTTGGGCGGGTGCATATCCTACGAAATATACCGTTTTAGAAGGGGACCCTGCAGTTATTGCACAGTATGAGAAAATTGCAAAGGCACAAGCTACTTATCAAGTACAAATCGATAAGCATGGTGTTTTACGTGATTTAAAAACGGGAGAACGAAAAACGTCAATATCTCATCCGAGTGAATATAATATTATTGAAAGTATAAATGAAGAGCCAATAAATCTACCTAAGCGAGATTTTGTTGAATGGTTGCGCTTTGCACCTAGAAAAGAAACAAAAACGGTGGTTAATCAAAGTACTAGCTCCGTTCGTAATCATAGACTATATGTATTTGTAGATAATGGTGATATAAAAAGGCCTCATTTTGTAGAACTGTTAATCAATGATGATGGGACTCGAGCTGTGTTTTATCAGTCGAATTAAAATACTTAAGACTTTTACAAATTCGATTGTGGAGAGTGTATATGCGACAGTGTTTAATGTATTTAAAGAATTTGTTTACTGAGCCTCCATATAGAAAAAGTATATGGTTCTTTATAATTCTTTGGGTACTAACATTTTTGTTTTCGGATGAGATATCATATTCTGGGTTATACTATCTGATTTTGTTAGTAGCTACGATTGTGTTATTGTTTGAAAAATGTGGAGTAATCGATAGTGAGAAAGCTATACGAAAAAGATTTTTAACATATTTTTATGTAATCTTTTTTCTGTGTATGCTTCCCACATTAGCTGTTAATTTAGCATTTTCTGCTATAGGGGTATCTCATTATGATACAAAACAGTGGCACTCTACATGGCCCTCATCTAAAGCGGGGGATATTCCGGCTCCATTACAAACACCTAAGTCTTTACCAGAGAGCTTGAAAGTGGTTTCTTCTGCTGAGGTAATTGGATTGGGTGGGAGTTATAGTTGCTTGGTATTAGATGGTGATGAAGCTACTATTTCACAGTATGAGGAAACTGTTAAATCTCATGCTTGGTATTCTTTTGTAAATGGCAGGAAAAATGATAGTACCTTTAAAGCACATAATTCATTTACATATCCAAAGGATAGAAATTTATTAGTTAGTGACGTGAATGAATATTATGAGATTATTACCGTTCAACGACAAAACTGGAAATTATTTCCCTGGGTAATTGATGGTACACAGAATATCGGTGATGATCCTAAGGAAGATTATTATTATAGTACTCGGATATCAGCTGAGAAATATATAGTATATGTTGTTTACCATAACTTTGATCATGAGCAGCCTAGAGTCATTTACTTTATTTTTAATCCAGAGCGAACGCGAATGATTACTGTAGATATAGATATGTATCATTAGTTTTTATTAGAATGTCTATAAAAAATTGAAATAATACTTGAATATATTATAATGTGTTCAAATATTGGAATTGACAATTTTAAATCATATCTCTATAATGTGAATTAAAGAGAGACTCGGATATTCACTGTCCCAGCCCTTAGGGCTGGGATTTCTTTTTATAGTCTCATATAGTTTAGTTTGTAGAGAGGTGTTATTATGGCAGATCAAAAAAATAAAAATGTGGATGCCTTAGCGCAAGAGATTACCTTAAAAAGTCGTGGTCAAGGTAAATTGCGTCAGTTCATTTTATGGATGGGGGCTCTCATCATAGGCGCTATCTTAGGATGGCAACACATTCCAGCTCTAAATGAGCTCTTTAATTTTATTGCAGCAGTCTTTACTCGCTTGTTCCAATTCATTGCGATTCCAACAGTGTCTTTAGCAGTTATTACTACATTATCTATGCTAGGTGCTAAAAAGGACACAGGTCGCATCTTTGGTCATGCCGTAGTATATACATTACTTACTACCATTTGTGCAGCAGCTGTTGGTCTTGGCTTATACCTCTGGATTGCTCCAGGTAACTTACCACTTGATGTAATTGGTGCTGGCGCATCCCAAGTACCAGAAAAACTCGGTACCGTTACCTATTACGATCATTTCTTATCCGTTATTCCAAACAATATCTTGCAACCTTACTTACAAGCTAATGTATTGTCCGTAATGTTCATCTCCGCATCCGTTGGTTTAGCCTTTGCTTTCATGCCACGCACAGAAAATCGTGAAGCGGTGTTGAAAGTGTTATTTGGTTTACAAGAGTTATTGTTCACGTTGATTAAAGCATTGCTTTATGTATTGCCAATCGGCATCCTTGCCTTTGCCGGTCAATTATCTGCGCAAATCGAAGCAGGTGTCATTGTTGGTGCCTTAGGTAAATATACGGCTGTTGTTATCGGCGGTAACTTAATCCAATTCTTTATCGTAATTCCATTGTTCTTGTTATTCCGCGGTTTGAACCCTGTGGATGTATTCCGCAAAATGTCTCCAGCTGTAGCCGTTGCGTTGTTCACAAAATCTTCTGCAGCAACATTGCCTGTTACATTGGCATCTGCTGAGGATAATTTGAAAGCTCATCCTGCAGTAGCTCGTTTTGTATTGCCAATTTGTACAACCATTAACATGAATGGCTGTGCTGCTTTCATTCTTGTTACATCCTTATTTGTAATGCAAAATGCTGGAATGGAATTAACGATTGGCACAATGGTAGCATGGTTATTTATTGCCGTTCTCGCTGCTATTGGTAATGCGGGCGTTCCAATGGGTTGTTATTTCTTAACCTTGTCCTTGATGAGTTCCATCGGTGCACCAATTGGTTTGCTTGGTATCATCTTGCCAATCTATACGATTATCGATATGATTGAAACCGCTGAAAACGTATGGTCTGATGCATCTGTATGTGCCATGGTTGACCATGACCTTCAAGGTAAATTGGACGACTCCAGTGGTGATGATATGCCACAATTCCAAGGTGCTTAAATTGAGTAGCTTCATAAATTAACAAGAGATATATCATGTATCCTAAATATAGTTAAAATAAAAGGTTATCCTGTAAGGGATAACCTTTTTTGTTTGAATATAACTTTATATTAAAAGCTGAATTATCGCTGTCGATATAAGCTTTTAATGTATTCAAAGCAACGATATATATAACCTTTACACATGACTTTCAAAAAGCTAAAAATAGGTACATTACTAGTCATATAATTTATGATATACTTTCATATAGAATAATATCGAATTAATAGAAGGCTAGTCCGCACATTACGTACGGACTAGAAAATAGAATGAAAGATAACTCAGTAAGACCGATAGAGAAACAATTAAATAAATTTCTTCAAGCGAAATGCCTCATCCCAGGTGGTCTTGGTTTATGGGAAATGTATTTCCGTAAGATTTGCACGGCATGGGGCGAGATTAATGGCGAAATCCGACCACAGCATATCATATTTTCTGCCGATAATGGTTGTAACATGGAAGGCTATGTAGGCTATAACTACGAGGTGACCCAAAAGCAGTCTCGCAATATGTTACTTGGTCGTTCAGCTGCAACACAGTTTTGCAACTTCAATAATATTCCTTATGAGGTCGTCGATGTAGGCATTGCCTCAGATGATGGTATTGGTGTGAATCGCAAAATAGCAAAGGGGACAAAGAATATTTTGAACCATCCTGCAATGACCGAGGATGAATTTAATAGCGCCTTTCAAGCTGGATATGAACGGGTTCAACATTATGTAGAACAAGGAATCAATCTGTTCTCCTTTGGTGAAATGGGTTTAGGGAATACAACAACCTCTGCGTGTGTGTTGTCTGCATTAATTGGAGCTGATCCGACGGAAACCGTAGGACCTGGTTCTTGGCCAGACAAACCAGAGCTGATGAAGCGTAAAATTGATTTTGTTCGGTCTGTTTTAGAGCATCATAAGAACAATATAGTTTCTGAACATGAGCCTGACCGAGTTTGTAAAATCGTAGCTCATGTAGGGGGCTTTGATATTGCGGCTATTCTTGGTGCGATGATAGCTTGTGCAGAATTTGAAAAGCCTTTTGTCATTGACGGCTTTATAACATCTGTGGCAGCTGCTTGTGCAACGCACGTAAACGCTCGTGTTAAGGACTATGCATTGCCATCGCATCAGTCTAAAGAAAAAGGTACGGAACTCGCTTTAGCTGAGGTAGGTATTACACAAGACATGGTTCCTATTCAAGCCCAAATGTCGATGGGGGAAGGCACAGGAGCCATCTTGATGGTACAAATGCTCAAAACGACACAGCATATGTTTGTACATGTAGGCACCTTTGCTGATTTGATGAAATTATAAGGAAGACGAATGGAAATAAATAAATACTTTGATATACATTTTGAGCGAGCTGATGATGCAACTATCGCTAAAAGACTGATAGGTGGGGCTAAGATTAAGGGACCTGCTTTAGTTATCCTGATTCTCTCCATGTTTATTGCCTCTATTGGGTTGAATATGAATAGTACGGCAGTTATTATTGGTGCTATGCTTATATCGCCGTTGATGGGACCTATTTTAGCAACTGGTTTTGGCTTCGCTACGCTTAATTTTACAGTTGCAAAAAGTGCTATTTTAAGATTGTCCTTACAGATTACGATTGCTGTTTTAGCATCTACTTTGTATTTTTATATTTCCCCCGTTCAGACGGCTACATCTGAACTGTTAGCGCGCACAGAACCGAATATTTTTGATGTATTTATTGCTATATTTGGTGGGCTAGCCGGGATTATTGGGCAAACGCGTAAGACTTTAGATAATGTTATACCAGGGGTTGCGATTGCGACTGCACTTATGCCACCACTATGTACGGCAGGATATGGACTTGCTAATGGAAATTGGAACTATTTCTTTGGGGCTGGCTATCTATTCTTTATAAATGCATTTTTCATCTTCGTTGCATCATTTATTGTTTTAAAGGGTGTATATAGTTTGCCATCCCATAAACAAGCAGAAGAGCTTATTCGTCGTAATCAGCTAATATTTCTTGTGATTGGTCTTATTATGGCTATACCAAGTATTTATGGAGGCTATGATATGATCGTTAAGTATTCTGAGTCAAATCATATAGAGCAGTTTATTAAAAACGATATTAATCAAGATGGACGTCGACAAGTGATTAATTATTCATTGGATCGAGTAAATAAGCTAGTAGACATAGTAGTTATAGGCGCTCCTGTGACTTCGGAGGAGCAATCCCAGTTGGATGATAAGTTACAGAAAGATGAGTATTTGCAGCCTTATACATTGCGATTTGTTAATAGCGTAGATGAGAATAAATCTACTATGGATAAGACGAACTTGAATAAATCTTCGGAAAATCTTGAAAAATATAAAAACTTGAGTAATCTGTACCAGCCGACTTATCAACTAGTAAGTGAAACTATAAACACTATGAAAACGACAGAAGCTGAAGCAAAGGCGTTATTCCCGTTTGTAAGCAAAGTGGAAGGCATGCCTTTGATAGATAATCTTGAACAGGCTAAAGCGAGTCGTTATATAGTGATTATCCATACCACGTCTAGTGTATCTGATGTAGACTCGAAACGAATAAAAGCTTGGCTAGAGGCTAAATTATCAGTACCTGTAACTATTTCTATTGAGCAAACAACGTCAACTTTATAATTTGATCTTTTTGATTTTGATTAGATTGTTTATTATATAGAGCGACATTTATAACGGTACTAAGTTTGATTTTAACTATTAGGTATATTACCTAGTAGTACGGGAAATCATCTTAGTACCGTTTTTATGTACTTGGTATAGTTAAACGTTATTATTTTATCCTTGCTATAGATTTTAGTTATAAAGATTAATATATAAAATCTATTATGCAAGTAGGATTTAAATTGCTATACTTACAACATCGAAATTATTAAATAATTAAATGTAGATACATGAATAAGAAACTATAAATTTATTACAATATCTACGTGTGTTATATACGCGTGAGTCCTCGTCAATAGATGTAGGTGTTCATCGTAGATAGGAGGATTACATGAAAAAATGGTTAGCATTAGCAGCGACGGCCGTACTAGGTGCGTCCTTGTTGATTAGTGGTTGTGGCTCTTCCACAAATGACGCAAGTTCCAGTAGTGCTGGTGGTTCTAAAGCAGAGGTGTTAAAGGTAGCAGCGAACCCTGTACCTCATGCTGAAATCTTAAATCATATCAAGCCTTTATTGGCTAAGGAAGGTGTAGATCTTCAAATCATTGAATTTACGGACTACATCCAACCAAATATGGCGTTGTCCAGTAAAGAAGTAGATGCAAACTTCTTTGCTAACGTGCCTTACCAAAATAACTTCAATAAAGATCATGGCACAAACTTCGTAAGCTTTGCCCCAGTTCACATCGAGCCATTGGCTATTTACTCTCAAAAAATCAAAGATTTGAAAGACTTACCAAATGGTGCAAAAGTAGCGATTCCATCTGATCCAACAAACAGTGCTCGTGCACTTCTCTTGTTACAAAGTGCAGGTCTTGTAACTTTGAAAGACCCAACTGGTTTGACTAACACACCATTTGATGTAACTAGCAACCCTAAAAACATCCAAATTACAGAGTTAGAGGCAGCTCAAATTCCTCGTTCCATTCAAGACTTAGACGCAGCTGTAATCAATGCTAACTATGCATTGCCGGCAGGTCTTAATCCTACAAAAGATGGTTTATTCGTAGAAAAAGCGGATTCTCCATATGCAAATCTTCTTTCCGTAAACCCTGGTGATGAAAATAAACCAGCTATCCAAAAATTAGCTAAAGCATTACAATCTCCAGAAGTTAAGAAGTTCATTGAAGAACATTATAAAGGGGCTATCATCCCAGCGTTCTAATCAATGATTGGAATAACATATATGTATTAAATTTAATACTCTCTTATGACATAACTTTATAGATATGAATAAGACGTACTGTCTTATGAACTAACCCCGAAATTGGAATCAATTTTGGGGTTAGTTTCTTATATATTACATATTGTCTGATGCAATTAATATATTTGATTTGACCTGTTATGTTACAAAAGATACGTTATTTTTCATTGTAAAATGGTATAATATTTTTTACATCCTATTATATATATGACTTTGTAATTCAAATCTTAATATATTTTCTATAACATTTTAGATATAGAAATAACTTAGATTTTAACTGCTGTTGTTGTATAATAAAGATAGGATATTTAAAAATTTAGATATTTTGGTGAAAGTATTATATCCTTATCTATTTTAATTTTTTATTTTAGATGCTTAGTACAGTATATATGTTGTACATATTACATGTGAGACTTTCACAAAAATAAGTATGGTCACTTAGGTGGTCATACGGTTGTTAAAAAGAGAGGTATTTATGCAGCACATGCTACGCATGGGGATTGACGTGGGGTCTACAACGGTTAAAGTTGTATTATTGGACGAACACGATAATTATTTGTATAAAAAGTACATACGCCATTATGCAAACATATTGGACACAGTATATACCTTGTTACAAGAGGCTCAAGTTGGTCATGAAGACGCTCTTGTTCATGTATGTATTACTGGTTCTGGTGGGATGGCTATGGCCGAAAAGGTGCGCATCCCATTCGTACAAGAGGTTATTGCTGAAACGCGAGCTGTGAAAGCCCTCTATCCAGAGACAGACGTTATCATCGAACTTGGTGGTGAAGATGCGAAGGTTACGTATTTAGGTCAAACTGCGGAACACCGTATGAATGGTTCCTGTGCTGGTGGTACGGGTGCTTTTATCGATCAAATGGCGACTTTATTGCAGACAGATGCATCTGGCCTTAACCAATTAGCCATGAATGCTGATACGATTTATCCAATTGCGGCACGCTGTGGCGTATTTGCTAAAACAGACGTACAAGCTTTGTTAAACCAAGGCGCATCTCATGAAAATATTGCAAAATCTGTATTCCAAGCAATTGTAAATCAAACGATTGCTGGCCTTGCATGCGGTCATAAAATCGAAGGTAATGTAGCGTTCCTTGGCGGTCCGTTGACATTTTTGTCTGAATTACGCCAATGCTTTTGCGATACCTTAGAGCTAGATGAAGCGCATCGCATTATCCCTGAGAATGGTGAATTGTTCATTGCTTTAGGGGCGGCATTGATGAAAGATGAGTGCCGCGAGATTACTGTTGGCCAATTGACAAAGGAAATCGGTGCACTTATCGGTATTCCCATGGAAGCTACAGACCGTGTTGATCCGCTATTTAAGAATGAACAAGAATTAGAAGATTTTCGTGCTCGTCACGCTAAGGCTGTAACGCCAAAGGCGAATATCGAGGATGCTCAAGGTCCTTGCTACCTTGGTATTGATGCTGGTTCTACTACACTTAAGGTAGTTCTTATCAATAGCAATAAGGAAATTATATTCTCTCATTATGGTCCTAACCATGGTAAACCATTAGAAAAATCTCGTGAAATCATCGAGAAAATATATGAATTATTGCCAAAAGGTGCCTATATTGCACACTCTGGCGTAACCGGCTATGGCGAGGCCTTTCTTAAACGCGCTCTCGGCATCGATATCGGTGAAGTAGAAACGATGGCTCACTATCGTGCGGCCCGCTTTTTCTGCCCTGATGTATCCTTTATTTTGGATATTGGCGGTCAAGATATGAAATGCTGTAAGGTTCGTGATGGGTATATCGAAGATATCGTGTTGAACGAAGCTTGCTCCTCTGGTTGCGGCTCTTTTATTGATACATTTGCATCCGGGCTACGAATTCCTATCGATCAATTCGCAAAAGAAGGATTATTGGCACCTATGCCAATCGATTTAGGCTCTCGTTGTACCGTATTTATGAACTCTAAGGTTAAGCAGGCTCAAAAAGAAGGTGCTACGGTACAAGATATCGCAGCAGGTCTTGCTTATTCTGTAATTAAAAATGCCCTTTATAAGGTTCTTAAGGTGAAAGATCCTAAAGAATTAGGCGATCATATCGTTGTACAAGGTGGTACGTTCTATAACGAATCCGTTTTGCGTGCCTTTGAGAAATTGATGGGCGTAGAGGTGATTCGCCCTGATGTATCTGGATTGATGGGTGCATACGGTATGGCTCTTCTTGCAGCAGAAACGGCGGAAGAGTTACAAAAGGGTGAAAGCACATTGCTAGATAGTGAAGGCCTTAATTCTTTACAAGTATCTACGACAATGCGCAATTGTGGCCTTTGCCCAAATAATTGCATGCTTACTATTAACGCTTTCTCCGATGGTCGTACGTACGTAACTGGCAACCGTTGTGACCGCGGTGCTGGCGATATGATCCAAGAGAATCGTAAGCCAGTTCCTAACTTGGTAGACGTAAAATTACGTCGTTACTTTGATTACTACTTGAAGAAAAATATTCCTGAGTTTGAAGGTAAAATGCGTGTAGGTATCCCTCGCGTTCTCAACATGTATGAGGACTTCCCATTCTGGTTCACATTCTTCAATAGTTTGGGTTATGAAGTAATCCTTTCAGATTATACGACTAAGGATCAATACAATAAGGCTATCGATACAATTCCATCCGATACAGCTTGCTATCCTGCAAAAGCTGTACATGGTCATATTCGAGATTTAGCGAATGCACAGGTAGACTTTATTTGGTACCCTTGTATTCAACATGGCCCTAAGGAATTTAGCCGCGACAATAATTACCATTGTCCAATGGTTATTTCCTATCCAGAACTTATCAAAAATAATATGCAAGAGGTATTGGGCGATACTCCATTCCACGCACCATTCTTGCCGTTAGCTGATAAAAAATCCCTTGTTCCGGCTCTTGTGAAAGCATTGGATTTCTTGGACCTCAAGAAGAAAGATATTGCTAAGGCTGTAGACCTTGCTTGGGAAGAACAAGAAAACTGTAAAGCTTCCTACCGTGAAACGACGAAGAAAACTGTATCTCGCCTTGTAGCAGAACAAATTCCGACAATCGTATTGGCTGGCCGTCCATATCATTTAGACTCCGGTATTAACCACGGTATTCCTGAACTTATTACATCTCTTGGTATGGCTGTTCTTACAGAAGATGGCGTTGCCCCATTAGGCAATGAAATCAAGCATTTACGCGTTGTAGACCAATGGTCCTACCATAGTCGCCTATATCGTGCCGCTGAATTTGTAAGTAGAACTGAAGGATTCCAAATTGTAGAGCTTAACTCCTTTGGTTGTGGACTGGATTCTATCGTAGCAGATCAGGTAAAAGATATACTTTCAGCAAACCACAAAATCCATACCTTGCTCAAAATCGATGAAGGTACAAACCTTGGAGCCGTGACAATCCGTTTGCGATCCTTGCAATCTGTAATGGAACGTAGTTTGCGTCGTCATCATAATCCTGAGGCGCCGGAAGAGGTAGTGGTAGAGAAATTACCAACTTACGATTACAATCGAGTTGTCTTTACAGAAGAAATGCGTAAGACTTATAAAATCTTGGTACCACAAATGTCACCATTGCATTTTAGCCTCTTAGAGCCAGTTCTCAAAAATGAAGGATATGACTTTGAAATGTTGCCAGCGCCTACGCGTGATGATATTGAAGTGGGTTTGAAATATATCAATAATGATGCATGTTACCCCGCGATTATTGTTGTAGGTCAGCTTATGTCCGCACTGTTATCCGGTAAATATGATGTAGAGAAGACTGCTGTTATCATCTCTCAAACTGGTGGTGGTTGTCGTGCTACAAACTACATCGGTTACTTACGTAAAGCATTGATTGATGCTGGTATGAAACAAGTGCCAATCCTATCCCTCAATGCGAGCGATATGGAACGTCAACCGGGCTTCAAATTGACAAAAGGCTTCTTACATCGCATGATTCAAGCCGTAGTATACGGGGACGCTATCATGCAATGCGTATTGGCTACACGCCCATACGAAAAGAACCCTGGCTCTACTGATGCATTATGTGATTACTGGCTTAAAAAGCTCCGTGAAAACATTACATCTGCAAGCCTTCGTCAATACAACAAGTATATTAAAGAAATCATTCATGACTTTGATAACTTGCCAGTCAACAAGGATGTACAGAAACCTCGTGTTGGCGTCGTAGGGGAAATTTACGTTAAATTCCACCCAAGTGCTAACAACCATATTAATGAACTCATTGAAAAGGAAGGCGGCGAAGTCGTTACATCTGGCTTGCTAGATTTCTTCTTGTACTGTGCAATGGATAGCACTTATCGTGCGAAACACCTTGATGGTACATGGCTATCAGGCTTCTTTGGTACATTGGCTCGTGAAGCCCTTGAACTATACCGCTTGCCATACGCTAAAGCTGTAGCGGCGTCTAAAAACTTTGATCCTCTACAACGTATGACAGAAGTGGCTAAAGAAGCAGCTCAATTCATCGGTCTTGGTAACCAATGTGGTGAAGGCTGGTTCCTCACAGGAGATATGATTGACCTTATCGAAAAAGGAGCTAAGCAAATTGTATGCTTACAACCATTTGGCTGTTTACCAAACCACGTAACAGGTAAAGGCATGGTGAAAACACTATCCGCTGCCTACCCAGACGTGCGAATCGCAGCTATCGACTACGATCCAGGATCCAGTGCAGTAAACCAAGCAAATCGATTAAAACTACTACTATCGACAATGTTCGAGTAAGTAGTTAGTGTATTGCGAATTTTTGCTAAACTAATAGTTGTGTAACTTGATGGAGCTACTGTAAATAAGTGATAAGGTCCCTTACATTTTATAATGGGGCCCGAATACAACTGCATATTACTAGTATAGAAAAAATACAGCCCTCTCTTGGCTCAGTACGTCACTACGTTCCGTAAAATCGCTGCAGAGAGGGCTGTATTCTTTTCTATATACGCTAATTATGAAGATGTCCCATTATAAAATGTAAATAATCTAATCTACTATATACCTAAGAGCTCCATCGAGTCTTATAGCTCATTATTTACAAAAAATTAGCAATACACCTAACGGATAAAGAGGAGAGCGGGCTGTGTTCTTTTCTATATACACCCATTATGAAGACGTCCCAATGAAAATATAACTGGGCAGAGGATGGTCGGAGCGAGGAGATGTGGCTGTGCCACATCTCTTTTTTCTACAATCAGTTGAGCCTGCGCTTTCTGCTATTGTGCTTAAGTATATGGATGTAGATAGAAAAGAATAGTGCCAAGTTAAAATTATGTTAAATATATGTGTCTAGGTACTTACATTGATGCTCTTATGTCGTAATGGGACATCCTTACAAAAAATGTTAATAAAAATAGCACCACCTTTTTCGCAGCGATTTTACGGAACGAAGTGACGTACTGAGCAAGAAGAAGGTGGTGCTGTTTTTAAACTAAAATTATTCTGTTGTAACGAGGCCCCTTTACGACTTAGTTTATTTCCTACAATCAGTTGAGCCTGCACTTTCTGTTATTGTGCTTAGGTGGTTATAGAAAAAGGAGTTAATCTATTTTAATATATAGTTTTATAGCCCCATAATGGGACGCCTCTACAGATAGTGTTAATATAAAAACGATACCCCTTTCTGAAGCGATTTTACGGAACGTAGTGACGTACTGAGCAAGGAAAGGGGTATCGTTTTTATATACTAATATTATTTAGTTGTAGTTGGGCCCCATTATGGGGCTCAAGTAAATGTGTAAAAGAGATTATTCTTTACCTACTAAACCATACAAGCACAATAAGGAAAGCGCTGCACATACTAGCATTGTGGTCCCCATTGGGACTCCCGTATATTCCCCACCAATACCAACTAATGGAGATACGATTCCTGCAGAGAACA
>OGEH01000645.1_pt1 | contig 21610 bp, 19 predicted proteins | sample 1570681 | NCBI WGS metagenome assembly OGEH01 (sample SAMEA2582126, study PRJEB24529) | metagenome | biome: Human gut stool | place: China | collected 2011 | reverse complement strand
GCTGGGTTATCAACTACACCAACCCTATGTCCCTGTGCGTAAAAACTCTTTACCACGTATTCCCGGAGATCAAGGCCTTTGGCTGCTGCCATGAGGTATTTGGTACCCAGAAGGTTTTAAGGGGGATCTACGAAGAAGAAACAGGAGACAAGATTGCAGACTGGCATGATATTCATGTAAATGTAGTGGGGATCAACCATTTCACCTGGTTTACGGAGGCAAGTTATAAAGGAGTTGACTTATTCCCTGTATACAAGAATTATATAGATCATCATTTTGAAGAAGGTTATCAGCTGGAAGGTGAAAACTGGATGAATTCTTCTTTTAAATGCGCCAATCGTGTAAAAATGGATCTTTTTTGCAGGTATGGGCTGATCGCAGCAGCAGGAGACCGTCATCTGGCGGAATTTATGCCTGGAAATGAGTATCTGAATGATCCGGAAACAGTTGCTTCCTGGAAGTTCGGTCTGACAACAGTAGACTGGAGAAAAGAAGATCTGAAGAAACGTCTGGAGAGAAGTCACAGACTGGCAGCAGGAGAAGAGGAGATCGATCTGACGCCAACAGGAGAAGAGGGAATTCTTCTGATCAAGGCACTGTGTGGACTGGGACGTGTAGTCAGCAATGTAAATATCCCAAATACAGCCGGTCAGATCCCAAATCTTCCGGAAAATGCCCTGGTAGAGACAAACGCCCTGTTTGACAGAGACAGTATCCATCCGGTGGCTGCAGGGAAAGTACCTGAAAATGTAAAAGCCCTGCTGATGCCTCACATTGAAAACCATGAGAGGACCTTAAAGGCAGCACTTACCTGTGATGAAGAACTGGTAGTACAGGCTTTCCTGCATGACCCTGTTGTAAAGGGAAAGCAGCCTCAGGAGGCACAGGTGCGCAGCCTGGTACATGATATGATCGAAAACACCAGAAAATATCTGCCAGACGGCTGGAATTAAATATAGAAAATAAGTTTTTGAATGTTTCGGATATATCGTTTACAGAACGGCAGCCAGACCTGTAAGAGACAGATCTGGCTGCCGGATCCTGTTACCAGGAAAGGATCTCGTATCCATCCTCTGTGATCAGAACCTGGATCTCCCACTGGGCGGAAGGCATACCGTCATCTGTATAGATGGTCCAGTCATTTTTCGCGTCAACGAAGATATCTGCTTTCCCCATATTGATCATAGGTTCAATGGTAAAGATCATACCCGGAACCATAAGCATCTCTGTTCCTTTTTTAGAAACAAAACTTACCCATGGATCTTCGTGGAATTCCAGGCCTACGCCGTGACCGCCGATCTCCCGGACAACGGTATAACCGTTTGCAGTAGCATAGTCGTTGATGGCCTGACCCATATCACCTAAGTGTCCCCATGGCCGTACCTGTTTTAAACCTTCTTCGATCGCCTGTTTGGTTATCTCTACCAGACGCTTTTTTTCAGGGGAGACTTCACCGATACAGAACATTCTGGAAGAGTCGGAGTAGTATCCTTTATAAATAGTAGAAACATCTACATTAATGATATCACCATCTTTTAAGATCACATCAGCAGAAGGGATACCATGGCATACCTGATCGTTTACAGAGGTGCAGACGCTCTTTGGAAATCCTTCATAGTTTAAGGGAGCCGGAATTCCGCCTCTGTGAGTAGTCTGTTCGTAAACCCACAGATCGATCTGCTCGGTTGAGATGCCGGCACAGATATGTTCTGCAACATAATCCAAAACAGACACATTGATCTTTGCGCTTTCGCGGATTGCTGCGATCTGCTCCGGATTTTTGATCATGGCATGACTTGGTACCTTGGAACCTTTGTGACGGTATTCTGACAGTTTTACGTCAAAATCCATATGGCAATTTTTATATTTATGTCCGCTGCCGCACCAGCAGGGATCATTTCTTCCTATTTTCTGCATGATATTCTCCTTTACCTGGCTTCCTGCAAATTTAGATCTCTATAGACTGGAACAGGAAAGCACTGCGTATCAAGTATAGCACAGCAGGGGACACAATGCCATAGGGGGATTGAGAATTATTCCCTTGTACGGGGCAGAGATCTGTGTTTTAGGAAGATATCGTTTTCTTTAGTCTCAGGGGAAGGAGGCGTAAAAGCAAGGATGTTTTCCGGGCTGCAGCCTAAAATGATACAAAGATCATTGATGGTGCTGGTACTTAATGGTCGGTTTTTCCTCAAACGGTCAATGGTAGCACTGGAGATGGAATAATCATGGATCAGCGAATAAGTAGATTCTCCGCTGGCTTTCAGTGTTTCCCAGAAGGGCTGATAGTTTATCATAAAGGTCCTTTCTGTTATTGTTATAGTAGTTTATTTTATTTTTGTATGTTTGACATTGTTGCTGTATTTTTACCTATAAATAATAAACGTAAGAGAATGTAAAAAATCCCCGTCCTTCTGTAAAAAAATGAAAAAATCTTGCATTTTTGTAAAACTTATGTATAATGGGGTTCGGAGGAAGAGTACCATGAAATTAAGAAGAGTTTTAGGTAGTTTTGCCTGGGTGGCCCTGGCAGCTGCGCTGATCCTTGTAAATGCAGCGGCAGCCAATGCGCAGGATAAAGTCGCAGAGGACGGTCAGACCGTTCAGACGATCACAGTAAAATAAGAGGGACATGAGTCCGGGTACAGAGTCGCAGCGTGCGGCTCTTTTTTGTACTGCCAAGGCACATCCTTTTTACGCCGACAATGGGCATTTCCGCCATGAGGAAGTTTGTTGCAGCAGGCTGAGATCGGGATTTTTCACAGTTTACATAGAAAACGCAACTTTTGCAATGATATTGACAAAAATTCATATGGAAAATAAAAAAATATGTGGTAGAATAGAGTCAGAGTTAAGAAGTAATATATTAGTATAACAGTAATATAAAACCAAAACAGGAGGGTATCATTATGCATTTACTGGACAGCGAACTGGTCAAACGTAAAGTACAGTTGGGCGATTCCAACTTTGAATATGTAGAAGTGCTGAGCGGGTTGAGACCGGGCGACAGGGTAGTGGTGAGCGATATGAACTCCTATAAAAACAAGAATAAACTGAAACTAAAATAAGGTAGAAGATATGGTTGTCAGGGTATATTTGAAACAAGCGTGGAACTTAATGAAGCAGAATCCGCTTTTCAGCACGCTCTATATTGTAGGAACAGGGATTTCTATCGTTATGACAATGGTAATAGCTATTGTGTATTATGTGCGGTTGGCTCCTGTTTATCCGGAGACGAACAGGATGCGTACATTGGTGGTGAAATCCGCTAAAATGACAAACGATGAGAGTACTCATTCTGCCAATATCAGTTATGCAATGTTGAAAGACTGGTTCTACTCGTTGGAAAGTGCGGAAGTAAGTACCGGAGTGTCTGGTACAAGTTATGCCCGGGTGACAAACGACAAAGAAGAAATTCCGACTTATGCAAGGTATACGGACGAGAACTTTTTCCGTGTCTTTCCTTTGGTCTTTCTGGAGGGGAAGCCATTTACTGAGGCCGATCGCCGTAGCGGTATTCATAATGTAGTACTGACAGATAGTTATGCACAGCAGCTTTTCGGAACAACTAAGGGAGTGGTCGGTAAAAACTTCTTAATGGATTATACCAATGTAAAAGTGGTGGGTGTTGTGAAAAGTGGCAGTTTTCTTACACCGGACTCGTATGCCCAAGTTTATCTTCCTTATAGTTGTCGCGAAGGCTATGATGATGAAGGAAGCCATTGGGCGTTGGGAGGTTATCGTGTCTACATTTTGATGAAGGAATCGAAAAGTGTCACAGATGTACAAGATGAAGTACTGGAACTTATCCGTAAATTTAATGTATCGGATATGGGTGACGGGTGGAAGCTGGATTTAGTGGGACAACCCGAACTTTATTGGCATAGCACTTTCCGCCTCTGGAGTAATGTCGCTGTCGACTGGGGCAGGGTGATATGGATGTTTGTAGGTATCTTTATGGTATTACTTTTTGTTCCCGCTTTCAATTTGAGCGGCATGATTTCTGCCCGTATGGAACGCCAGTTACCGGATTTGGGTATACGTAAGGCGTTTGGTGCTTCCCGCAGGCGGTTATTGGTACAGATTATCTGGGAAAATCTACTCCTTACAGGCTTGGGAACTCTTCTCGGATTGGTAATAGCTTGGATTGTACTTGCTTTGTCGGGATATGAGATATTCAGTTTATTCGAAGTCTTTCCTAAGTTTCCTCCTAAAGGAGTGAATTTGGGAATGGGAATTGATATGTTTTTTGCTCCGTTAATCTTTGTGGCAGCGGCTCTGTTCTGTTTATTACTGAATCTGATATCAGCGTTAATACCCGCATGGAATGCATTACGCCATCCGATAGTTGAATCTTTGAATGAGCAGAAATAGGGTTATCACCTTATATATAATAGAATTAGATCATTATGTTGAAACTGATACTGAAAAATCTTTGGGCACGGCGAGTCCGGAATGCGTGGTTGCTTGCCGAACTGATACTGGTCACTGTTCTGACCTGGTATATCACTGATCCTCTCTTTGTGTTAAGTTATAATCAGACGTTGCCTTTAGGATACGAACCGGACGGGTTGCTGATTGCTCCTATCCGCAGTTTGCCTTCCACTGCTCCTGATTATAATAAGGAAGAAGCGGATTCTCTTCATACAATGGAAAATATGCATCGTATGTTACGTAAGTTGCGTGATTATCCCGGTGTACAGAATGCTGCTCCTTTGGTGACTTTTGCTTTTCCGGGTTCGGGAGGGAGTTCGTATAATACTTATGCATACGATACATTGGCAATACCGGCGTCCATATCCTACTTTATACCCCATACCGGATTCTTTGAGACTTTTGGTTTCAAAACCTTTGAAGGAAAGACATTGGGAGAATTGGACAATATGGATTATCAGAGAAATGATCTTGTTGTATCTGCTGATTTGTTGCAGATCCTTCCGAAGGTCGGCCGATTGACCGGAAAACGACTGTTTTATAATAGCGATGACGATGAGAAGGATACAACTTTTTTCTCAATAAAAGGAGTCGTGGAGAAAGTGCGTTCCCGTAATTATGAACAAGGTATGTATTCTTTCTTTGAACCGCAATTGAATGTTCGTTCGAAAGAAGTATGGAACGGGGGATCTTTTTTGATTCGTCTGCAACCGGATGTGTCCGAGCAACGTTTTCTGCATGACTTCCGTACTTGGGCATACAGTAATCTGAAAGCCGGTAATCTTTATATACGGGAGGTCTCTACTTACAAGGAACAATTGGATTACTTGGAATATGGCTCCGGTGTTACCAATAAATACCGGATGAATATAATATTAGCGGTTTTCTTTCTTATTAATCTGGCGTTAGGAGTCACCGGTGCTTTCTGGCTCCAAACTCGTAGCCGCCGTGAAGAAGTGGGAATTATGTTGAGCTATGGGGCAGCACCGGGTAATATATGCAGGCTATTAATGGGAGAAGCTGCTATATTGGCTTCGTTTGCCTGGTTGGTGGGGTGTCTGATTTATTTGCAGTATGGACTGGCAGAAGGCAACTGGTATGAACAGGGCTATGTCGTGCCTTCACTTTGGATTAACAATTTCTGGCTGCATTATATAGTAGTGTCACTTATAGTTTATATCATTATTATCGTTGTGGTGTTGCTCGGAGTCTTTATTCCGGCTTACAAGATAAGTAGGATTCCTCCCACCGAAGCCTTGCGTGATGAATAAATGATGAAGATACGACCGGAAAAAGAGAAAGACAGATTATAATAATAACGATTTAAATACTTACGACTGTGATTAAATTAGTTGGCATTAATAAGATTTATCGCACCAATGAGATTGAGACGGTAGCGTTGGAGGATGTAAACCTTACAGTGAATAAAGGAGAGTTCCTGAGCATTATGGGGCCGTCAGGTTGTGGTAAATCCACTTTATTGAACATTATGGGGCTATTGGATACACCAACCGGTGGAAGTATAGAAGTAGCCGGAACAAGAATTGAAAGCATGAAAGATAAGGAACTTGCCGCTTTCCGTAATAAGAAACTGGGATTTGTGTTTCAGTCCTTCCACCTGATAAATTCGCTCAATGTACTGGATAATGTTGAGTTGCCTTTACTTTATCGTCGTATGAGTAGCAGTGAACGCAAGCGGTTGGCACAGGACGTTTTGGCAAAGGTGGGGTTAAGTCACCGAATGCGTCATTTCCCGTCTCAGCTCTCCGGTGGTCAGTGCCAGCGTGTTGCTGTTGCCCGTGCGATTATCGGCAATCCGGAGATTATCCTTGCTGACGAGCCGACCGGTAACCTGGACTCCAGAATGGGAGCGGAAGTTATGGAACTGCTTCACCGGTTGAATAAGGAAGACGGACGGACGATTGTTATGGTGACGCATAATGAAGAACAGGCAAAACAGACTTCGCGGACAGTTCGTTTCTTTGACGGGCATCAAGTGCAGTAAAAAGTTAAGGCTATTTGCATTGTTTTCAATATAATAACTTATCTTTGTGCGAATAATATTGAAAGAGGTGCAGATCTTTTGCTTATGAAACAACGATATTTCTGTGTGTTTGTAGTTCTGTTTATTGCCGTTCTTTGTCAAGCGGCAGCATCGGAGCGTACATACAATGTGCTTTTTATCCAATCGTATACTTCGCAGACTCCTTGGCATCGCGATTTGAACCAAGGTTTGGTGAAAGGCTTTAAAGATAATGGCTTGAAAGTGAATATAACGACTGAATATCTGGATGCGGATTTTTGGGCATTCAGATCTGAGAAAGTCATTATGCGTCGTTTCTGTGAGCGTGCCCGTGACAGGGAGACCGATTTGATTGTGACATCCAGTGATGAGGCTTTCTATACGCTCTTTGCGTGTGGAGACTCGTTGCCCTTGCAAATACCGGTTGTATTTTTTGGTATTAAGTATCCGGATGAGAAGCTGTTTGCCGCTCATCCCAATGTCTGCGGATATACGGTCAATCCTGATTTTGATATTATTTTGCGGGAGGCACAGCGACTGTTTCCCAAACGCAAAGAGGTTATTTGTGTGATTGATAATAGTTTTCTGAGTAACAAGGGACTGGAGGATTTTCAGGAGGAATGGGAAGTCTTTCAGAAAGATAATCCCGATTATGACATGAAGATATATAACACACAAAATCAGACAACCAGCCATATTATTTCTGCTATTTGCTATCCGCGTAATAGTTACGGACGTGTGGTAATTGCTCCCAAATGGTCTCCTTTTCTTTCTTTTGTAGGCAAAAACTCGAAAGCCCCTGTTTTTGCTACACAGAATGTTGGTTTGACCAACGGAGTGTTCGGTGCTTATGATTGCGATGCCTATACTTCGGCAATGCAGGCCGCACAGAGAGCTTCTTCCGTATTAAAAGGAACATCTCCCAAAGACGTCGGGGTTACTGAGATTCCGCAAGGGTTTATATATGACTACAAGCAACTGGAATTTTTTCATGTCAATCCTGACAAGATAGGCTCGAAAGGAACTGTTGTCAATGAACCCTATTGGGAGAAATATAAACTCTTGTTTATTCTTCTTTATCCGTCTATTTTGGCATTATTGATTGCGTCTATCGTATGGTTAATGCGTGTTAATCGTCGTGAGGCCAAACGGAGGGTACAGGCGCAGACCCGTTTGTTGGTACAGAATAAAATGGTGGAACAACGCAATGAGTTTGACAATGTCTTCCATTCCATTCGCGACGGTGTCATTACATATGATACCGATTTACATATCCATTTCACCAACCGTTCCCTGTTGCAAATGCTACATTTGCCGTTCGATATAGGCGGACGTGTGTATGAAGGAATGATGGCGGGAAGCATTTTCAAGATTTATCATAATGGTCAGGATATCCTCCATAAAATGTTGAAGGAAGTAGCAAAGACCGGAAAGAGTGTTATGATACCGCAAGGTGCCTTTATGAAAGAAGTACATAGTGACAAATATTTCCCCGTATCGGGAGAAATCGTGCCTATCTTTTCAAGGGAAGAAATTACCGGTATGGCTCTTTCTGCACGTAATATATCGGATGAAGAGATGCAGAAGCGTTTCTTCGACATGGCAGTGGACGAGAGCGCTATTTATCCGTGGCAGTTTGATATGGAAACAAATTGCTTTATTTTTCCGCAAGGCTTTCTGGTGAGGCTCGGTTATGATGAAGCTGTTACTACCATTTCTCGCGAAGAAATGGATCGTACGATTCATCCGGATGATATAAAAGAAATACGTGTTCTTTTTGACAAGGCCTTGTCGGGTGAAGAAGAAAGCACACGTTTGAACTTCCGCCAGCGTAATGTGAAAGGCGAATATGAGTGGTGGGAATACCGTTCTTCTATTGTTACCGGCTTGACGCAGGATTCTCTCTATAATATATTAGGTGTATGTCAGAGTATCCAGCGGTATAAGACTGCTGAGCAAGAGATGCGGGAGGCGCGTGATAAGGCGCTTCAGGCGGATAAATTGAAGTCGGCCTTCCTTGCCAATATGAGCCACGAAATCCGCACTCCGCTGAATGCTATCGTCGGTTTCTCCGATTTGTTGAGTGATACGAGTAACTTTACCGAAGAAGAGGTGACGCAGTTTATTGCCACAATCAACAAGAACTGCGGATTGTTACTGGCTTTGATTAACGATATTCTCGATTTGTCGCGCATCGAATCGGGAACAATGGAATTTATGTTTGCGGAACATAACCTGCCTTTATTGCTCAAAACTGTCCATGATTCGCAGCGCCTGAATATGCCTGCGGGCGTAGAACTGGTACTGCGTATGCCTGCGGGCGACAAGAAATATCTTACGACAGATAATGTCCGCCTGCAACAGGTAGTCAATAACCTTATTAATAATGCTGCCAAGTTCACCGGTAGCGGCTTTATCACTTTCGGTTATGAAGAAGATGAAGAACCGGGTTATACTCGGATTTTCGTAGAAGATACGGGAGTCGGCATTTCGGAAGAAGGTATCCGCCATATCTTCGAGCGGTTCTATAAGGTCGATAACTTTACGCAGGGGGCAGGTTTGGGATTGAGTATTTGCCAGACTATTGTCGAACGTCTGAAAGGAACTATCAGTGTCACTTCCGAAGTAGGCAAAGGCACCCGCTTTACGGTACGTCTTCCTAACTACTGCGAATAGACACCCGTATCTGCTACAAACAATACTAAAACGGCTGCATACATAATCGAACGTTCATTTTTGAGCATAGTGTCCGAAAATGAACACTGTTCTTATTCTTTAATTGATTGAAAATAAATACCTTATTCTTTTGGCACATCGTTTGAACCTCCTTAGGTGAAAAATATAGTGCGTAATGAAAAAGAAAAGTATATTGTTTGCTCTTGCTGCTGTTTGCCTGCCTGTGGTATTATCGGCACAGCAGGAAAGGAAGATAACCTTGAATGAAGCTATTGCTATGGCACGCGTGCAATCCGTAGATGCCGCCGTTGCCCTGAATGAATTGAAAACTGCCTATTGGGAATATCGTACCTTCCGTGCCGATCTTTTGCCGGAAGTCAACCTGACCGGTACATTGCCTAATTACAACAAGTCTTATGGCTCCTATCAGAATGCAGACGGTTCATACAGCTTTGTCCGTAACAGTGCTTTGGGACTTTCCGGCGACCTTTCCATTGACCAGAACATCTGGCTTACCGGCGGTAAACTTTCATTGGTGTCTTCGCTCGACTATATGAAGCAGTTGGGCTCCGGAGGCGACCGTCACTTCATGTCTGTTCCCATTACGCTGAAACTCACGCAACCGATTCTTGGCGTAAACAACGTGAAATGGAACAGGCGCATTGAACCGGTACGTTATGCGGAAGCAAAAGCTGCTTTTATTACCGCTACCGAAGAAGTAACCATGCGGGCAATCACCTATTATTTTAATCTCCTGCTGGCCGAAGAAAACTTGGGGACAGCCAGGCAAAACCTCTCCAATGCCGACCACCTCTACAAAGTAGCACTTGCTAAACGTGAAATGGGGCAGATCTCCGAAAACGAACTCTTGCAACTGAAACTTTCCGCCTTGAATGCAAAAGCTTCTTTGACGGAGGCCGAAAGTGACCTCAATGCCAAGATGTTCCAGCTTCGCGCCTTTTTAGGAGTGGGAGAGGATGAAAATCTGCGTCCCGTCATTCCCGAAACTGTGGACGGAACGAAAATGGAATACAATCAAGTGTTGAGCAAAGCTTTGGAACGTAACTCATTTGCTCAGAACATTCGTCGCCGACAGTTGGAAGCTGATTATGAAGTGGCCACGGCACGCGGTAACCTGCGTAGCATCGATCTGTTTGCAAGTGTGGGGTATACCGGAGAGAATCGTGATTTCCCTGCTGTTTACAAGAATTTGCAGGATAACCAAATTGTGCAGGTCGGTGTTAAGATTCCTATTCTGGACTGGGGAAAACGCCGGGGTAAAGTTCGGGTTGCCAAGAGCAACCGTGAAGTGGTGCTTTCCAGAATCCGTCAGGAACAGATAAACTTCAATCAGAACATTTTCCTGTTAGTGGAGAATTTCAATAATCAGGCGCAGCAGTTAGCTATTGCAAAGGAAGCTGATCTCATAGCGCAGCAACGTTACAAGACCAGTATTGAAACCTTTCTGATTGGCAAGATTAATACGCTGGACCTGAACGACGCTCAAAGTTCCAAAGATGCGGCGCGTCAGAAGCACATTTCCGAGCTCTATTATTATTGGTATTATTTTTATCAGATTCGTAGCCTGACGCTTTGGGATTTCCGTACCAATACCGAACTGGAAGCCGATTTTGATGAAATAGTGCGACAATAAAAAAGGAAAGGTCCATAAAGACAGTATTTTTTTGTAGATTTGCATCATCACAGTAATAGAAAAGGAAGCTCTGATAGAATATAGAATAAGGAATACGAACTATGATTCTGATAATTGACGATGATAGCGCGGTACGTTCTTCGCTTAGTTTTATGTTGAAGCGTGCGGGATACGAAGCACAGGTAGTTCCCGGTCCCCGGGAAGCTATCGAGGTAGTGCGTACGGTAGCTCCGGATTTGATACTTATGGATATGAACTTCACTCTCTCAACGACAGGTGAAGAAGGTTTGACTCTGCTCAAACAAGTGAAAGTGTTCCGTCCCGACACTCCGGTGATACTGATGACAGCTTGGGGGAGTATCCAACTTGCCGTGCAGGGAATGCAGGCAGGAGCTTTTGACTTTATTCCCAAACCGTGGAACAACGCTGCCCTGCTGCAACGTATCGAGACGGCCTTGGAACTTTCCACTGCTCCTAAAGAAACAACGCAGGAACAGAACGACGCATTCAATCGTAATCATATCATCGGTCGTAGCCAAGGCTTGACGGACGTATTGAATACCATTGCCCGCATTGCAAAGACCAACGCCTCCGTATTAATAACAGGCGAAAGCGGTACAGGTAAGGAACTGATAGCCGAAGCGATCCATATTAACAGCCAGCGTGCTAAGCATCCTTTTGTAAAAGTAAACCTCGGAGGAATTTCCCAAAGCCTGTTTGAAAGTGAAATGTTCGGGCACAAGAAAGGAGCTTTTACCGACGCTTCCGCCGACCGTACCGGACGTTTCGAAATGGCAGACAAGGGAACGATCTTCCTTGATGAAATAGGCGACCTCGACCTTTCCTGTCAGGTGAAGCTTCTGCGTGTATTGCAGGATCAGACCTTCGAAGTGCTCGGCGACAGTCGTCCACGCAAAACGGACATCCGTGTAGTTTCCGCCACCAATGCCGATTTGCGCAAAATGGTGAATGAACGTACTTTCCGTGAAGACTTGTTCTATCGTATCAATCTGATAACCGTTAAACTACCCGCTTTGCGCGAACGCCGTGAGGACATCCCTTTGCTGGTGCGTCACTTCGCTGACCGTCAGGCAGAGACGAACGGATTGCCTCGCACGGAATTTTCCGCTGATGCCATGCAATTCTTGAGCCGCCTGCCTTATCCGGGAAATATCCGCGAATTGAAGAACTTGGTGGAACGTACGATACTTGTCAGTGGCAAGCCTACTCTCGACGCATCCGATTTCGACGCCCAGTATATCCGCCATAACGATCAGAAAGCAGCCGAAAGTACTTCTTTTATCGGCATGACTTTGGACGAAATAGAGCGTCAGACCATACTTCAGGCTTTAGAACGGCATAAAGGTAACCTGAGTCAGGTAGCTATGGCATTAGGTATCAGTCGTGCCGCCCTTTACCGGAGGCTTGAAAAGCATAATATAAATTATACGTTATAATAGCTTGTATATTGTAGCTCTGTCTGATGATGCAGACAGATAATTACCAGTGAATCATATAACTTAAAACTATTTGTCCGTGCGAATCAAAGGCTTCTTTTACATATTCGTCATCTTGTTGCTGATTTTGGGAATTGGCTTGCTTTGCCTTTCCGGCCAGTTACGTCCGGCTTTCTTTTATGTAGGAGAGGGGCTGATCCTGTTCATCTTGGTCTATCTGGTTTTCTTTTATCGTAAGATAGTGAAACCTTTGAACACGATTGGAAGCGGTATGGAATTGTTACGCGAGCAGGATTTCAGTAGTCGACTGAGCCGGGTGGGGCAGTACGAAGCCGACCGTATCGTGAATATCTTTAACCGCATGATGGAACAACTCAAGAACGAACGCCTCCGTCTGCGCGAACAGAATCATTTTCTCGATTTGATGATTAAGGCTTCTCCTATGGGAGTTATCATCACCTCCCTTGACGACGAACTTTCGGAACTTAACCCTATGGCGTTGAAAATGCTCGGTGTCCGCTTCGAAGATGTTCAGGGGAAAAAGATGAAAGACGTTGACTCCCCGTTAGCCGGGGAACTTGCCAGTCTGCCGAGAGGTGAGACAGTAACCGTCCGCCTGAATGACTCGAACATTTACCGATGCACCCATTCCTCCTTTATCGACCGTGGATTCCAACATCCTTTCTTTCTGATCGAAAGCCTTACGGATGAAGTGATGAAAGCTGAGAAGAAAGCCTATGAGAAAGTTATCCGTATGATAGCCCACGAAGTGAACAATACCACTGCGGGAATTACCTCTACGTTGGACACCGTAGAGCAAGCGCTTACCACGGAAGAAGGTATGGAAGACATCTGCGATGTGATGCGTGTCTGCATTGAACGCTGTTTCTCCATGAGCCGCTTCATCACTCGCTTTGCCGATGTAGTGAAGATTCCCGAACCGACGTATTCTCTTGTCAATCTCAACGACCTAGTCTTTGCTTGTAAACGTTTCATGGAAGGAATGTGCAACGACCGCCACATCACTCTCCGCATGGAGATAGACGAAAGTCTGCCGGACGTAAAACTGGACAGCTCCCTGTTTGAACAAGTGCTTGTCAATATCATTAAGAATGCGGCGGAGAGTATCGCACCGGAGGGGAAAAGCATTGTGCCTGAAGACGAAAGTCCGGAACCCAAAGGAGAAATCATTATCCGTACCCTGTCTCCTGCTACGATCGAGGTGATAGACAACGGCAGAGGGATCAGTAAAGAGACAGAAGCCAAACTGTTCAGCCCCTTCTTTTCAACGAAACCGAACGGTCAGGGGATCGGGCTTATCTTTATCCGTGAAGTTCTGATGCGTCACGGATGTACTTTCTCTCTGCGTACTTATTCCGACGGATTAACCAAATTTCGTATTCTTTTTCCTTAAATGTGATAAATGAGAACAGTTCTTCCGTCAAACAGAACTATTAATTGTCCCCAAATACCCTTACCTTTGCCCCGCTCAATTCAATAGAATTTAAGGTATGAGACTAATGGTAAAAGGTGTACTAACGCTCTTTCTTTTCTTGACTATCAGTATTCCGCTAAGCGCGCAGTATATACTGCAAGGCGTGGTGACTGATTCTCTGACAAAGGAACCTTTACCTTATGCATCTGTACGTCTGAAAGACACGACCGAAGGAACGACCACCGGAAGCGACGGACGTTTCTACTTCAAGACCAGCCGTTCCGAAGCAGTGCTGGTAGTTTCAGTGATAGGCTATAATGATTACAGCCGGCAGATTCGTCCTGCCCGGAATGCATCTTATAAAATCGCCCTTTCACCCACTTCGTATTCCCTCAATGAAGTCGTAGTAAAGCCCAAACGCGAACACTACCGTAAGAAAGACAATCCTGCCGTAGAATTTGTCCGTCACATGATAGAGCATCGTGACGACCATTCGCCTGACGAAAAAGATTTCTGGCAACGTGAACGCTACGAGAAAACTACCTTCGCACTGAACAACTTTGATGAAGAAAAACAGAAAAAATGGTTCTACCGCAAGTTCGATTTCCTCACGGAATATGTAGATACCTCCGCCGTGACCGGAAAACCGATCCTTACCGTATCCGCCCGTGAACTGCTCGCTACGGATTATTACCGTAAATCCCCTCATGCCGAGAAACAATGGGTGAAAGGCCGCAAACAGGCAGGTGTTGACGAGTTTCTTTCCAAACAAGGAATGCAGGCAGCTATCAACGAGGTGTTCAAAGACGTTGATATTTACGAGAATAACATCTCCTTGTTCACCAACAAATTTGTCAGTCCCCTGTCGCGCATCGGTACAGGATTCTATAAATACTACCTAATGGACACCTTGCAGATAGCAGGTGAACAATGCGTAGACCTTGCCTTCACTCCCTTTAACTCAGAATCTTTCGGCTTTAACGGACACCTGTATGTGACGCTCGACTCCACCTATTTCGTGAAGCGTGCCGTATTCAATTTCCCGAAAAAGATAAACCTGAACTTTGTCGATTATATGTTGCTCGAACAGGAATTTAAACGTGCCGAAGACGGTACGCGCTTGCTCGACCACGAAAGTATTACCGTAGAATTCAAGCTGACCGAAGGACAGGACGGTATCTTTGCCCGTCGCGTAGCGGATTATACGAACTACACATTTACTCCCACTGCCGAAGCGGACAAAGCCTTCGCCAAGCCGGAGCGTATCATTGAAGAAACGGAAGCCCTGTCCCGTCCTGCAACCTTCTGGGCGGAGAACCGTCCGCAAGCCGCTATCTCCGAACAGGAGAACTCCGTGGACAAGCTGATGACGCAACTGCGCGGTTATCCGGTTTACTACTGGACGGAGAAGATTCTCTCTATCCTCTTTACCGGATACATTCCTACTTCCAAAGAAGCCCCTCTTTTCTATATCGGCCCGATGAATGCCACCATTAGCGGTAACACGCTCGAAGGTCCCCGTCTCCGTGCCGGAGGAATGACTACCGCATGGCTCAATCCGCACCTTTTCGGTAAAGGTTACATCGCCTACGGCTTCAAGGACGAACGGGTGAAAGGACTGGCGGAACTGGAATACTCTTTCAAGAAAAAGAAAGAGTACGCCAACGAATTTCCTATCCACTCGTTAAAACTACGTTACGAGTCAGACGTCAATCAATATGGGCAGAACTATCTCTACACAAGTAAAGATAACGTATTCCTTGCCCTGAAACGCGAGAAAGACGATCGCATCGGTTATTTCCGGCAAGCCGAGTTGACCTATACCAACGAGTTCTACTCAGGTTTCTCCTTCCAACTGACGGCACGTCGTCGGACAGACGAGTCCTCCTACCTGATTCCCTTTCTTCAGAAAGAAGGTGATGTGCTGACTCCGGTCAAAGAATACTCCACCAGTGCGGCCGAATTGAAACTGCGCTATGCTCCGAATGAGAAGTTCTTCCAGACGCAGTGGAACCGTTTCCCCGTGTCGCTGGATGCTCCGGTGTTCACGCTCTCCCATACCATTGCCGGAAAGGGAGTGCTGGGAAGCGATTACACCTACAACCATACCGAAGCGGGAGTGCAGAAGCGTTTCTGGTTCTCCGCCTTCGGCTATACGGACGTCATACTGAAAGCTGGAAAAGTATGGGACAAAGTGCCTTTCCCGTTGCTGATAATGCCTAATGCCAACCTTTCCTATACCATTCAGCCCGAATCCTATTCATTGATGAATGCCATGGAGTTTATGAATGATGAATATTTCTCTTGGGACGTCACTTATTTCCTCAACGGCTGGCTGTTCAACCGTATCCCGTTGTTGAAAAAACTGAAATGGCGTGAAATCGTTTCATGCCGGGGATTGTATGGTCATTTGAGCGATAAGAATAATCCGGAATTGAGCGACGGATTGTTTGCTTTTCCGATAGCGGATACCCGTGCCATGGGGAAAACGCCTTACGTGGAAGTGGGCGTAGGTATCGAAAACATATTTAAGGTATTACGCTTGGATTACGTCTGGAGGCTTACCTACCGTGATTCACCCGGAATAGACAAGTCCGGTTTGAGAATAAGTCTCCACATGACCTTTTAAAAGTTAAATCCTGCTAATTGCAATGTTTATATGACAAATAAAGACTGTATTAGTAATTAATTAATCTTATTTTTGCATCAATTTTAGTTTAATTTTAATAGAATAGAAATGAAACAAGAAATTAAACCCGCTACCGGACGCCTCGGTGTGTTGGTAGTTGGAGTCGGTGGTGCGGTTGCCACCACAATGATTGTAGGTACACTAGCCTCTCGCAAGGGACTGGCAAAACCGATAGGATCTATTACCCAGTTAGCCACAATGCGCATGGAAAACAACGAAGAAAAACTCATCAAGGACGTTGTGCCCTTGACGGATTTGAACGACATTGTTTTCGGAGGTTGGGACATTTTCCCGGATAATGCATACGAAGCTGCTATGTACGCTGAGGTTCTGAAAGAAAAGGACCTGAACGGAGTGAAAGACGAATTGGAAGCTATCAAGCCTATGCCGGCTGCTTTCGACCACAACTGGGCAAAACGTCTGAACGGTACGCACATCAAGAAAGCTGCTACCCGTTGGGAAATGGTAGAGCAACTGCGTCAGGACATCCGCGACTTCAAGGCTGCCAACAACTGTGAACGCATTGTGGTACTTTGGGCTGCAAGTACTGAAATCTACATTCCGTTGTCAGACGAACACATGTCACTCGCTGCTTTGGAAAAAGCGATGAAGGACAACAACACAGAAGTGATCTCTCCGAGTATGTGCTATGCATACGCTGCTATCGCAGAAGGCGCTCCGTTCGTAATGGGTGCTCCTAACCTGTGTGTAGACACTCCGGCTATGTGGGAATTCTCCAAGCAGAAGAATGTACCTATCGCAGGAAAAGACTTCAAGAGCGGTCAGACACTGATGAAAACCGTATTGGCTCCGATGTTCAAGACCCGTATGCTGGGTGTGAACGGCTGGTTCTCTACCAACATTCTCGGTAACCGCGACGGCGAAGTGCTTGATGATCCGGACAACTTCAAGACAAAAGAAGTCAGCAAACTGTCTGTAATCGACACGATCTTTGAACCCGAAAAATATCCTGATCTCTACGGAGACGTTTATCATAAAGTACGTATCAACTACTATCCTCCCCGCAAGGACAACAAAGAGGCATGGGACAACATCGACATCTTCGGTTGGATGGGCTATCCTATGGAAATCAAGGTAAACTTCCTTTGCCGTGACTCTATCCTCGCTGCTCCTATCGCGCTCGACCTGGTATTGTTCAGTGACTTGGCTATGCGTGCAGGTATGTGCGGCATCCAGACTTGGTTGTCATTCTTCTGCAAGAGCCCGATGCACGACTTCGAACACCAACCCGAACATGACTTGTTTACTCAATGGAGAATGGTAAAACAGACATTGCGTAACATGATTGGCGAAAAAGAACCCGATTACTTAGCTTAATCAGGAACCAATAATAATAAAGTTGAGATTGAGGTTTGCCTTACTGAAAAGACGGGTGGATGCTCAACCTCAACTTTTTAATTAGTAACTTGTAATTTAATGAAGAAAGCTCCTTTTCTACCTGTATTGATAGGCACGGGCTTTGGCTCCGGTTTTTCTCCTTTTGCTCCCGGTACCGCCGGGGCGTTGCTGGCTTCTATCATCTGGATTGCACTTTATCTTCTGCTCCCTTTTTCTGTTGTCTTATGGATTACTGCCGCGTTGGTGATTGTGTTTACTTTCGCCGGGATCTGGGCTGCCGATAAGCTGGAGGCTTGTTGGGGGGAAGATCCTTCGCGTGTAGTGGTAGATGAAATGGTCGGAGTGTGGATACCATTGCTTGCCGTTCCCGACAATGACAAATGGATATGGTATGTAGTGGCGGCTTTCGTCCTGTTCCGTGCATTCGACATTGCCAAGCCATTGGGCATCCGCAAAATGGAGAGTCTCAGAGGTGGGGTAGGTGTGATGATGGATGATATACTGGCAGGGGTATATAGTTTTATCTTGTTAGCAGGAGTAAGATGTGTGATTGGCTGAGAAAAGTTGCACGGATGATTTCCCAGAAGGGTGGCTTCTTCATGTTTTTGAGGGCGCAGCTTTCGGCTCAAATGGCAACTATTGCAGACTTTCTGGTTACAATTCTTCTGGTGAGGCTGTTTGAAGTCTACTATGTATATGCTACCCTCGCAGGGGCTGTATACGGAGGAATTGTCAATTGCGTAATTAATTATAAATGGACCTTTAAATCGACAGGAAAGAAAACGAACGTTGCTGTAAAGTTTATCCTTGTGTGGGTATGCAGCATCTGGCTGAACACGTGGGGAACGTATGCGCTGACGGAATCATTGGCAAAGATTCCTTGGGTGCGCGATACGCTCAGTCAGTATTTCGGCGACTTTTTCATTATCCCCAAAATGGCGGTAGCGGTTATCGTCGCATTATTCTGGAATTATAATATGCACCGCTTTTTTGTATACCGGAATATAAACATAGGAAGTTTGTTCAGAAAAAGAGATTGAAATAAAAACAGAAGATTTAGATAAAAACAGATTTAGACACAATATGAATTACAGAGATTATTTGCAACAGTTGATTTATAAGATTATCAATCCTTTGATACACGGAATGATTAAAATCGGAATCACTCCCAATTTTATCACTACAACCGGATTTATCCTGAACGTGGTGGCAGCAGGAATGTTTGTCTATGCCGGTATCTGTGGCGGCCGGAATGACCTTGCTATCGTCGGTTGGGCGGGAGGTGTTATTCTGTTTGCCGGATTGTTCGATATGATGGACGGTCGTGTGGCGCGGTTGGGAAACATGAGTTCCAAATTCGGTGCACTCTATGATTCGGTGCTCGACCGTTACAGCGAACTGATGACATTTTTCGGTATCTGCTACTACCTGTCGATGAAAGATTATTTCTTTTATGCCCTGATTGCGTTTGTGGCATTGATCGGTTCGTTAATGGTGAGCTATGTTCGTGCACGTGCCGAAGGATTAGGTATCGAGTGTAAAGTAGGATTCATGCAGCGTCCGGAACGTGTGGTACTCACCAGTCTGGGAGCGTTGTTCTGCGGTGTATTCAAAGATATCACGGCTTTCGACCCGATGTTGATACTGATTGTACCTTTGGCTTTCGTTGCCGTATTTGCCAATATCACAGCTTTCGCGCGTGTGAGACATTGCTATAAGGTAATGATGAAATAATTGTCCGAAAAGCTAAATAGTATTGGTATATTAACACCTTATTAGAATGAAAATAGTTATTGAACTGCCGTCAAAGAATGAAGCCCTGATTACTGTAATCACTATGGCTCTTTTTCTTTTGCTGACAGGTGTCTTCATCGGACTTCGTTCCGAACATTTCTTAATGGTGGCACTCTATCTGGTCTTATTCTTTGCCGGGCTACCCACCCGTAAACTTGCATTAGCCCTGTTGCCTTTTGCCATTTTCGGAATCTCCTACGACTGGATGCGTATCTGTCCCAATTACGAAGTGAACCCGATTGATGTAGCCGGATTATACAATCTGGAGAAATCTCTTTTCGGGGTCATGGACAACGGTATCCTGATTACCCCGTGCGAATATTTCGCTGCCCATAACTGGCCGGTTGCAGATGTCTTTGCCGGCATCTTTTATCTGTGTTGGGTTCCCGTGCCTATCCTGTTCGGTCTTTGCCTGTACTTCAAGAAGCAGAGAAAAACATATCTCCGCTTTGCGCTGGTATTTCTGCTGGTCAACTTAATCGGCTTTGCCGGTTATTACATTCATCCTGCTGCTCCCCCCTGGTATGCCATTAATTACGGTTTCGAACCGATACTGAACACTCCGGGCAACGTAGCCGGTCTGGGACGTTTCGACGCTTTCTTCGGTGTGACGATTTTCGACTCTATCTACGGGCGCAATGCCAATGTTTTTGCCGCAGTGCCTTCGCTTCATGCCGCCTATATGGTGGTGGCTTTGGTATATGCTATCATCGGCAAATGCAGGTGGTATGTGATTACTCTCTTTGCCGTTATCATGCTGGGCATTTGGGGAACGGCTGTTTATTCCTGTCACCACTACATCATTGATGTGTTGCTCGGTATATCCTGCGCATTACTCGGTTGGCTGGTGTTTGAATACGGGCTGATGAAAATTCCGGTATTTAATAGATTCTTTGACAGGTATTATAAGTATATAAAGTAAAATATACAGGTATATAAGAAGCAGTGAAGAACAAGTACCGCAATATATTCCTCGCTTTTGGCATCATTGCCGTCCTGATAATGATATTCACATTCGATATGGATTATCGGGAACTTTGGGTGAATCTGAAGCGTGCAGGAATATATTTGCCCTTGGTCTTGTTGCTTTGGCTGTTTGTCTACCTTATTAATACGCTGTCATGGTATATCATCATCCGTAGCGGAGGCAAACCGGGCTTTTCCTTTTCCCGGCTTTATAAATTTACCGTAACAGGCTTTGCGCTCAATTATGTGACACCCGTCGGGCTCATGGGAGGCGAGCCTTATCGGATTATGGAGCTGAAACCCTTTATCGGAATCGAAAGGGCTACCTCTTCGGTGATTCTCTACGTGATGATGCACATCTTCTCCCACTTTTGTTTCTGGCTGACTTCCGTCCTGTTGTATGTCTGTCTCTATCCCGTAGGGTGGGTCATGAGCGTTATTCTGGGAGCTATCACTTTATTCTGCCTGCTGGTTACCGTCCTTTTTATAAAAGGCTACCGGCACGGTATGGCAGTTGCCTTTATCCGCATGGGTAGCCGTCTCCCTTTTCTAAAGAAGAAAGTACTTCATTTTGCCGAAACCCATAAAGAGAAACTGGAAAACATAGATAAGCAAATCGCCCTCCTTCACCGGCAGAAGAAACGTACTTTTTATTCGGCCCTCTTTCTAGAATACACGGCTCGTGTTGTCAGTTGCCTTGAGATCTGGCTGATACTTAATGTGTTGACAACAAACGTCAGCTTTGCCGACTGCTGCCTGATTGCTGCCTTTTCCTCCTTGTTGGCCAATCTTTTGTTCTTCTTGCCGATGCAGCTCGGTGGACGTGAAGGAGGCTTTGCACTTGCCGTAGGTGGCCTCTCCCTTTCCGGAGCCTACGGGGTTTATGCTGCACTGATTACCCGTGTCCGCGAAATGGTCTGGATCGTGATCGGGCTTGCTCTGATGAAGGTTGGAAACAGGAAAGGAAATTAGCCGGCATGGCATACTGCGTCAATTTTAAGCCGGAAAAGAAAATTCTCGTTTGGCTTTGAAAAATGATGCTTCTTCAAATTTGGTGGTAATTTAACTAGTCGGTGGTATCTCCATTCCCCTCCTTCGGGGAAGGAGGGGTGGCTGAAAGCCG
>OGEH01000641.1_pt1 | contig 21661 bp, 20 predicted proteins | sample 1570681 | NCBI WGS metagenome assembly OGEH01 (sample SAMEA2582126, study PRJEB24529) | metagenome | biome: Human gut stool | place: China | collected 2011 | reverse complement strand
GAAATCATCCATATGAATCCGCTTTCCTCGTTTTTTCGGGCGTCCCGGCTTGCCGCTAGGCAATGGCGGCAATTCATACATCGCCGAATCACTGCGGACATTGCAGATGATGGCCAGGTGGGGATATTGTAAAACCCGTTCTATCAGAGGGCTTTTGGCATACCAACTGTCAAAGAGCAACAGTACCTGCCGGTCTTTCAGCAAGGGCATCACCTCCTCGATGAGATCACCAGCTAACTCAAGTTTGGTCTTTTCTTTCGGCCACATCCGGTATCCTACGGGAACCGCTAAATAGCGGATGAGCGGAGCTTCACCTGCATGCTGGCTCAGGACAGGGACGCTCAGCGTCAGACTGACGAAGCAATGACCGTTCACATAGGGCTTGCCTGTATGGCAGGCGTGGTCATGCAACACAGAAACGGCATCGAACTTCTTGCCGAATTTCGGCACCGTCGTATCATCGACACTGAGGAAGACTGGCTCATTCTGTAAAGCTGCTGGAATCAAGCTGCAAGCCAATTGTGCCGTTTGCAGGCGGAGAGACCGGCCCGTCACCGTTTCATTCCGAAGCGCCCGGTAATAACTGTTCAAGCAGCGATGCGTTACTTGGGACAAGAAATTCCGGTGAAGAAAGCGAAGGGACGGGAAGGCCTGCAGGGCTAACTGAGCGATAACCAGCCAGGTCAGCAGGAATTGCGTAGGCCGTGTCGCCGCAGAAAAATATGGAGAAAAGAAACGAAACAGACTACCAATAATCGAATTTTCGAGGTATAATGAATTCATCGCGTAACTCCTTTGAGATGGTGTGTTTTAGCAGATTCATTATACTTCAAAGTGTGGTTACGCGATATTTATTTGTTCAAAAAGTTGTAAACTGCTGATCTATAATCATACAGCACTTTACCCAAGGGTTGAACTAAATCCATAACTGCTGTGAAAATTTAAAACCGTCTTTCTAAACTTCAAACATAAAGAACAGGGACCACCGCTGCGGCGGTAGTCCCTGTTCTTGAAGGAGGACAAATGTATATAAGTAACGATCAGAATTTCTGACCGGCCTTATCTTTTTTCAACCATTCAATCAAGACTTCTTCTCGGGTCTTCTTGATACGATCCAATTCTTCAGGTTTCCACTGGTATAGTCCTGTACCCGTTTTTGCGCCCAAGTTCCCTTCATCAACGCATTTTTTCATGACGGAAGAGCCTTCTTTGTCATCAGCCAAATCAGCATTCAAATACGCTGAAATATTGTAGAAAATATCAAGGCCTCCTAAATCGGCAGTTTCAAGCGGTCCTGTTACGCCTAACCGACGGCCAATGCTATACTTACAAATGAGATCAACCGCTTCGGCTGTCGCAATCCCCTCTTGTACACAATACAGTGCTTCACGAAGCAGAGCAAACTGTAACCGGTTTCCTACGAATCCTGGAGCTTCTTTCAAAAGGGCTACAGGTTTTTCCCCGATTTTTTCCATAAGCTGCCAAGTAATATCTACTGTCTCTTGGCTTGTCTTTTCGCCCGGAACGACCTCAACTAAAGGAATAAGATGCGGCGGATTCCAAAAATGAGCAACGACGAAACGTTCCGGATGTTTGAGAACGGAGGCGACTTCTGTCGGCAAAAGGCCAGAAGAGTCTGTAGCAAAAATAACATCTGGACCAAGATATTTTTCCAATTCTCCATAAACATATTGTTTAACATCCATATCTTCTGCTACCGATTCGAGGACAAAATCGGCATCCTTAGCAGCATCTTCGATAGATGTAACACCATGGATATGACTGAGTAATTCTTTTTCTTCCACTTCAGTCAGCAAATCATTGGCTTTCATGACATCTAATGTTGCATGTATATTTCGCATAGCTCGGGCAATACTGGCATCTTTACGTCCAAACATGTTTACTTCATAGCCATTCTGGGCAAACGCAATCGCTGTGCCAAACCCCATGGTACCACACCCTAAATTACAAATCCGTTTAATGTCTTTCAACTGTTTCATACTTCTACCTTCTTTCTATCACGCATAATTTTAAATAGCAAAAGGAATCACCGTTAAACCGACAACCATGATGATGCCTAATACAATAAAGGCAACGAAACTATATCCTACAAAATCTTTGAACTCTAATCCGCAAACAGCCATAAACGGAACGGCAAAGAACGGTTGTACTAATGCCGTCAAGTCCCCGCCAAACATATAAGCAATAACGGTCTGCGCATCAGGAATCCCCAATGCCTGGCCAGCCGGGATAAGGAAGGGCGCTTCAATAACCCACTTGCTGCCACCCGAAGGAATAAAGTAGCTGATAATCCCCGTCAAGATGGCTGCAATAGCAGGGAATGTCGTTTCATTACTAAAAGCGATGACCCAGGATGCAATGGTATCGACTAAGCCAGTATATTTCATGATGCCATAAATACCTGCATAGAAGGGGAACTGTAAAATAACGCCCCAAGCGGCTGGCGTCGATGCTTTGACAGCCTGTAGTAACGCAGCTGGCGAACCATAAAGCCAAATAATTAACGTCAGGAAAAGGAAATTCAAGACATTGATATCCAAGGATTTCCCTAAAACAAAGAAATGATATCCCAAATAAACTAAAAACATACATCCAATCACATAGGAACACCACGGCGTATAAGTAACCCATTCACTCGGCGTCTTAATATCCTTTTTCTTAGGCATAACCGGGGCTGTAATATTGGCTAACTCCGGATTCCACTGGGAAATAGAAATCATCTTAGTCTTATCTTTTGGCTGAAGTATGAATCCGAATAAAATTAAAATAGCAATAACTGAGAGAATTGTTAAAATCAAATTGTACGGATGGAAGATTGTCATGGAAATGGGAATGACACCTATTTCTTTAACCATAAAATGATCCGCTGTGGCTACCAATAACGGAGCAGAACCGGAAAGCCCCATATGCCAAATAAAGAAGGGCGTCCATGCAGCACCACATAAATAGCGATAATCAATAAGAATATGTTTACGTTCAGCTTGAACAGCTAAATTCTTACAAATAAGAGCTGCAAATACCAAACCAAACCCCCAATTCAAATAAAATCCGACAGATGATAACAAAACAACATAAATATAAACGGCCGTGGGAGAATTCGGTTTACTGCATACCGATGAAATAAGGCGTGTACAAACCGGAGTTGTAGCTAAAGCATAACCAGTAATAACAATCAATGACATCTGCATAGAAAATGCCAACAAAGTCCAAAATCCATTTCCCCAAGCAATGACAGTATCCAAGGGCCCTGACGAAGTAAATAGCAATGCTAAAATAAAAGCAACAATTGTTAATACGAGGGCAATAACATATGAATCAGGAACCCATTTTTGGGCAAAATCCGTAAAGTAATCGGTAAATTGCTTCTTTTCCTTAACCATACTGTTATCTCCTTTCTTTTTCATAATTTATTTGTGATGAATTTCACATTTCACAAGAGAATAGAAGCCTCCGAACTATGCAAAAGGGCGGTTTTTCCAAAATCCGAAGGCTTTTATTCATAAAAACAGGTTTTATCTTTGAGCTTTTAAATAGGAACCAAATCAATACTGCAGGCGTGTGAAACCTGCCGAAACGTTAACGTTTCATGACTCTTGCTTTACCATCTGTGACCAATTTATCATCTTGGTTGGTGACAGTGGTGCGGAAAATAATCCGATGTTTCTTATCATCTTTTTCAATACATTCGACAGTCGCGGTCAGCGTATCCCCGTATAAAACAGGTGCTAAAAAGCTGAGTTCCTGATTCATGTAAATCGTATCGATTCCAGGAAGCTCTGTTCCTAATACTGCCGAAATAAGACCAGCTGAAATCATACCATGTGCAATTCGTTGTTTAAACAGCGAGTTTTTCGCAAATTCCGCATTTACATGAACCGGATTGAAGTCCCCAGTCACGCCTGCAAAGGCATATACATCATGTTCAGAGATTGTCTTTGATAAAGACGCCTTATCTCCTACATGGATGTCTTCATAACGGACATTTCTGGCCATACTACCACCTCCTTAAAGAGCAATAACTATATCTGTAAGCCCATTGGCTTATCTTCAAAAATCCGGCTGTCCATCAATTTGACAGCATTGATAATTGGCTTAAATTCCATATGTGCCAATATATCTTTTTCCATATCAATCCCCGGAGCAATTTCAATCAATTCCATTCCAGCCGGTGTCAGTTTAAATACAGCTCGTTCCGTAACATAAAGCACAGGCTGTCCTACAGAGTTTGCATAATCGCCACTAAAGGTGATTTGTTCGACCTGCTTGAGGAACTTCTTGTTACGTCCTTCCTGAGTAATAATCAATTTGCCATCTTGAACCGTTTCTTTAAGTCCACCAGCTGTAAATGTACCGCAATAAATCACTTTTTTTGAGTTTTGCGTAATATTTATGAATCCACCACATCCGGCAACACGACCTTTGAACTTACTGACATTGATATTCCCATGTTCATCGGCTTCAGCCAACCCTAAGATAGCTAAGTCAACACCGCCGCCGTCATAAAAGTCGAATTGGTAAGGCTGGTCAAGGATAGCATATGCATTGGTAGCAGCCCCAAAACTGTTGCCGCCGGCCGGCATCCCACCGATAGTTCCCGCTTCAGTCGTCAATACCATGCTGTTGATTCCTTCTTCAGAAGCGACAGATGATACGCCTTCCGGCATACCGATACCTAAGTTGACGACAGCATCCGGAATCAATTCCATGGCACAGCGACGGGCAATAATCTTACGGTTTGTCAACGGCATAGCTGGGAGTGAATCGACGGGCACTTTCAAGTCACCATTAAAGGCTGGATTAAATTCATAATCCCAAGTCATGAAGTGGTCTGCTGCATCACTCTGGACGATGTAGTCAACTAAGACACCTGGAATTTTGACATCCTTAGGATCCAGTGTCCCACGAATGGCTGCTTTTTTAACCTGTGCAATAACAATGCCGCCACATGCATGAGCTGCTTCTGCAATGGACAGCGCTTCACCAGTTCCGATTTCTTCTTCCATCGAAATATTGCCATCCTGGTCAGCCGTTGTCCCGCGGATAATCCCAACATGAATAGGCCACGGTTTATACCAAAGCCACTCTTCATCATTCATATGAATGACTTCGACCATATCCCGGGTAGTTCCGGCATTCAGTTTGCCTCCTTCTAGGCGAGGGTCAACGAAGGTCCTCAAGCCGACTTTGGTAATCGTCCCCGGCCGATGTCCGGCAATATCCCGGAACCATTGGGAAATTGTCCCTTGGGGAAAATTATACGCAAATACTTTATTTTCCGTAATCAACTTACCGATGCGCGGCGTTAAATTAAAGTGCCCGCCGACGATGCAGCGAAGCAAGCCTTCTTCACCTAAATGATTCAGACCGCGTTCACCACCATCCCCCTGGCCAGCTGCAAAGATGACCGTTAAATCTTTCGGAGCGCCCGTTTCCTTAAACGAAGTCTGTATCTCTTTTAACACAGTTTCAGGAACTAAGCCGCCTACAAAACCACTGGTAGCAAGAATCGCACCATCTTTAATTTGTTTAACTGCTTCCGCTGCCGTTACAAATTTTGCCATATGAATCACATCTCCTTTATTATGTATTTATTCATTTTTAGTGAAGTCCCGTAACAGAGTAAATAATAATAATTACAAATACTGCAAATGTCTTCAACAAAGTAATTGCAAAAATGTTTTTATACGAACTGCGATGAGTCAGACCGCAAACAGCCAACAACGTAATGACTGCACCATTATGCGGCAGTGTATCAAGACCGCCAGAAGCCATCGAAGCAACACGATGCAGGATTTCCGGTCCCATTCCAATAGAAGTCGCCCAAGCCATCCATTCCTGAGACATCAATTCCAAAGCAATGGCCATACCGCCAGAAGCCGAACCGGTAATCCCAGCTAAAGTCGTTACACTAATAGCTTCAGATACCAGCGGCGTACCGCCAATATGAATATTAATCAGCGCATGTGCTACATGCTGGAAACCAGGGAGCTGCGAGATAACATTCCCGTAACCAACTTCCGACGCCGTGTTCATAATAGCTAAGAGTGATCCAATGGCACCGGCATTGAGAATTTTCGTTAAACGATCAATCGATTTAATTTCGCCCTTGCCAATAATCAAAGCCAGGAAAATCCCTGCTACCAATGCAATGATCAACGACCAGATACTCGCAACGTTTTTAACATGAGCCACTACAAGAGGCACGCCTTTCATCGACTGGAACGGTTCAAGAATAGCTGGATGCCAAACAACATATTCCGTAATGAGGAAGTTAATGACTAATACAGCTAACAACGGGACACATGCCAGTTTCCAAGATACCAAGGTTGCATCCGGATTGTCTTCAGGTTCATTGATGGTATGATTGCCATATCCTTCCCCTTTGGCAATCGCTTTTTTCAGACAATGGGTAAGATAAACAAAGCCACCACCGTAAATGATACAGGCACCGATAATCCCGGCTAAAGGCGCCGAATACAAGGTCGTCCCAAAATAGGCTGTCGGAATAATGTTCTGAATCTGAGGAGTCCCAGGCAGGCAGTCCATCGTCGCCGTAAAAGCCCCCAGTGCAATAATCCCCGGAAGTAAGCGTTTCGGATAATTTGCTTCTTTGAAAAGAGCCGCTGCGAAAGGATAAACAGCGAAGACGACGACGAAAAGACTGACACCACCATAGGTCAAAAGGGAAGCAGCAATAACAATGGAGAGAACTGCTTTATGGGGTTCTTTGCCAAGACCAGTAATAATGGCTTTAGCAATACTCCTGGCTAGGCCTGTATCTTCCATGACCTTACCAAAGATGGCCCCTAACAAGAAAATAGGGAAAAACGATTTAATGTAAGTAACAGCCTTACCCATAAATAACTCGGTATAGGAAGGCATGATGGCCAGCCCCGATAATGTTGCTGCTAATAAAGCCATAATCGGTGCCATCATAATAACGGAAAATCCGCGATAAGCAAAAGCAATCAATCCCAGTAAACTGAGGATAATAATGATTACACCAAAGTCCATACGTATCACTCCTTTTGGGCATAAATAAAACATTTTGTTGTTGCATAATGGTAAGAATATATAAGGCGTTTCATCGTCCCCTTATTATTTTGACCAATAAGCACAGAAGGGGTAAAGCGTCATACAATCCAAAACATTGATTCCGTTCATCACACGTGTAAATAACTGAAGTTCATTTTTCGGATGTTTTTCTTGCCTTCATGGTATCATCCGAACCATGCTTTTGTAAAATACAACGATTTCATTAAGGTAATGAATAAAATTCACGTAATCCGCAAAAAGGGGCTGTAACATAATGGCCTCATCGCAAGAGACTATTATGCGCAGGACGCAGGTCGCAGGCCGCCTTGGACTCAGTTGCCGCTGTGCGGCGGCAAACTCATATGTAAAAAAGCTGTCAGCAGTCAGCCAAATGCGAGTCGAAGGCTGCGTCACACGTCAAACAGAAAAAGGAGCTGTAACAAAATGAGCTTTTTGCCCATTTTGTTACAGCTCCATAGTCGGCTAACTAAAAATTCAAGCATGAAGCTTAGTGGCCTGTATTAAGTCTAAAAATAATTTCATCGGTGTGCTTAAAAATTTTTCTTTATGATATGCTGCCACAGGAATCCAGGGAAGCGACGGATTGCATAAATGTAACATCTTCACTTTTTGAGGGCAAAACTTCTGAATAATCGGCCTGGGTAAAATCGTAATACCTTCCCCATCCGAAACGGCTTCTACCAATAAGTCCCATTGAGCACTTTCAAGACTTATATTCGGCATAAAACCAGCTTCTTTACAACAGTCAATAATCCGATAATAAAGCATAAAGGATTTATCGAAAACAAGAAATTTTTCATTTTTTAATTGAGAGAATGAAATAGTGTCATAGTTAGCTAAACGATGATGTGGAGAAACCACGCAAACAGCTTCAGATTCCATAATGGGAACTTTATTGAATTCGGGATTGTCAAATGGCTCAATGATAATACTAATATCAGCAGCACCGGATTGAGCCAAAGAAAAAGCCGTTTGTGCACCAATCTCTATAACCCGTAAATCAATTTCCGGGTACATTTGCTCATATTGATGTAATAACAAATGAATAATAGTAATCGTAACCGGCGGAATCCCTAATGTCAATTTTCCTCGGTGGCTATGCAATAACGCAGCCAGTACGGTGGTTTCCGATTGATAATTTGATACAATCTTAACGGCACTATTATAAAAAATCTCTCCAGCTGAAGTCAGTTTAAAGTTTCGGGCCTTTCGATCAATTAATTCCGTATTATAGGCTTGCTCTAAACATTTGATGGCTTTACTAATGGTAGACTGACTAATAAATAGCGATTCAGCAGCCTTAGTTATACTATTTTCCCGAACCGCTTCGACAAAATATGCAAAATGATTGATATTCATGATATCCCCCCCTTTTCTGAAATCATGCTATTAAAAAATTTTTTTCTTATAATATTAATTATATCTCAATGTATATCAAAACGCTATCATCTCGTTTTTATATGCTTCAATCATATTATTGATGAATTATGTTCATCATATTTTCAAAGACGAAGGCTGCCATCAACTGGACAGCCTCACATCTATTTTATAATTTCCTTTTCCATAGCCTGAAAAGCGGGTACATAGAATCGAATAATACGCCGTACTTTTTCTTCTACTGGTTCACAACAATCTGGATAATACCGATCCTCCAACATCGCAAGCCACGTAGATTCACTGACAAACAGATAGCGCTCATAAGCGTCTAATAGAAGTTCTTTGGGAGTCAAAGTAATCGCAAATTCCGAATTTTCCTTTTCAAGACAATCCCGAAATACCTGCTGTCCTAGATCAAACTCATCCATAAACCAATGAACAATCCCATGTAATACAAATACATTCGATAAATCTTCTTTCTTGAGTCTGGAAAAATCTTTTAACCCTTGAGAAAATAATTCAAACGACTTCATTTAATCACCACCTTTTAACTAAGTTCTATAATATTATCGTATTAAATAAATCCCTAAAGTGCAAAAGAGTTAAATTCATTTGCCCCCTTACTTTTATTCATGTATTCCCATCAAAATAGGTACTCAAATATACAAATCCCGCTGGTTTTGCTAAAATAGAATTTAATCTTTCTAATGCATGATGTACCGTATTTATTTCTCCAGGAGGGTCTACCATGGATTATTTAAACAATATGTTTTCTCTAAAAGGAAATATCGCGCTCGTTACGGGGGGTTCTTATGGAATCGGCTTTGCTATCGCCAAAGCGTTAGCCCGTGCCGGTGCGGTCATCGCCTTCAACTGCCGCAGCCAGGAACACTTGGACCAGGCTATGAAGGATTATAAAAGAGAGGGCATCGACGCGCACGGCTATATTTGCGATGTCACTGATGAAATTCATGTGCAGCAATTAGTCAGCGAAATAGAAAAGACGTTAGGAACCATTGACATTCTCGTCAACAATGCCGGCATCATCAAACGCATCCCCATGTGCGACATGACGACGGAAGAGTTCCGCCAGGTCGTCGATATCGACTTAGTCGGCCCGTTCATTGTATCCAAAGCGGTCATTCCCGGTATGATAAAAAAAGGCCACGGCAAAATCATCAATATCTGCTCTATGATGAGCGAATTAGGCCGTGAAACCGTATCGGCTTATGCCGCAGCCAAAGGCGGTCTGAAAATGTTAACCCGCAATATCTGCGCTGAATTTGGCGGCGCCAATATCCAGTGCAACGGCATTGGCCCTGGCTATATCGCAACGCCTCAGACAGCTCCGCTACGCGAAAAGCAACCAGACGGATCCCGCCATCCTTTCGACCAGTTCATCGTCTCCAAGACGCCAGCTGGCCGCTGGGGCACAACAGAAGACCTCGAAGGGCCAGCTGTATTCTTAGCTTCCCATGCGTCGGACTTCGTCAATGGCCACATCTTATACGTCGACGGCGGCATTCTTGCTTATATCGGAAAGCAACAGTAAATGAAAAAGACACTGGTCCATAAAGACAGTGCCTTTTTCGTCAGTGATTCGTAGCTAATTAGGCCGATAGCTATCTACAAACATTATTTTTCTTTAGTATCTAATTTGGAGACAATAAATTCACGCAAAGTTGTGACATGAATCATCATTGCATTATAAGCACTTTGGGCATCATGATGTGCAATCGCTTCAACAATCTTACGATGATATACGTAAGTATTATTATCACGCAATGCGTCTTCCGTCGATACAATATTTTTTTTAACAGATGTATGAAGAATATAGGATAAATTAACAAGAATCCGATTGCCACTAGCCTCTGCAATCATAGTATGCAAAGTAATATCTTCATCTTCATATTTTTTATTCTCTTTAATAAGCTGTTCTACCAATGAACATTGCGCAAGCAATTCCTTGCACTGCGTCTCAGTGGCATGTATAGCTGCTAGTAAGGCAGTTTGAGGTTCAATCATAATCCGGACATCCAGCAAATCAATAGCCAACCGGTCATCATCATAGATAAAAGTTAGTCCCAAGGGATCATTGGGAACTCCACATCGCTTAGATATAAAAGTCCCAGAACCTTGACGCACTTCCAAAATATTGCGAGCACTCAATGTCCGAATGGCTTCCCTTAATGTAGAGCGACTAACATGTAAATCATCCATCAGTACAGGTTCCGTTGGCATTTTATCTCCAGGAAGCATTTGTCTTGTAGTAATAAAATCAATAATTTGATTGGCAGTTTCTTCAATTTTAGATTTTGAGGATTTAGAATTGACCATTGAAAACTCCTTATCTTTCATACTCAGAAGATTAATGATACGTATAGAATAACAGATACTCCTTATAAATGCCAATAAAAAAAGAAATTAAATATCATTTATACAAAAAGCTGCCAGAATTGGCAGCTTTTTGTATGAGACAGATTTACTCGTGCTCTTACTTTTGCAACGTTTCAATATAATTAATAATTAAATCGGCACCTTTTTCCAATGTAATCCGGCTTGTGTTAATAGACGCTGTATAATTGGACGGGTCTCCCCACATATTGCCAGTATAATAAGTATAATATTGGCCACGTTTACGGTCTTCATCCTTTAATTCCCTAAGGGATTTACCATCATACACCGTTTTTCCACGCTGTGTACGGTAAGCATCATCTGCACACACATAAAAAGAATAGGCTTCAGGAAAATTTTTTAAAACATAGTCTGCACAACGTCCTAAAATAATGCAAGACCCGTCTTTGGCTAATTGCCGAATAGCTTCAGATTCAGCTTCAAACATTTTATTGTTCAACGGTTTTTCACCCTGCATGCCAAAAATATAAAACGGCATAAATTTCAAGGAAAGGGGTGGAATTTCTTCTTCCAATTGTTTCAAATCCCCTTCTTTCATATCATCAATGCCAATTTTAGCAGCTGCAATATGAATTAATTGACGATCATACAGATGCAATCCTAACTTTTGAGACAAAATTTGAGCTAATTCTCGTCCCCCACTGCCGTACTGACGACTAATGACAATAACAGTTCCATCCTTCATTTTCCCATCCCCTTTTACATCAAATTCAACTAAAGAACATCACGATTCACAAGATACTTAGCTTTTTTACCACTTAATACGTCAGCTACGCCTTGTGCCACTTTCATTTTTAATTCCAGCTCTGCTTCTTCAGAATACCAGGCAACATGAGGCGTTATCATAACATTATCCAACGTTAATAAAGGATTATCTTCTTGAATGGGTTCCTGCACTGTAACATCTAACCCGGCATAGCCAATTTTTTTATCTTTTAGTGCATGGTACAGTGCATTTTCATCAATTAAAGGCCCGCGCGAAGTATTTATAATAATAGCTTCCGGTTTCATCCAGGAAAATGTCTGTTCATTTAACAGGTTTTCGGTATCCTTTGTCAAGGGTACATGCACAGAAATAATATCTGCTTTTTGTAAAACATCTTTTAAGGGAAGTATCGTAACATCATATTGTAATCCAACCTCCGGTTTAACGTAAGGATCATAAGCAATAATATTTAACCCAAAGGCTTTCGCTTTCTGTGCTACCATTTTAGGAATACGCCCAAACCCCAAAAGGCCTAATGTCTGCCCCTGAAGGCGATGAATAGGTTTTGCAATCTTATAATCCCATCCCTGATGATGTACTTGGGAGTTTAATATATTTAACTTGCGGTGACAAGCCAACATTAATGAAATAGCTTGATTAGACACTTCATCCATACAATAATCCGGTACATTTAATACTTGAATTCCTAATTCAGTCGCTGCGTCCACATCAATAGTATTCACGCCTACTCCATATCGGCCAACAACTTTTAAATCAGGCAAAGCCTCCATAACTTTACGTGTAATCGGAGCATACTGATCAATTAACCCATTTGCATCTTTACATTCACGAATTACATCCGCTTCGGTCTTACATTGCTTGGGAATCATTACAGCACCAATTTTATCTAATTCTCTTTTTTCAGGTTCTAATGTTGCATATTCATAATCAGTTACATAGACTTTCATCGACATGTTTTAGACTCCTTTCCTATACTCGTGCAGGATCCAGCTCTGCTAAATCATATTTTCGTACAACAGGGTCAAAAGCAGCTAATACCCAAAGATATGTATTACGACTTCCCGGACTGCCTGCCGTCGGATGATATCCACAAGGAGCCTGGACCATAGTTCCGGAATAAACAGTATGTACAACCATATCATCGACGTCACCACTATTTTTGTAGCTAATATGGAATCCAAATTTAGGTTTGGGCATATCAAAATAACAGTATACTTCTTCTAAATATTTTTCATGCTGATGAGGAGGCCAACTAGTCCAAGTTCCTTCGCCACCCCAGGTAAGCCCACAAATCAGTCTCGAAGCTTTATCCGTAGGAGCCAAAGTAAACATGACTTCCCGTCGACCGGCACCTTCACCATGGATTTGATGCATATCCCCGATTGGTAATGAAGAATCAAATTTCCGTACAAAGGCTTCGCCAATACCTTCATAGACGGCTCCTGCAATATAAAATATACTTTCTTCTAAGGCTGTAATCTGCACGGTGTTTTGAGCGGGGATATAAAAAGAGTCGAATTTATCCAGCTCAACCTTCCCCAATACAGAATGTTGAAACATCGCTTTCCCTTGAATTAATACGGGATGCAATTCCAATTCATTAGATTGCAATGTATAAGAAGCCCCTTTAGGTAAGTTCAAGCGAAAAATCTGCGCAACCTGACAAACTGATTGATCAGGAGTAATAACTTTATGAAATCCCATTGTATTTGGTGATTGCACACGCCAAGTTTTCATATCATTTGTATCCATTTGAAACACCTCATTTTATAAAAATAATGTAGTAACCTTCGGAAACAGTACAACGGCAAGATATACAGCAACATAACCGATGAAGAACGGAATTTCGCCTTTAACAATATCGCCCATATCCAATTTAGTAACCGAAGCCGCTGCAAAAATGTCAACTGCAACAGGCGGAGTCATTGTACCTACAACATTTGCAATACAAACAATCATCCCAAAATGAATGATATTGACACCTAATGCATGAGCTAATGGCCAGAGGATTGGTACTAACAAAACGCAAGTAGCAATACCTTCCAAAAAAGTACCAAATGCAAGTAGCAGTAATGCAATTAATATGCAGAATAAAGTAGGATTTAAATTTAAGCCTTTGATAAAAGCAACCATATCTCCTGAAATACCGGAGTAAGCAAAAATCCATGAAAAAGCGGTCGACGTAGCAATAATAAACAAAATCATGGCCGATCCTTTTGCAGAATCGAGAAAAATCTGCCATAAATCACGAACTTTCATTTCTTTATAAACAAAAAGACTGACAACTAATGCCCAAACTACAGCAACAGCAGCAGATTCTGTCGGCGTCATAAGGCCAGAATAAATACCACCCAAAATAATAACCGGAAGCAAGATGGCCGGAATGGCATGTACAAAAGATGAGCTAATCTCTTTTAAGCTTATACGTTTAGCATTTTTAGGCCATTGTTCTTTATGTGCGTAAAATAAGCAGACCGCCATCAAAATAACCATGATGATGATACCGATACCCAAGCCGGCTTTAAACATTTTGCTAATGGAAGCACCAGTAATCGTACCGTACACAATCATAATGATACTCGGTGGAATAATAGGCCCCATGCCGCCAGATACAACCAAAAGTCCGGCAACACGTTCTTTAGGATATCCCAATTTAACCATATCCGCATAAAGCATTACTCCAATGGCAACAACGGTAGCCGGAGCAGAACCAGATAAAGCGGCAAAAAACGCACAGGCTAAGACCAATACTAATGACATGCCACCGCGGATATTACCGATAATGGAATTACAGAATTCTACGATACAGCTGGAAATCCCACCTTTGGTCATAATATTGCCCGCCAGGACAAAGAAAGCAATGGCCATAATCGACGTCGATTCCAAGCCACCAAAAATTCGCTGTGGGATAATGCCTGGGCTAACTGTGAAGTCCGGAGCTAGGAAAATAGTAGCCATAACAGCAGCTCCCAAGGTAAAAGAAATAGGTACGCCAATGGCTAAAAATACAATCATACTGCCAAACAATAAAGCCGTCACCATATCAATCTCCTCCTTTCTCATCGACCGTATGTGGATTACTTAACTCATTAAAGTGAACAAGCATGGTAATAACGGTAATGCCTTGAACGCAAGTAATAATGGCAAAACTAATAACTAATGCAAAATATGGAATTGCCATCGGAATATGAAGAGCGGCCGTAAGTTGTCCTGAAGAAGCCTGTATAGCTGCCATATGACAGCTATAGTACAAAACAACAGCGGAAAAACCTGTGACAACAGTTTTCGCAATAATCTGTAAAATAGCTTTAGAGATTCCATTGAATTTATTGACAAGCGCGGTGACCGCAATTTGTGATCCATCTCTAAGCCCCGCTTCAGTACCTAAAAGTGCCATATAAATCATGGCAAAAGTAGACAATTCATCAAACCAGGGAATCGACAACTTGATAAAATTCCGATTCACAACAGAAAGGAAAGAACAAGTGACCATAACCGCAAAGGAAACTACAATGATCAAGTTCTCAATATATTGCAATTTTTTTAATGCTGATTTCATACTTGCACCCCCTATTACATCGATTTTGCAGTTTCAATAGCTTGATCAACAGCCTGCTGCCATACAGGATCAAAAGCAAAGCCTTCAGCCGCTGCTTCTTTCTTATATAAAGCCTGTAATCGAGCGGTATCAATATCGTGGAAAGTAACGCCTTTTTCTTTTAGTTTTTGCGTTGCATCAGCATTCGCTTCTACTAAGTAACCTCTTTCTGCATCGCAGCCTTCTTTAACACCTTCTAAAAACGGTTGGCGTAAATCATCAGGAATCATATTCCATGATTTATCCGACATACATAATAAAATATAAACAAAAGCATGATGTGTATTGGTAATATTTTTGGTAACTTCATAAAAGCCATTCGTATAACAACCGCTTACGCCATTTTCACAAGCGTCAATCGTACCTTGCTGCAATGCTGTAAACTGTTCTCCAAATGGCAAAGCAACCGGCATAGCCCCAAAAGATTTAAATGCTGCCATATGATAACGATTTTGCATAGTGCGAATTTTAACGCCTTTAAAATCTTCTACTTTTTCAATAGGTTTTACCGAAAAGACATCTCGGAATCCGGATTCCATGTAACCGATAACATGGACGCCCATTTTTTTCTGTGCTTCTTGTTCAATCAGTTTTCCGACCGCTCCATCAACCGCTGCATGGGCTTCATTACTGTTTTTCCAAAGATAGGCTTGGTCTAAAATAGCCATCTGAGGAATCCAGTTGGTAAGAACAGAATTTGCCGAAGTAGCAATATCCAAATCACCATTCATAGCTAATTCAACAGTACCACGTTCACCGCCTAATGCCCCGCCAGGAATAACATTAATTTTGATTCGCCCGTTGGTCTTATCATAAACTCTTTTTGAAACTTCCTTGGCACCTTTATAGTAACAAGTCGCTTCACCATCAACCAATGCCAGACGCAATACCAAAGGTTTTTCTTTAGTATAGACGCGCTGTTCTTTTTGCCCTGAACAACCACTTAATGTGATAATTAAAAGAACTGTCATACAAAGACATAAGAACTTTTTCAAAACAACCTCCTCCTTTTTCATCCGATGTATCTTTTTATGTCTTAATAATACATCGGATGAATATTCCCAGTCAAGAGAATATGTTGATTTTGATATATTGTAATCGCCCTGATTTTTTTATAACTTTTTGTCATTTTTCACAATTATTTCAGCCGTTTTCTGGAAAATAACTGCTTTTGCGCGAATTTCTGCGCTTTTATCTATTGAGTTTTCTATAATTATCGTTTAAAATAAAATTAATTCGTTTGTAAATTCATATGATGAATATCTGTTTGATGGTATATTTCATCTTATCATTTTAGGAGGCGTATCTTATGTCGATACTAAATGCTTTTAATTTAACAGGAAAAAACGCAATCGTAACTGGTGGTGGCCGTGGCTTAGGACGCGGCATGGCTGAAGGATTAGCCGAAGCCGGGGCAAAAGTCTTAATCATTGGTTCTAGCGCCAGTGTTGAAAAGACAGCCTCAGAATGTCAAAAAAAAGGATTAGATATAATTGCTTTACGCGGAAACTTAATGAATCAAGAAAATGTCCCCACAGTTTTTGAAAAAGCACTGAACGCCTTAAATGAACGCGTTGATATTTTAATCAACAATGCAGGCGTACAACGTCGCTATCCTTGCGAAGACTTTCCCCTAACCGACTGGAATGACGTATTAAATCTTAATTTAAATACAGTATTTCAGCTTTGCCAGCTTGCCGGAAGAAACATGTTACCTCGAAAATCGGGAAAAATAATCAATTTGGCTTCCATGCTGAGTTTCTTTGGTGGATACACCGTTCCAGCTTATGCAGCCAGTAAAGGGGGTGTAGCTCAATTAACAAAAGCTTTAGCTAATGAATGGGCTAGTAAAGGAATTAATGTAAATGCAATTGCACCCGGATATATGGCAACAGAAATGAATACTAAATTAATTGAAGATCCAGTCCGCAGCAAAGAGATTTTAGATCGTATTCCAGCAAAACGTTGGGGTACTCCCGAAGATATGAAAGGAACTGCCGTTTTTCTTGCCAGTGCTGCATCAGATTATTTGAATGGTGCTATCATCCCTGTAGACGGAGCTTATCTCGTTCGTTAAATTAGTTGAAAGAGGTGAATAACTATGAAATCTGGATTAATTCTTGCAGGTGAACCCATGGGCCTCTTGATTGCTCAAAGTGAAGGTTCCCTTGACAGTGTAAGTGGTTATGATTTGGCCATTGCTGGCGCAGAATTCAACGTTGCTGTCGGGGTAGCCCGTCTGGGTCACCGCGTTACTTACATGACGAAACTGGGCAAAGATCCTTTTGGTCAGCGAATTATCCATGTACTAAATGAAAACAAAATCGGCAATGAATTCGTCGCCTGGAGTGATACGAAAAAGACAGGGTTCATGCTGAAAGGCCGTGTCAGTCAGGGCGATCCGGATATTTTTTATTTCCGTGCTGGCTCGGCTGCCTCTACGTTATCCGTCGAAGATGTTGAAAAAATCCGCTTCGATGAATACAGCCACATCCATTTGACAGGGATTTTACCGGCCCTCAGTGAATCGACGCGGGCTGCTGTCAACTTAATGTTCGATAAGGCTCGTCAGGCAGGTTTACTGATTACCTTCGATCCCAATTTACGGCCTCAGCTCTGGCCCAGTCAGGATGTCATGATTCAGTCCATTAATGACATGGCGTCCAAAGCTGACATCGTTCTGCCTGGAACAGCTGAAGGAAAAATTCTCATGGGCAGTGATGATCCGAAAAAAATCAACGCTTTCTATCGTAACCTGGGAGCCAAAGCCGTTATTACGAAAGTCGGCAGCCAAGGCGCTTATGTAACGACAGCTACCGAAGAGTATCTCGTTCCCGGCTTTAAAGTCGATAAAGTCATCGATACGGTCGGTGCCGGCGATGGTTTCGCAGCCGGGGTCATTACGGCATTGATGGAAGGCCTTCCCTTGAAAGAAGCTGTACGCCGCGGCAATGCTATCGGCGCCATCCAGGTTACCAGCCGGGGAGACAACGAAGGCCTCCCCTATCCGGATCAGTTAAAAGCGTTTATGGAAAAATAGGAGGCAACCATGATTAGCAATAATATGAAGAAAATATTTGAAATCGGACTGGTTCCACTCATCGTCTTAGAAGATGCACAAGACGCAGTCCCCTTTGGTCAAGCTTTGGTCCGTGGGGGAATCCCGATTGCTGAAGTTACCTTCCGTACAGATGCCTGCCTGGACATCATCCGCGCTATGAAGACCATTCCCGGACTCATCGTCGGAGCTGGCACAGTACATAATGTAGCACAAGCGCAAGCCGCTGTAGAAGCAGGTGCTGAATTCATCATTACGCCGGCCTATAATCCTCAGGTCACCCAGTGGTGTATCGAAAATCATATCGATATCATGCCGGGAACCGTATCTCCAGCCGACATCGAAGCGGCCAATGGATTAGGACTGGAAGTTTGCAAATTCTTCCCAGCCGGAGCCTATGGCGGTCCGAAAACTTTAAAAGCCCTTGCCGGTCCTTTTGCTACCATGAAATTCATTCCAACAGGCGGCGTAAATTACGACAACATGAATGAATATCTGGATTTACCGAATGTCGCAGCTGTCGGCGGCAGTTTCATCACCCCTTCTGATTTAGTCAAGGCCAAAGATTGGGATGCCATCGCAGCACACTGCCAAAAAATCGTCCGTCACATGCTGGATTTCACACTCGGTCACGTAGGTCTGCATGTACCTGGCAGAGCAGATGCTGAAGCCGTAACCGACGGTCTGTGCCGATTAATGGCTCAGGACAAAATTCCCGGTGCCGACAATTTCTTTGCAGGACCTATCGCCGAAATCTGCGACCATGAAATGCCCGGTACAAACGGCCACATCTGTATTGATACACGCGATATGCCCCGCGCCTTAGCCTTCTATCAACGGCAGGGGATCGCTTTGGATGAAGACCATTGCTATCGCGACGAAAAAGGAAATATCAAAGTCGCCTTCTTAAAAGAAACAGTAGGCGGTTTCTCCATTCATCTGCGCAGAAAATAAGAAAATCCCCTGATGCTATCCCTACACCATGATAGTATCAGGGAATTTTTTGTACAAAACCAAATAACATTGGTTCGCGCGACTTTTCATTTATGCATATAAAACATTTGTTCAAATTATAATATCCATGTTATAATGAACATATATTCGATAGAACGCGCGTTTATCTACTTATTTTCTTTCAAATAATCTATTGTAGTAATTTTCTGAACTAAGTATAATGGAAATGAAAGGGATTGCTGATGAACGATAAATCAGATAATAATCAACAGGCAAGACGCCATCAGCGAGCACTGAATCTTATCAAACGGTGGCGTTTAATGGATGACGATTTCATGAAGCGGTGTTTGAAAGATAATATTCCCGCTGTTGAATGTATTCTTCGGATTATTATGGAACAGCCTGACCTAGAAGTGCAAACACTCCATGTAGAGGATACAATTCCTAATTTACAAGGACACGGCGTCAGGCTGGATGTCCATGCTACTGATGCTATGGGTATAGAATACGATGTTGAGATACAGCGTTCAGATCAAGGTGCTGGAGCTCGACGGGCCCGTTTCAATGGCAGTGTGTTAGATCTCAACAATCTAAAAAAAGGGTTCGACTATGACCACCTACCGGAAACCTACGTAATCTTCATTACGGAAAATGATATATTAGAGCATGGGCTATCCCAATACCATATTAACCGCATTATCGAAGAAACAAATCAACATTTCGAGGATGGGTCCCACATCATTTACGTCAACGGGGCTTATCGGGGCCAAGATGATATAGGTAAGCTAATGAATGATTTCCGTAGCACAACTGCTGAAGAAATGTTTTGGCCCCCTTTGAAAGAAGTTGTCAATCGTTACAAAAATAATCCTGTGGAGGTGGCTAAAATGTGCCGAGAATTAGAGAAATGGAGCATGGAAGAGCGTCAGGAAGGTCTTGTCGAAGGGCAGCGCAAGGGCGAAGATAATCTGGCAAAATTGCTGAAATTGTTGAAGGCTGATGGCCGCTTACGTGATTTGGATTTAGCCATAGAAGACGAAGCAGCCCGAAAAGCATTATACAAGGAATATCACATTGACTAAAAAATCCCCCGATGCTATCGAAATAATGGACAGCATCAGGGGATTTTTTATTTTGTCAGGGAAATTATGCCCCGGCAACTTCTTTATTTTTGTTCAACATGATGTGCAAGACTTCACAATCGGTCTGCTGCATCCCATTGGAGGCTAAAAGGCCTACGTTACGGATACATTCATCAGCCGTATCGGCGACGAGTCCATCCGTACCTTCTACGCGGATACCGGCTAAGGCCATAAGGACTGAACGATAGGCGATTTCTGCTGCCGAAGCGACTTTCATGGCACAGCTATCGGCAGCGCCATCGCAGACCATGCCGACGATGCCGCCATTCATGGACGAAATGGCTTTGCAAATAGTCTGATAGGGCGTCTTGCGGTCAAGGAGCCAGGCCATGCCGGCCGCTGCTCCCATGGCAGCCGTAACGGTCGCGCAGAAGGCAGACAACTTGGGCAAATAGCTGTGAGCATAGATAGCTACCATACTGGCCAAAGCCAGGGCCCGGACGCGTTCTTCGCCAGAGGCTTTGATATGGTCAGCGACAACCGTTACCGGCTCGGACACGGTAATCCCTTGGTTGCCAGAACCGGAATTGGTCATGGCCGGACAAGCAGCGCCACCCATGCGGGCATCCGAAGCGGCTACTGTGCGGACTTGGATTTCACGGGCCAAATCGCCTGCCAGCAAGCCTTCTTTAATGTGTTTTTCCATGGTGCAGCCAATGCGCAGGCCATATTTTCCAGTCAAACCTTCTTTAGACAAGGCATCATTCAAATTTTCTGCATTCTTGATGAACTGGATATTGGCAAGGGGAATATTTTCAGCAAATTCCAAAATATCTTTGATTGAGAGAGACTGTAAAAAAGCAATTTTATCAGCTTCGCTATTATCACAGCTCGCTTGTTTTTCAAAAATGACCTGCCCATCTTTTTCGATTAAGACGACGTTCGTATGGCTATCGACGATGACGGCGCGGACATGATGGCTTTCTCCATAGACGTTGGCTTCCGAATAAAGGATATGTTTTGTCGTTTCATTGACACAAACGGTAACCTTGCCGTCGGCTACCATTTGCTTCCCCTTGGCTACCACATCAGGCGTCAAGGATTTCAGGACCTGGAAGCCTGCATCAGCATCACCGCCCAGAGCCCCGACAGCAGCGGCAATAGCCAATCCTGGCATGCCGGTTCCAGGAACCATGACGCCCATCCCATTTTTCATCAAATTAGCGGAAACAAAGGCTTTGACAGATTGTACAGGTTCTCCCAATTCTTTCGCCGCCGTAGCCGCTGCAAAAGCCAGGGAAATCGGTTCCGTACATCCCGTAGCCGGTTTGATATCTTGCTTCATGATTTCAATCATTTTATTCCACATAGTA
>OGEH01000624.1_pt1 | contig 22261 bp, 16 predicted proteins | sample 1570681 | NCBI WGS metagenome assembly OGEH01 (sample SAMEA2582126, study PRJEB24529) | metagenome | biome: Human gut stool | place: China | collected 2011 | reverse complement strand
CTGCCACTACGCCCAGCGGTTCGCGGCGGGTATACACAAAGGACGTTTCACGCAACGGGATCTGGCTGCCTTCCAGCGCCGGGATCAATCCGGCGTAGTACTCCAGCACATCGGCGCCGGTCACGATATCAACGGCGGCGGTTTCGCTCAGCGGTTTGCCGGTATCAAGCGTCTCCAGACTCGCCAGCTCATCGTTACGTTCGCGCAGAATATCAACCGCTTTACGCAGGATCCGCGAGCGCGCCATCGCGCTCATCGCCGCCCACACTTTTTGCCCCTGTTGGGCGCTTTTTACCGCGCGGTCGACGTCTTCACGCCCGGCGGCCTGGACGGTTGCCAGCACTTCCCCAGTGGCAGGGTTGATGGTCTCGAAAGTTTTACCGCTAGTGGCGGCGACAAACTTGCCGTGAATATAAAGCTGCTGTTCGGCCATTCGGGACATGGTTTCCTCCATTATTGCGAAGTCGGTGGCAGATACTGACTGATGAAATGGTCGGCGAGAGTTTCGGCACGCGTTTTGTCGAGCGGTTTACCGCTTAACGCCGCCCGCAGCCACAGGCCGTCGATCAGCGCCGCCAGACCGTAACCTGCTTCCTGCGCCTGCTCGCGGGGTAGCTGACGCTGAAACTCATAGACGATATTCGACAACAAACGCTTACTGCTGACCTGCTGCAGGCGATAGAGCATCGGCTGATGCATACTGCTGGCCCAGAAGGCGAGCCACGCCTTCATCGCCGCGCCGCTTATCTGGCTGTCATCGAAATTGCCGGCGACGATGGCCCGCAGGCGCCGTTCAGCGCTGGCGCCGGGTAGCGCCCGCAGCCGCTGTAACACCGCATGGCGTAGCTGGCCGGTGATGTCGCGCATCGTCGCTTCCAGCAGTCCGTTTTTATCCTTGAAATAGTGGCTGATGATGCCCGTCGATACGCCCGCCCGGCGGGCGATCTGCGCGATGGTGGCGTCATGCATGCCGACCTCATTAATCGCCGCCAGCGTGGCGTCGATCAGCTGCCGCTGACGTATCGATTGCATCCCCAGTTTTGGCATTTCCCGGACTCCATTCATCAGATTTGTTTATCTATTAAAGCGGTTTTTGATTGGACGTTCAATATAAAATGTGTCTTAATTGTTGCCGATTTGCTTTTTAATAGTTGCAATAAATGTAAGGAGAATGGATGACAGACCTTTCGCCGAGCAGAGAAAAGGACAAAATCAATCCGGTGGTTTTTTACACTTCCGCAGGACTGATTTTGTTGTTTTCCCTGATGACTATCTTCTTCAGCGATTTTTCCGCGGCCTGGATTGGCCGTACCCTGAACTGGGTTTCTAAGACATTTGGCTGGTATTATTTACTCGCCGCCACGCTGTATATCGTGTTCGTCGTCTGTATTGCCTGTTCGCGCTTTGGCTCGGTGAAGCTGGGGCCGGAACATTCGAAGCCGGAGTTCAGCGTGCTGAGCTGGGCGGCGATGCTGTTTGCCGCCGGTATCGGCATCGACCTGATGTTCTTCTCGGTCGCCGAACCGGTCACCCAGTATATGCAGCCGCCGGAAGGGGCGGGGCAGACCATGGAAGCGGCGCGCCAGGCGATGGTGTGGACGCTATTCCACTACGGCCTCACCGGCTGGTCGATGTACGCCCTGATGGGAATGGCGTTGGGATACTTTAGCTATCGTTATAATTTGCCGCTCACCATTCGCTCCGCGCTCTATCCTATCTTCGGGAAAAAGATTAATGGCCCTATCGGCCACAGCGTCGATATCGCCGCGGTGATCGGTACGATTTTCGGTATCGCCACTACCCTCGGTATCGGCGTGGTGCAGCTTAATTACGGCCTGAGCGTGCTGTTCCATATTCCTGATTCCCTGGGAGCAAAGGCGGCGCTGATTGTATTGTCGGTGATTATCGCCACCATTTCGGTGACCTCCGGCGTGGATAAGGGCATTCGCATCCTTTCCGAGCTCAACGTGGTACTGGCGCTGGGGCTGATCTTATTCATTCTGTTTATGGGCGATACCGAGTTCCTGCTCAATGCGCTGGTATTGAACGTCGGGGATTACGTCAATCGCTTTATGGGAATGACGCTAAACAGCTTCGCCTTCGACCGTCCGGTTGAATGGATGAATAACTGGACGCTATTCTTCTGGGCCTGGTGGGTGGCGTGGTCGCCGTTTGTCGGCTTGTTCCTGGCGCGTATTTCGCGCGGGCGCACCATTCGCCAGTTTGTGGTCGGTACGCTGATTATTCCGTTCACTTTCACCCTGCTGTGGCTGTCGGTATTCGGCAATAGCGCGCTGTATGAAATTATTCACGGCAATGCGGATTTTGCCGCCGAAGCCATCGCTCACCCGGAGCGCGGTTTCTATAACCTGCTGGCGCAGTATCCGGCGTTTACCTTTAGCGCCTCGGTCGCCACCATTACCGGCCTGCTGTTTTACGTCACCTCAGCGGACTCCGGCGCGCTGGTGCTCGGCAACTTCACTTCGAAGCTGAAGGATATTAATAGCGATGCGCCGAACTGGCTGCGCATCTTCTGGTCGGTGGTGATTGGCCTGTTGACCCTCGGTATGCTGATGACTAACGGCATCTCCGCGCTACAGAACGCGACGGTGATCATGGGGCTACCGTTCAGCTTTGTGATTTTCTTCGTGATGGCGGGGTTATATAAGTCATTGAAGGTGGAGGATTATCGCCGCGAAAGCGCCAATCGCGACACTGCGCCGCGCCCGCTGGGCGTGCAGGATCGTCTGAGCTGGAAAAAGCGCTTGTCACGCTTAATGAACTATCCTGGCACGCGCTATACCCGCCAGATGATGGAGACGGTGTGCTTCCCGGCGATGGAAGAGGTGGCGCAGGAGCTGAAGCTGCGCGGCGCTTACGTTGAGCTGAAAAGCCTGCCGCCGGAAGAGGGCGATAACCTTGGTCACCTCGATCTGCTGGTGCATATGGGCGACGAACAAAACTTCGTCTACCAGATTTGGCCGCAGCAGTACTCGATTCCTGGTTTTACCTACCGGGCGCGCAGCGGCAAATCGACCTACTACCGTCTTGAGACTTTCCTGCTGGAGGGGAGCCAGGGCAATGACCTGATGGATTACAGCAAAGAGCAGGTGATCACCGATATTCTCGACCAGTACGAGCGACACCTGAACTTTATTCATCTACACAGGGAAGCGCCGGGGAATAGCGTCACCTTCCCTGGAATGTAAACCCGCTTTTACCAGGGCGTCATGTAATAAATGACGCCCTTTTTTTGCAATTTAATACATTGTAAATTTACAGCTTTAATTATTAAATAGCCATTTAATGTACTATTTGTGCTTAATTAAATTGTTTTATTTGTGTTATTACTGGTTGTCATATAGTCATGGGGGAGTATCTACGCTTAAATATCGTTATTTGCAAATAATGGAATGAAATAATGAGTCCTGCAGGATTGCTTCCAGGGACGACAACGATATCACGTTTTAAATTCGTATAAATCGCACTATTAACAATAACAATCGTTACATGAGAAATATAATGGAAAAATATTCAGGGATCATTATTCGTGGGCCCTTCTATGCGATGATGGCCGCGGTTGTCTTCTGTTTTTCCAGAGGTTTTTTCCTCTACTGGATGGTCAAAAGGGATCCTGTAGCGACCCGCGCCAGTATCGTGACTTACTACCCTAAAACGCCAAACGATCGTGGTGAGGTGAGTATTGTATTAACGTATAGCTTTAGTGCCGAAGGTAAAATTTATAGTAAGGCTAATCAGTTTATGACTATTAATACGGTGGATCTCGATAAGGTTTATGTGGGAAAAGAGGTACCCGTGATCTACTATCGGGCTAATCCGAAGTTCAGTCAGTTAGATTATTATCATCAGGAGTTAAGACAGAGATGATAACCTTTGTGAAGGGAATAACAGCAGCCAGGTAGGCCCGGCTCCTGTTGTAGTATCAGAGACAATAAATAGCCGATAACTATTTCGCCGCCAGCTCCCGGCGAATAATTTCCGCCCCGGCGCTTAGCGCATGTAGCTTACCGCCGGCGACCTGACGCGATAACGGCGCCATGCCGCAGTTGGTTGACGGATAGAGCTTGTCGGCGTCAACGAACTGCAGGGCTTTGCGTAGCGTGCTGGCCACCTCTTCTGGCGTCTCAACGGCGTTGGTCGCCACATCGATAGCTCCGACCATCACTTTCTTGCCGCGGATAAGCTCCAGTAGGTCCATCGGTACGCGCGAGTTGTGGCACTCCAGCGAAATAATATCGATAGAGGAGGTCTGGAGTTTCGGGAACGCCTCTTCATACTGGCGCCATTCGGAGCCGAGCGTTTTTTTCCAGTCGGTATTGGCCTTAATACCGTAGCCATAGCAGATATGCACGGCGGTTTCGCATTTCAGCCCTTCAACGGCTCTTTCCAGCGCGGCGATCCCCCAGTCATTGACTTCATCAAAGAAGACGTTAAACGCGGGTTCATCAAACTGAATAATATCCACCCCGGCGGCTTCTAATTCCCGGGCTTCCTGGTTGAGAATTTTGGCAAATTCCCAGGCCAGCTTTTCACGGCTTTTATAGTGATTGTCATACAGCGTATCGATCATGGTCATTGGCCCCGGCAGGGCCCATTTAATCGGTTTGTTGGTGAGTTGACGCAGGTATTTTGCATCTTCCACAAACACCGGCTGCTGGCGCTCGACGGCGCTGACTACGGTCGGCACGCTGGCGTCATAGCGGTTGCGAATTCTTACCGTTTGCCGTTTCTCAAAATCGACGCCGCTAAGATGTTCAATAAAGGTGGTGACAAAGTGCTGACGCGTCTGCTCGCCATCGCTGACGATATCAATGCCTGCGCGCAGCTGATCGTCGAGCGATAAACGCAGCGCATCGCGTTTGCCCAATACTAACTCTTCATTCTGTAATTTCCACGGTGACCACAGCGTCTCAGGCTGCGCCAGCCAGGTCGGTTTCGGTAAACTGCCTGCGGTGGATGTCGGGAGCAATGTTTTCATACAGGTGACCTTTATTTTTTTATGATTTAGAGAGCGTAATGAGCTGACCATTGCTCAAGAATATGCTGGTACGGCTTAATAAACTGTTGTTCGGTAAATTTGCCCTGTTCAATCGCCAGGCGGCTGCGCTCTTCGCGGTCATAAACAATCCGGGTCAACGAATGATCCTGATTATTCAGGTTCGGCTGGTAGCACTGCCCGGCCGCGGAGTTAGCGTTATAAATTTCCGGGCGATAAATCTTCTGGAACGTCTCCATCGTGCTAATAGTGCTGGCAAGCTCAAGGTTGCTGTAATCGCTGAGCAGATCGCCCGCGCAGAAGAAGGCCAGCGGCGCTACGCTATTGGCCGGCATAAAGTAACGCACCTGCAGGCCCATCTTATTGAAATAGGCCTCGGTCAGCGCCACGCCATCCTGCTGGTACTCGACGCCGAGAATAGGGTGCTGATTGCCGGTCCGGCGATAGGTATGCTTATTAGATACGCTCAGGCAGATGACCGGCGACTTTTTAAAACATTCATGGTATTCGGCAGAGCGTATGAAATGTTTGAAAATATTGCCATGCAGAACGCCATAATTTTCCGGCACGCTGAATGTTGCTTTATCTTTATTATATTCCGGCAGTAATACGCTAAAATCATAATCGCGCACATAAGAGGAGAAGTTATTCCCAACAATACCTTCGATTCGCGCGTTGGTGGCTTTATCAATAATATTGGTTTGCAGAATCTCAATCACCGGGAATGCCGCATTCTGGCCGTTAGCGGTAATATTCATTTCGACCGAGATGATATCGAGCTCAACGGAGTAGCGGTCGCCGTTCGGGTTGTCCCACTGCACCAGGTTATTAAAGCGATTATCAATCATTGCCAGCGCATTGCGCAGGTTCTGCTGACGGTTTTCGCCCCGCGCCAGGTTGGCAAAATTGGTGGTAATACGCGTATTTTCCGCCGGGTTATAGTGTTCATCAAAACGACTACGTTTAATCGTAAAGGTAAAGTCTGTCATCGTCTCTTTCCACCCTGGGTTCTGATATAAAAATGCAGGTATTTCACATTCCCAGAATGACCTTGCGATTTATCTGGATTTATTATTCAGTAGCATTCATATTGTTTGCAGTTGCTGAAGACTATTTTTGCCAGAGTCATTGAGTGAGTGAAAGAGAGTTAATTTCAATACTGCATGAGCCATCTTCATGATCCGTCCAGGACCCTCGCCACAGCGTTAGCGACAGCGAGGGCTGGCGTCTGGCCCCACGACCTCCGGGCGCTTTTCTGATTTTCAATTTCCTCCCATCGCAGCGGAGTAAACTAGCGCAGGGCAGATGACAGCAGGATCACGGCAGGGCGGTAGCGTCCTGCCGGTATTTAGCTAAAAAGATTATTCAACTCAACCTTAACGCCTGGTTTCATCAAACTGCAGTAGACGCCCGGTATTGCCCAGCACCATCAGGGTGCTCATATTATGCAGCAGGGCGGCAATCAGCGCGCCAGCGCCGCCCAGCCAGCCGAGCGCGGCGGCGGCGACAATGGCGATAGTCCAGCCGATACCGATAATCACGTTCACCATCAGCGTGCGTCGGCATTTGCGACTCAGGCGGATGGCGCAGGGCAGGCGGGTTAAGTCGCTGGCGGTTAGCACCACATCGGCGGAAACCAGCGCAATATCCGCGCCGTTGGCTCCCATCGCCATGCCGACGGCGCCAGCCTTCAGCGCCAGCGCATCGTTGATTCCGTCACCGACCACCAGCGGGCGCCAGCCTTCAGCAACCGACTTCTGTACCTGCTGCAGCTTGGTTGCCGGCAGCGCTTGCGCGATAACGTCCTGGATGCCCAGCGTTTGGGCGATGATTTTCGCCGCCGGTAGACGATCGCCGGTTAACAGCAGTTGTCTGTTAATGCCCAGCTGTTGTAGTTCCTGCAGCGCCCGCGCGGCTTCCGGGCGCAGCGTATCCGCCAGCAGCAGCCAGCCGAGGAACCTGCCGTTGAGGGCAACGCCGACCAGCGGCCCGGCGTGATCGGGTAGCTCAAGCGTGGTAATCGCGTAGTCGGCGAAGAGATCGGCGCGGCCCAGCAGCGCGGTGCCGTTCGCGGTCTGCGCGACGATGCCCATCCCCTGTTTTTCTTCGGCTTGTGCAACGACAATATTGCTATCAGGATCGGCGTATTCCGCCAATGCGTGACTCACCGGGTGGCTGCTGGTTGCGCCCAGCGCGGCGGCAAGTTGCAGGACGCGATCGTACTCCTCACCCTCGCCCAGTCGCGAGCCGACCAGCCGCAAGCGCCCCTGCGTCAGGGTACCGGTTTTATCAATAATTAATGCATCCACATCGGCCAGTTCTTCAAGAAAAGCGGCGTTGCGGATCAGGATGCCGTGACGCGCGGCGACCGCCACGCCCGCCATGGCGGTCGCCGGGGCGGAGAGCACCAGCGCGCACGGACAGGCGGCGACCAGCACCGCCAGCATTGCCTGGCTATCGTAGGTTAAAAACCAGGTGCTGGCGGCGATTAACAGCACCAGAATCAGATAATGCGAGGCATAGCGCTCCAGCATGCGGGTGATCGGCGGTTTGGCCTGCTCGGCGTCTTTCATCAGCGCAATCACCTTGCCAAGCGTCGATTGCTCGCCGGTGTGCGTCACCTGCATGCGCAGCAGACCATTAAGATTGATCGCGCCGCCGAAAATTATGCTACCGGGGCCCGCTTCCTGCGGTACTGATTCACCGGTAATCGAGGCGACGTCGAGGCTGGCATAACCGCTGAGGATTTTGCCATCCGCCGGAACTTTGTCGCCCGCGCGGATCTCAACGACATCGCCCTGACGGATCGCCTGGCTGTTGATCTCTTCCAGCGTGCCGTCTTTGTTAAGCCGTCGCGCTTTGCTCTGAGTTAGTTTGGTCAGCCCGGCAATCGCCTGGCGGGTACCCATTACGCTGCGCTCTTCCAGAATATGGCCGAAGATCATCAGTACCGGTAGCAGCGCGGCGGTAACCAAATCCCCCAGCGCCCAGGCGCCAAGCATCGCCAGCACCACCAGCAGATCGGTAACACCATGAAGATCCGGGTGACGCAGGCTGTGCCATCCGGCGCGGAACACCGGAATGGCGACAATAAGCCAGGCGACGCCGGCCAGTAGATCGCTTATCGCTGGCTGCTGCGGCGCGAGAGAGCGCCACAGCAGGCTGAGTAAAATCAGGCCGATGGTGGACATCGCCAGCGTTAACTGCAGCGCCATTCGGCGGCGTTCCTCTGGAGTCAGCAGGGCCTGGCTGAAATCAGGATGAATATGGACGTGTCCGTGGCTGCATTGATGGCTCATGGAATACTCCCGTAAAGCTGCATCGACTGGTTAGAGCCTGACTGCGACGCCGGGCCCGGCAAAATTAACTGGCTGTTGTCCTGCGGATTGACGGTCACCACGGCGCCGGCGTGGGAGAGTACCGCGGAGATTTTTTCCCGCCACAGGCGAGACAGCATCCCGGCATCGCTGCCGTCGGCGCGGGCCTGAGCCAGCTTGCTGATGGTCTGCGTCGCCACTTCCGCCTGGGCGCGGGTTTCGCGGCTGGCGGCCTCGGCCTGCTGAATCAGGCGGTCCGCCTGCTGTTGGGATTTCTGCAATCGTAGGGTGGCGTCGTTTTGCGCCTGGGCGATATCGCGCTCTGCCTGTTGGCTGGCGGTCAGCACTGAATTAAAGGCGGCCACCGCGTCCTGCGGCAAGGCCGAAGAGACATCCACGCGTTCAATGGTAATACCCGGACCGCTGGCGCTATGGTTCAGGCGCTGGAGATCGCGCTCTATCACCTGTTTCAGGTCACTGCGTAGCCGCGCGCGCTCCTCGGCCGCATGGCTGTCATTGCTCAGCGTTTCCGGGCGGGCGACGAGAATGGTATCGAGATCGCGACCGGCGGAGACCCGCGTCGCGGCACGTGCCGCCAGACGGTCGAGCAGGGCATTAATGTGATCGCGTTGCAGCACATAGCGCAGCGGATCGCTGATGCGGAAGAAAATCTGCATGTTGAGCTGCACCACGCCCGCATCGCCGGTCAGCAGATATCCGGCGCCGGCGCCGGCGTCGTTGGCCATTTGCTCGCTACTCAGCGGTTTTAACTGTTCGCTACGCTTCAGCGCCACAACATCGTGCTGAAGGATCCGCGCCGGGCCAGGGATTACCTCGACGCGGTCGATTGGTTTAGGCCAGGCGAAGAGTACGCCGGAGTGTTGAACGGCGACCGGGTTGCCGAAGCGGAATACCACTGCCTGGCTATCCGGCGCGATCTGATGAAAGCTGGAAAACAGCCACGCCAGCGCCGCCAGTAGCGTAGCGCCATACAGGCCGAAAAAGGCGATGCGGTAGGATTGTCCCCAGGGGCTGGATCCGATGGCGGGTTTTCTCATTGCGCCGCCTTAGCCGTATCATCGGGCTTTTTCACCAATGAAGTAAACGGCGCGGAATCGGTACTCAATACAATACGCGTGCTTTTATTAACCACCGCGTTCAGGGTATCGAGTGAGCGCAGCAGGTTGTACAGCTGCGGGTCAAGCGCATAAGCTTTGGCATAAATTGCCGCCGAGTCTTTCTGTGCCTGGGCGGTGATTGTTGCCGCTTTGACGGAGGCATCGGCCTCGGTGATACGGGCATCGCGATCGGCTTTCGAACGGATCTCCGCCGCCTGGCGGTTACCTTCAGCAGTGCGCTCGGTGGCGATGGTTTCGCGTTCGGCGCGCATGCGATCAACGGTCGCATTGAGGGTGACCGCCGGCAGCGTCAGGCGCTCAATTCCGACTTGAACCAGTTCGATACCGTAGCTATTCAGCAACTGGGCTTTCAGTTGATCCTCAATCTGTTTTTCCAGTTGGGCAATTTTCACCTGTTTGCCATCGGTATTGACGATATCGGCCAGCGCGTAGCTGCTGGTGGTGGTTTCCAGCGCCGAGCCGATAAAGGTACGGATCTGCCGCGCCGCTTCATCCGGCTGGTTTTGAACCGCGCGGATAAAGCGCAGTACGTGCGGCTGGTCCGGGCTGACTTTCCAGATAGCCCACGCCTGTACCAGTACGCGCAGGCCGTCGCGAGTGCCGACATCCTGCAGACCGCTGGAGGTTGAACGGCTGCGTAAATCCACTTCCAGCGGCGTTTCAAACGGCGCCGGCAGACGCCAGGCCAGGCCGGGCTGCAACAGGACGCGCACCGGGCTGCCGAAGCGGGTGATGATCGTCGCGCTACCGGCATGGACCTGTACCAGACAGGCGGTTAATAACGCCAGAATCACCAGCAGAGCGGCGACGCTATAACGCAGCCAGCGTTTGGTAGCGCGTGGCTTGAGGGGCTGCTGCGCGGCGGGCGTCAGGCCCACTTTGCCGCTGGTCGCAGGGGTAGTAATAGTATGAATTTTCATATTGCGCTGGCCTTTAAAAATCAGTGCTATTGCGCTGAAGGAGAAAATTGACGCAAATCGAGCATCGGTGGATGTTGCCCGGCGACATTGCTGTCGATGATCAGCAGCGGCGTATGCGAGAGTGCCTGGCTCATGATTTGGTAGCGGCGTTCGTTGATGAACGCTTCCGGGTTGATGGCCCAGGCATCATGCTCGGCGCTATAGTGCGTCAGCGCGTTGTTGGCCCGCGCCTGCAGTTCGTTCGCCGTGGCGCTGGCGGCATCAATGGCGGTCGTGGCTTTCTGTTGCGATTGGTTGCCGACCACGGCGGCATAACCGCGCTCGCGAGCGATCTGCGCGTTGGCTTTAATCTGTGCCGCCTGTACGGCGTGATAGGCATTGGCCGCCCCGGCCGGCGGATGGATCGACTCAATGCGCGTAGAGAGCAGTTCGACACCGATATGGAGCTGTGATAGCCGCTGTTGGATCTGCTGATTGAGTTCATGAGCCATGGTTGAGCGCTGTTCATTGAGCAACATATCCAGCTGCTGGTGGGCAAAGTACTGCGTCAGCACCTGGCGGGCGATACGCTGAATAGTGATGGGCAGCGAATCCGTTTGATACAGACTATTCAACGCATCGGCGTCGTGCATGCCGACGCGCCAAATCAGGCGAATGTCCATGTTAACTACCTGGAAGCTCTGCTTGTCGCCCATGGCGCTGGCGATAACCTGCGCTTGATCGGTGACATGGCTTTTATCCCACAGCCGCCAGCTGCTCTGCGGCGCCGGGCCTTCCACCAAATCAACGGGCGCGTTGGCGGCGGGGGGTGGCTGGGCCTGAGCCGGGTGCGCTTCGCTTAACGTCAATTCATGAATCGCGCCGTAATCCACCGCCACAACGCGGCCAAATGGCCATGGCAGGCCGACGTGCAGCCCTGGCGCCAGCACCTCAACCGGGCGGCCAAATCGTTCGTAAACGCCGCGCTGCTGTAGCGAGACTTCATGAATACCGCTAATCAGCCAGCCGATAAATGCGGCGCCGAACAGCACCGGGAAGAAGATCTGTCCCATCAGACTGAATGCCTGAACCTTGCCAATATCGACGCCAAAATGGCGCTGAATTTTTTTGCGCATCAGCAGCAGCGGGCGCGGCGGCCAGCGGTACAGTTCTGTCAGCAGACTCTGGCTGAGGAACGGCGGCGCTTTATCGGCTGAGGGCGTCACCAGCGCGGCGGCCAGCGTACGGAGCAAAAATTCAGCGGCAACCAGTACGACGATGGCGCTGGCAAGTTCAATCAGCCATCCTGCCGGCGTAAGGGCGAAGCTCGAGACTGCCAGCGTTATCAGGCTTAATACGCCAAGGCTGAGTAATGCGCGTAGTAGCCCAACGCAGGCGCTCTGATACGGCCAGTGGCGAATGGTCCGAAAGCTGAGCATTCGCTCGCCGACCAGCAGCGCGAAGCACAGCAGCGTCAGGACGATAGCCACAGGAATCAGCCCACTGCTGATAACGGCCATACTGCCGCTGGCGGTGAAATTCATGCTGACAACGTCTATCGACAGGCCGGCGCACAGGGCGGTTAACGCCAGCTGCGTCAGGTGAGCGGTCCATTTTGCCGCCCGTGGCGGCAGGACGATAGTCCAGCGTCGTTTGCCCGGCTTTTTGGCGGCCGGAGGCAGTTGACGTAGGGCATTTTCGCTCACCGCGAAGGCTAGCAACAGAGCGGCAATCAACAGGTGCGTCAGGGGTAACCATGAGCTCATTGCTGCTGAGAGCGGCAGCGCAACGTAGCCTGCGCCAGCGGAGAGGAGCAGCACAGCGGTGATGGCGCGACACCACAGCAAACGCGAGCGCAAACGACGATTTTCGCCATTAAGGTTGGGCACCATAGGGGCTCCATTGAATATACGGATAAAAGGTCGCAAGGGGGTCTGCGGACGTGCGCAGAAGACCTTTAAGGTCAACGCATCTTAATGATTCAACCCGGTAATGGTGGGAATATGTTGACTAAAATTGGACAAACGATTGGCTGAGAACGGTTCGCGCGACGTTGTATTTACTGAATTTTTCGCCGAGATCGGGTTGGCGAGAGCGGCAGAAAAACTACGTTAAGTTGATAATTTTTAAATGATGTTAAGTCTTTTAAAGGACCAGGAAAGAGGTTCGAAGAGGAAGGTCAAAAGCGGGGGGGATCCCCGCTTTTCATCGGTCATGCTGAGGATAAAACCACCGGTTTTACCAGCAGACAAACCCACCGTCGACCACCAGATCCACGCCGGTGCAGAATGAGGCGGCGTCGCTGGCGAGGAACAGCGCCGGGCCGGCCATCTCTTCTACCTTCGCCATGCGCTGCATCGGGGTCTGGCTTTCAAACTCGCGGGTCTGATGCACCATCTCCGGGCGGGTATTCATCGGCGTGGCGGTATAGCCGGGGCTGATGGCGTTGACGCGGATCCCTTTATCAACCCACTCCATGGCCAGGCTTTTCGACAGATGAATAACGCCGGCTTTCGAACAGTTGTAATGCGCCTGATCGAGGCCGCGGTTCACGATAATCCCCGACATCGAGGCTATATTGATTATCGATCCGCCGCCGGACGCCTGCATCAATTCCGCTTCTGCTTTGCAGGAGTTCCATACGCCGGTGAGGTTGATGTCGATAACCCGCTGCCACTGCTCGCTTTCCATCTCCAGGGCCGGATTGGCGTTGGCGATACCGGCGGCATTAACGGCGATATCGAGGCGGCCATAGCAGCTTTTGGCCAGCGCAACGGCGGCGCGCAGGTCGGCAAGCTGGCGGACATCGCCGGTATAAGAACACGCCTGGCCGCCGATGGATTCAATATGGCTGACCGTTTCCGCCAGCCCGCCGTCGTCGCGAAGATCAAAACAGACCACCCGCGCGCCGGCGCTGGCGAGCGCGCAGGCGATGGTTTGGCCGATGCCGCTGCCGGCGCCGGTCACGAAAGCGACGCGCTCCTGCAGGTTAAACAGCTGCTGTGCAAAGTCTTTGCCGATCATAATGATTACTCTCTTCAATATAGTGTCGAACGTCGGGAGCCCGCTTTCCCGGATGGCGGCGCGTAGCGCCTTATCCGGGCTACCGCGTTCAGGACATAATCAAACCGCCATCGATATTGATGGTCTGCCCGGTGAGGTAACGTGCATCGTCGGAGGCGAGGAAGGCCACCAGCCCGGCTACGTCTTCCGGCTTACCGGCGCGCTTCATCGGGATCCCTTCGACCCATTCCGCCATCAGCTCGCCCTTGCCGTAACGCTTTTGCTCGGTGCTGAGAATTTCTCCCCACACGCGATCGTTGTAATCCCACATTTCGCTTTCAATAATGCCGGGGCAGAAGGCGTTGACGGTGATGTTCCACGGCGCCAGTTCGTGGGCCAGGCTTTGGGTAATACCGATCACGCCCATTTTGCTGGCGGCGTAGTGCGGCGTGTAGATAAAGCCCTGACGCCCCTGGCCGGAAGAGGTGTTAATCAGGCTGCCGTGGTTCTGTTTCACCATATATTTAGCGGCCTCGCGGCAGCACAGCCACACGCCGGTGGTGTTAACCGCGAGCACTTTTTCAAAATCGGCTTTTGGCATCCGATCGTAGTAATCGATGGTGATCACCCCGGCGTTCTGAATGGAGACGTCAATGGTGCCGAAGCGCGCGGCGGCCTGCTCATACAGCGACTGTACCTGGGCTTCGTCGGTCACATCGACCTGCAGCGATAAAATATCCGCCTGATAGCGCTGACGCAGGATTTCGGCGGTCTCGTGAACGCGCTCGGCGTTGGAGACCATAACCAGATTAGCGCCGTCGCGGGCAAAGCGCTCCGCAATACCTGCGCCGATGCCGCGGCAAGCGCCGGTGATAACCACCGTTTTATTATGGAAATCTCGTTGCATATTTTTTCCCTTTCGATAAGCCGGGCGCCAGGCCCGGCGGAATACGTGTATACGGTTGCCGATTAGCTGGAGGTGGCGCCGTTCGGCGGGATGGCGGCCAGCTTCTCTTCATGGCGGCGCATCAGGATGACTTTGTTCTGCAGCTTCTGCTGGAACTGGTCGACGACAACGGCGGTGACGATCACCAGGCCCTTAATGACCATCTGCCAGAAGTCGCTAACGCCCATCATCACCATGCCGTCGGCGAGGAAGACGATCACGAAGGCGCCGATAATCGAGCCGGTCACCCGGCCGCGGCCTCCTGCCAGCGCGGTTCCGCCGAGCACGGTGGCGCCGATGGCGTCCATCTCAAACATGTTGCCGGTCATCGGGTGGGCGGTTTGTAGCTGAGAGGCGACGATCAAGCCGACGAAGGCGGCGCACAAGCCGGAGAAGGCGTAGACGAAAATTTTGGCTTTGACGATCGGTACGCCGGCGAGGCGAGCGGCGGATTCGTTGCCGCCGATAGCGTAGATGTAGCGACCAAGCGGCGTTTTGGTGGTCAGCCAGTAGCCCAATACCAGGAAGCCGATCATCAACCAGATCGGCAGATAAACTCCAAGCAGGGTACCGGAGCCCAGCGTGGCGAAACCGGTATTGCCCAGCGCTTCCATGCCGTTGAGGTTCGGGTAGGTGCTGCCGTTGTTAAACAGCAGCGCGGAGCCGCGGGCGACGTACATCATCCCTAAGGTGCAGATAAACGGCGCGACGCCGAAGCGGGTAATCACCGCGCCGTTAACCAGCCCCACCAGCACGCCGAAGACCGCGACGCAAAGGATCACTTCCGGGACGTTAAAGAAGATGATGTCGCCGTTCCATAGCGGTAGCCCGTTGGTCAGCAACGCGCCCGCGACCATCCCGCAGATACCCGCCACCGCGCCGACGGACAGGTCAATGCCGCCGGTGAGGATCACCAGCGTCATACCGATGGCCAACAGGCCGGTAATCGCCACGTGCTGGGTCATGATCAGCAGGTTAGAGGCGGTCAGGAAGTTCGGTACCATCACGCTGAAGAATGCGATCACCAGCAGCAGGGCGATGAAGGTTCTGGCCTTCAGCAGGTACATATAAATCATATATTTCTGGTTCATGATGGATTCCAGCCTGATTAATCTTGAGGTGTTGAAGCCGCGATTAACTTTTCGCGGGTCACCGCATGGCGCGGTAAATCGGCGGTAATGCGGCCATCGGCCATCACCAGGATGCGGTCGGCCAGCGCCATCACTTCATCCAGCTCCGAAGAGGAGAACATAACCGCCAGCCCCTGCTGGGCCATTTTGCCGATCAGGTGATAGACATCGGTTTTTGCGCCGACGTCGATACCGCGCGTCGGTTCGTCAAGGAAGACCACCTGCGGCTGGGTCATCAGCGCCTTACCCAGCACCACTTTTTGTTGATTGCCGCCGCTCAGCGAGGTGATGGGCAAATTGGCGTCGCTCACCTTGATAGCCAATTGCTGAATCATCTCTTTTACGCAGGACTCTTCTTTCTGCGGATTCAGCCACCGCCAGGCGCGGCGAAAACCCTGCAGGCTAAAATCAGAGAGCGTCATGTTGGATTGAATTGACATCATCTGCACCACGCCTTCGCCCTGACGGTCTTCCGGCACCAGCGCCAGGCCCTTTTTCAGGCGGTGTTGAAAGCGAGATTTGCCGATGCTTTCGCCGTTAAGATGTACCTCGCCGTTCTGGCAGGGCATCAAGCCAACCAGCCCTTTAAACAGCTCGGTGCGCCCGGCGCCCAGCAGGCCGTAAATGCCGATCACTTCGCCTTTGCTGAGGGTAAAGGTGACATCATTGAGTTTGTAGCCGCCGCTCGGATGCAGCGCGGTCAGCCCCTTAACGTCAAGCACCGCGTTGCCTTTTGGCGCGGGCTGATAATCAAAGTGCTTTTTCTTATCGCCGACCATCTGCTCAATGATCCACGGCACGCTGGCGTCGCTGACGTTGCGTTCGCTGATAAAGCGACCGTCGCGGAAAATGGTGATATTGTCGCCAATCTCCATCAGCTCTTCGAGGCGATGCGAAATATAGATAATGGTGACGCCGCGGCGCTTAAGCTGCTCGATGACCTTAAACAGCACTTTGACCTCGGACTGGCTCAGCGCCGAGGTGGGTTCATCCATAATCAGCACGCGGGTGTCTTTTGATAGCGCACGGGCGATTTCAACCAACTGCTGATGGCCAATCCCCAGTTCGCCCAGCTGCGTGTAGGGATCGACGTCGAGCTCCAGCCGCTCCAGTAGCGATTTAGCTAACGCATATTGATATTTCTCGTTGATGCGTCCTTTCTGAAAGAATTCATTAGCCATGAATATGTTGTCCATCACATTCATATTGGGGAATAAATTCAGTTCCTGGAAAATAATGCTGATGCCGAGTTTCTCTGCCTGATGGGTAGAGTTTAAAGTCACCGCCTCGCCATCGAGAATAATTTGACCGGAGGAGGGCGTTTCAACGCCGGCAAGCATTTTCATCATGGTGGATTTACCCGCACCATTTTCTCCGATCAGAACGTTAACCTTATTTCGATAGACCCGGTAATTCACGTTATCCAGCGCGGTCACGCCGGGATAAATGCGCGAAAGGCCGCGGGTTTCGATAATCACTTCAGATTCGACTGGTTGGGGAGCGACGATATCTTGCGGCGTCATATTATTGACCTCCCGGATGAACGATTTTCGCCGGGGTGATTTCCGGAATAGTTTGTGGAATATCCCAGGCCGAGAAAACGCCATACACTTCTACGTTGTCGCCGGTTTTCAGGTTGGCCGCCTGAATCATCTTGACCGCCTGACTGTTAATATTTTTGCTGTATTCGCCAAACAGCACCTGGTCGTTAAAGTCCTGGTAGCTGGCGTCGCGGTAACCGTCGCGCAGCAGGGTGCCGCGCAGGGTAGGGCCAATCTGCACCACCACATTACCGATGCTGCCATCGGCAAGGGTCATTTTGCCGCTGCGCGAGGCGCTATCCAGCTTGCTGACGGCGCCCACCACCTTAACGTAAAAGATGCACGGGTTTTCGTCCTGGGCGCGGTAGCCCAGCGCTTTGCAGGCGCTATCGATATCTTTTTGCGCCTTCAGCGCGCTCATTAACTCCGCCGCCGGGCGGGCGTTAGCGACCACCTGCGGCACGATGCTCTGCTGCCAGGTTTTATCGATGTTCGCCATATGCGGATTGGGCGGGGATTTCAGGTCTGCCAGCTCCTGCTGCGAGACGATGCGGCAGCCGCCAAGCGCCAGAACGGCCAGCGCGAGACAGGTTTTCTTGTACATAATGCTCTCCTCTGCGCCCCCGCAGGGGCGCAACCACCCGAACTCAGGACTTGATGTTGAAGTCCTGAACTTTATCTGCGTTATCCTGGGTAATCAGAATGCCGCGGAACATCACGCGCTGCTTCGCCGGCTTCTCGCCTTTTTGCAGGTAGTTATCCAGATCGGTAACGCCCTGGGCGGCGATGGCCTGCGCCTGGAGCATCACGGTCGCCTGTAGCGTACCGGCCTTCACCGCATCGCGTTCGTCGTTGCTACCGTCGATACCGACGACGATCACATCGTTACGATTGGCCGCTTTTAGCGCCGCGATGGCGCCAAGGGCCACCGGGCCGTTACCGCAGATCACCCCTTTGACATCCGGGTGAGCCTGGAGAATGCTATCCATTATGCGTTTGCCGTCGATCAGGGTGCCTTTGGCATCCTGTTTTGCCACGCTGACCATATCCGGGTACTGGTCAATCACCTGGTGGAAGGATTTAGAACGGGTGACGCAGTTATTATCGGCGAGGTTGCAGGTCAGTTCGGCGTATTTGCCTTTTTCCGCCATTTTCTCAACAAATACGTTGGCGACTTCTGAACCTGCCTGGAAGTTATTATGGGTAATTTGTTCCAGCGCAACATCATCAACCGGAATTTCACGGTTAATTAATACCACCGGAATGCCCGCTTTTTTGGCTTTTTCAATGGCTGCGACGCTGGCGGTGGAGTCGGCGTTATCGAGAATAATCCCCTGCACCTTTTTACCAATGGCGGTATCAATCAGCTCATTTTGCTTTTTGACATCTTCGCCATGCGCGAGCACGGTCGTTTTATAGCCGAGGGCTTGCGCTTTTTCGCTGGCGCCTTTGGCTTCCGAGGCGTAATAAGGATTATCCAGCGAGTTAACCATTATCATAATGGTGCCTTTTTCGGCGCTATGCGCGGCAAAGGAAAAGGCAGTCAGGGTCGCAGCGGTTAAAAGAGTTAAACGTAATTTCATGACTCTGTTCCTATATTTTTATATTCGAACAAATGAGCCCCTGAGCGGGCAGGATTTTACGGTCTGAAATTTCCCCAGAATAAATTCGGGGTGCGATACATCGTTATGGGCCGGGGTTCTCCTGTAGTGGGTTAATAAGGTTCGTCGCTCAATCTGACGCCGATGGGCATCAGGCTGGCGAATCCGGTTTCCATAATGTTCTGTTTACCGCATGGCGCCACTCCCGCCAGCGCTGCTGTAGGCGCTGGTGGCGGGCCATGTCGGGTTGAAAAGCGCTGTGTTCGGTTAAAAATGCGTGCAGGTCGGCGGTCTCACCCGGAGTGAGGGCTTTGCGGGCGAGTAGCGCCGCGCCGATGGCGGACAGCTCCGGGATATCGCTGCGCATCACCGGGCAGCCGAGCAGGTCGGCTTGGTATTGCATCAGCCAGTCGTTGTTGGTTGGGCCGCCGTCGACCATTAACGCCGTCAGGGTGAATTCAGCGTGCTGGCGCATCGCCGCCACCACGTCGGCGATTTGATAGGTAATGGATTCCAGCGCCGCGCGGATCAGGTGCGCGCGCTTGACGCCGCGGCTGAGGCCGCAGATCACCCCGCGGGCGCTGTCATCCCACCAGGGGGCGCCGAGCCCGGTCAGCGCCGGCACGAAGTAGACCCCTAAGGTCGAATCGACGGAGGCGGGCAGGGTATTCAGCTCGTGGGCCAAATCGGCTGCTGAGAGTTCGCTCAGCCCGGTGCTGTCAGCCATCCATGCTACCGCATCGCCGGTATGAGGAATGTTGCCTTCCAGTCCCCACACCAGCTGGTCGCCATCGTGCCAGGCGACGGTGGTCGCCAGGGCGGCAATATCGCACTGGGCCGATTTGACCGGCGCCATCACCGAGGAGCCTGTGCCGTAAGTGGCTTTCACACAGCCAGCTTCGCCAAGCGCGTGGCCGAAGAGCGCGGCGTGGGAGTCGCCAATCATCGCCATCACCGGAATACCGTCGGGGATCGCCGCCAGCCCTTTGGTGTAGCCGAACAGACCGCTCGACGGTTTAATCTCCGGCAGCGCCGCGCGCGGAATACCAAACAGCGTCAGCATTTCGTCATCCCACTCGCCGCGGTGCAGATTCAGCAATTGGGTGCGGGCGGCGTTGGAATAATCGCAGAAGAAGGATTGTCCGCCGGTTAAATTCCACAGCAGCCAGCTGTCGATAGTGCCGAGGCAAATCTCGCCGCGTGCGGCAAGCTGATAGCCATCGGGAGTGGCGTCCAGCAGCCAGCGCATTTTGGAGGCGGAAAACAGCGGCGCAATCGGCAGGCCCGTGGCGTGCTTAATGCGCTGCTCCTGACGATCGCGACGCAGCGTGTCGCAGAACGCGGCGCTGCGGGTGCACTGCCAGGTGATGGCGGCGTTAATGGGTTCGCCACTGGCGCGATACCAGCCGATGGCGGTTTCGCGTTGATTGCTGATAGCCAGCGCCGCGACGTTTTCCGCGCCGACGTGAGCCACCGCTTTGGCGATCACCGCCAGCGAGGCCGCCATCAGCGCCTCGCCGGATTGTTCCACCCAACCTTCGCGCGGGGTTTGGATCGCCAGCGGCTGCGAGAACTTGACGCTAACCTTGCCTTTGCCGTCCAGCACCACGGCTTTCGCGTTAGTGGTGCCTTCATCCAGCGCAATGATGAACTCTTTGGCTGTCGCCTGCATATGATGCTCTCCTCGGTCACCCATTGTCCTGGAACGGCGGAAACAGAGATGGTCTCCGGCCATTGCATGCGTCTATGCAGGCCATGATGTGACATATCGTTATCGCTTTTTAATCACTGAATATATATTCGATAGTGATTATTTATTTGATACCTTAAGCCACAAACCCAGTGATGGGCTACCTGAAAAATCATCAATTGTGCTGGCAATCACATTTCACAGATTGGGAATATGACACGAAGGCGGGGAGGGTGGTTGTTTAATGTATTGAATTATAATGAGTTATTTTGCAATCCCTGTTGCTGAAAAACAGCCTCAGGGATTGACGAGGCATAAAACTGCGGAGGATTAGTCGCTAACCAGTAATCTGGCGGTAGGGTAATCGGTGATTAAAACATCGATATAGCCGCCGGTAAGCGCGCCTTTAATTGCCGCGACTTTGTCGGTGCCGCCGGCCAGCGCGACCACGTTCGGGCATTTTTTGACTTTCTCCAGCGCCATGCCGATCACCGGATCTTCATCTTCGCGTAACACCGGCTGGCCATATTTGTCGTAGTAGTGCAGGCAGATATCGCCAACCGCGCCGCGCGCCGCCAGCACCTGCAGCATATCTTCGTGATAATAGTTACCCGACGTTTTCAGCAACTGGGAAGGTTCGAGAATTCCAATGCCGACAATGGCGATATCGACCTCGTCAAAGCGTGAAACCACGTCGGCGACATCTTTGCTGGCCAGCAGGCGATTGCGCTCTTCCATGGAGCCTTCGATGCTCTGCGACGGCAGCAGCCAGGCATCGCAGTTAAGACGCTGGGCCAGCGTCTGGGTGAGGATCGTCGCCTGCACGTTGCCGTTGGGCCCGACGCCGCCAAGCAGTTGGATGACGCCGCTGGCCTTCAGGTTTTGCGCGTGAACCTCATCAACCATCGCGCGGATGGTCGAACTCCATGAAGAGACGCCAATCAGATCTTTTGGCCGCAGGCGGGTTTCCAGGTAGTGCGCGGCGGCGGAGCCAATCGCCCGCTTGATGGTATGGTCGCTGGCCTCTTCTTCGGTATCGACCACCACCGCCTGTTTAAGCCCGTAGCGATCCTCAAGCCCCTTTTCGAGATTGAGAAAGATATTCGATGGCTGCACGACGCTGATTTTGACGACGCCCTCTTTTTGGCAGCGGGTAATCGCACGAGAGACAAATGACTGAGACAGCGAGAGAAGTTGGGCGATATCAGACTGCTTTCGTCCTTCCAGATAGTAAAGCGTGGCAATCTTCACCAATAGCCGTTGTTCATCCTGCTTAGCCATATTTATCCTCGTGAATCATTTATCGCCTTTCTTCAGGCGTTTAGCTGCAGCCATTATCGTAGTGACTTCTATCATACGCGAAAAAAAATCACACTTAAGTGTGATGGTGGTCAAATTTTTACCACTCATCAAAATCGACTATGGACAAAAACAAAACAGCCAGGCCATAATCGAATAAAGAATCATTATTGAATATATATTCAAGGCGATTTCGAGTCAATGTGTTTATCCGGGCTTCGCCTGGAGCGGGAGGCAGAATGTTCCTGAGTACGGCGCAGTGGTGTAAGGCTAACCACCGACATGGGGATATCTGGTTTTTTTAGTCCTTGCTGGAATAAATATTCCATGCTGAAAATAAATTCAGAGGTGTGAAATGAATCCCTACAGATATGATATTCAGACGCTGGAGCGTAAAGCCCGCGCGGTGCGGCGCCGTATTGTGCGCTTAAACGCCAATAGTCCGGCTGGCGGTCACACCGGGGCTGACCTGTCGCAGGTCGAATTGTTAACCGCGCTCTATTTCCGCGTACTCAATGCGGCGCCCGATCGTCTTGACGACCCGCAGCGCGATATCTATATCCAGTCGAAAGGCCATGCGGTGGGCTGCTACTACTGCGTCCTGGCGGAAGCCGGTTTCTTCCCGATCGATTGGCTGGAGACCTACCAGCACGCGAACTCGCACCTTCCCGGTCATCCG
>OGEH01000616.1_pt1 | contig 22486 bp, 26 predicted proteins | sample 1570681 | NCBI WGS metagenome assembly OGEH01 (sample SAMEA2582126, study PRJEB24529) | metagenome | biome: Human gut stool | place: China | collected 2011 | reverse complement strand
ACCAGGTATTGGTACACGTATTTTGGCACTCTTTAACCGCCGTGGCTTTAACGTTACAAAGATGACCTCTGGTATTACGAATAAACCAGGGTATGCGCGTATTACGATTACTGTAGAGGCGGATGACCGTATTTTGGACCAAGTCCAAAAGCAAATCTATAAGCTCATTGATGTTGTAAAGGTTAAAGTATTTGAAGATCACGATGTAGTATGCCGTGAGTTGATGCTTATCAAGGTAAAAGCCTCTGCAACTACAAGATCTCAAATTGTACAAATTGCCGACGTATATCGCGGCAATGTACTCGATATTTCTCCTACATCTATGATTATTGAAGTCATCGGCAGCGTAGAAAAATTACGTGGATTCATTCAAATTATGGAAACCTATGGTATTCTTGAAATTGCCAAAACGGGTATCACTGCTATGAGCCGTGGAGAAAAAATATAGGAGATGATAGAGTGGGGAATGAATTACTCCATTATGAAAATGTCTGCTTTCGCCGAGACGGCAGACCAATCCTAGATCATGTAAATTGGCGTATAGAGGAAGGTGAACATTGGGCTCTATTAGGGCTCAATGGGGCTGGTAAATCGACGCTACTCAGCATGATACCAGCCTATCAAATTCCCACAACGGGTACTTTACGTGTGTTTGGCAAGGAATTTGGTAAATATGCGTGGCCCAAAATCAAGGCTAGACTAGGATTTGTTAGCTCTGCGCTTGGGCAATTTCAGTCAACCTTGGATAAACAAGTCGTTGAAGATATCGTTATTTCTGGTGCATTTAGTAGCATTGGTATATACCAAGAGGTAGCACCTGAGGTGCGCCAACGAGGTATGCAATTATTATCTGAATTTGGACTAGACTATTTGGAAGGTCATCGTTTTCGCACCTTATCTGCTGGCGAACAGCGCCGGGTATTGTTAGCGAGGTCTATTATGGCAAATCCAGAATTATTGATTTTGGATGAGCCTTGCTCTGGTTTGGACTTACCAGCGAGGGAGCAGTTTTTACGCACCGTATCCACTTTGGTAGCTGAGCAGCAGACACCGATTATCTATGTGTCACATCAAATTGAAGAGATACTATCGTTTATTACTCATGTAGCTATCTTGCGAGAGGGTAAGATGATTCATGCAGGTCCTAAATACAAGGTACTAACTGATGATATTTTATCTGATGTCTTTGGACTTTCCGTACAAGTTGTATGGAAAGATGATCGTCCATGGGTGATGGTTCGGTAGTTATCAAATTTTTTTATCAGAGGCTTAAAACTTGGCTTACTGATACTAAATTAATGTACGCCACATCTTGCAAAAATTTGTTAGATTGTGTACAGTATATATAATCTATATTCTATTGAATATGTTTGGAGGTTGTCTAATATGGCAGGTAAAATTTTAGGTACTACAGTTTATTATGATGCAGATTGTAATTTAAGCAAATTGGAAGGCAAAAAAATTACAGTGTTAGGTTACGGTTCCCAAGGTCATGCTCATGCATTGAACTTGAAAGAAAATGGTATGGACGTAACAATTGGTCTTCGCGGTGGTTCTTCTAGCTGGAAAGCGGCTGAAGAAGCAGGTCTTACAGTAAAAGAAACTGCAGAAGCCGTTAAAGGCGCTGATATCGTTATGGTATTGATTCCAGACGAATTGCAAGCAGACGTATATGCACAAGATATTGCTCCAAACTTGAAACAAGGTGCGTACTTGGCATTTGCTCATGGCTTTAACATTCACTTTGGTAAAATCGTACCTCGTGAAGACATCAATGTATTCATGGTAGCTCCTAAAGGTCCTGGTCATTTAGTTCGTCGTACATACCAAGAAGGTTCTGGCGTTCCTTGCTTGTACGCTGTAGAAAAAGACCCATCTGGCGATACTGAAGAAGTGGCATTAGCATGGGCATCTGGTATCGGTGGTGGCCGTTCTGGTATTTTGGAAACTAACTTCAAATCCGAAACTGAAACTGACCTCTTTGGTGAACAAGCTGTATTGTGTGGTGGTGTTACTGAGTTGATCAAAACTGGCTTTGAAGTATTAACTGAAGCTGGTTATGAACCTGTTAACGCTTACTTCGAATGCTTGCATGAAATGAAATTAATCGTAGATCTTATCTACGAAGGTGGCTTCCAAAAAATGCGCCACTCCATCTCCAACACTGCTGAATACGGCGATTACCATGCAGGTCCTCGCGTAATCACTGCAGATACTAAAAAAGCTATGGAACAAATCTTGGCGGATATTCAATCTGGTAAATTTGCTGATGAATTCTTAGCAGATTCTAAAAATGGTCAAAAATTCCTTAAAGAACACCGTGAAGCCGCTGCTAACCATCCAATCGAACCAGTTGGTGCAGAACTTCGCAACTTGATGAGCTGGTTAAAATAAGAACATTACTTAGGTAATCTTTTGTGAGATTATATGCTTATTAAAAGCGACCCCGTAAGGGGTCGCTATTTTTTATCTTTTCTTACATTATTTGGGGCCCTTTTGACGATTACATCGAAAATATTGGAATTAAATATGGTATAATAAAAAGTAATATTTGAAAGGAGTGTGGCATGGATTTTTACACATTAGCCTATGTTGAAAGTCAGGCTGTAATAGGTCAAACTTGGGGCTTTATTATAATTGTAGCTGTTCTGTTAGCATTACTCATTTTGGGAGTACAAGTATTGCGAAATGGTTTTACTAGTCGCTATCGTGACCTGATGATTATATTGTCTTTAATCGTAGTGTTCTTCTTAGGGCTTGAATACCAAGAGTATAATCGGATGAAAACCTATTCTGAGGACTCCTCTCGTATGGCTCAATTTTTACATTCTTTTAGTTCAGATCGTTCCGTACCGAGCGACCAATTGGCGGTTAACTCCTTAAAGATTCGTAATGGTATGATTTTAAAAGTAAGTGATGCTTACTATGAGGTTCAATTTAATCCAGAATTTTCAACCTATACTATTACACGTGTTTATAAGGTAAGTCCTATAGATCGAATTCATGATAAAGCGGACACATTACCATAAGGAGGACCACATATGACAGAAGCTATGGCCGTCTATGGGATGGTCTTTGCAAAACTCGCCATCGGTCTCTTGGCGATTATTCTACAAATCAATTTAATGGGTAAGGGCAATTTAGCCCCAACCTCTGCTTTAGACCAATTGCAAAACTACGTACTTGGTGGTATTATCGGTGCCATTATTTACAATGATCAAATTGGCATTTTACAATTTATGTTAGTCCTTATTTTGTGGACTATTTTGGTAATGATGCTTAAGTTTTTAAAAGGAAATCTTCGTTTCTTCAAAGCAATTCTTGATGGTCATCCCGTTATCGTAATCGAACGAGGTCATATTTTAACGGAAGAATGTATGCGTTACGGCATTCAAGCGGCAGAGCTTAAATTAAAACTTCGCGCTGCAGGTGTTCAATATGTTACGGATGTTAAGCGTGCCGTATTGGAGCAAAATGGACAGCTTAATGTAGTTCAATTCGGTGAAGATAATATTCGATTTGACCTTATCGATGATGGTCAAATTAATCAGTTTACCCTTGATGTAATTGAAAAAGATAGAGATTGGCTTGAACAAGAAATCCAAGCTCAAGGATACTCTGTTAAGGACATATATATTGCAGAATATAAAGATGGTAAAGTTGTTGTATATCCTTACGATAAAAGAGAGAAACCTAATTTAGTAAGCTCAATAAAAAATAAGACTAAGAGCAAATTAAAGCTTTAATATATAGCTTGGAATATGAAACTTATAAATCTATTAGCATTTTAATAATAGATACATAGTATTTAGTTTTATTAAGCCCACTATTCGTAGTGGGCTTATATAGAAAGGAAATTAGTGAATCGTAAAGATTTAATTGATCGATTACAAGAATTATATAAAGATGAAGACAGTCGGGTAACAGTAAATCCTCATGCAGGGCAAAAAGTAGCTATCGTTTATCCGAATACATACTTTGTGGGCATGAGTAATCTTGGACTTCATATCATTTATGAGGAAATCAATTTACGAAATGATAGCGTCTGCGAACGGATCTTCTTGCCTGAGAAAAAGGAATTAGAAGCTTACGATAAGACTAAGACTCCGCTTATGAGCGTTGAAACACAAAGGCCTATGCATCAATTTGATGTAGTTGCTTTTGATGTCACCTTCGAAATGGATTATTTCCATATTCCTTTGATGTTGCGCCATGGCCGTGTACCTATCATGGGAAAAGACCGTACCGAATTTGACCCTATCGTTATTGCAGGGGGCCCTTGTGCGACCTTTAACCCTGAGCCTTTTGCCGACTTTATCGATGCTTTCATTATCGGTGAGGGGGAAGGTCTTGTGAGCCATGTCCTCGATATCATTCGAGATGGGAAAATGGAAGGTCTAGATCGTCATGCTATTTTACGTCAGTTAGCGGATATATCGGGCGTATATGTCCCATCCTTGTATGTGCCCATTTATAGTGAAGACGGTAAATTTAAAGGCTATGATATTACAGAGGGCGTACCTAAGAGGATTAAACGTCACTTTGAAATGCTCACCAGCGGTGGTGAAACGGTAGTGGCTACGAACTATACTGAATTTGGCGCTATGTATATCATCGAAGTAGCCCGTGGTTGTGGTCGTCACTGTCGCTTTTGTATGGCTGGGTATTGCTTCCGCGTACCTCGTGTACGTCCTTTGGACATTTTGAAAGAAGGCGTAGAGCGCGCAGAAAAACTAGGTAAAAAGGTAGGCCTAATGGGTGCTGCTATCTCAGACTATCCTGAGGTAGATGAACTCGTTAATTATATTCGCTCTAAAGATATGCGTTACTCTTGTGCATCCTTGCGTGCTGATTCGTTAACACAAGCCGTAGTGGATGGACTAGCAGACAGTGGACAAAAGACGATTACCATTGCGCCAGAAACGGGCAGTGAACGTTTGCGTCGCGTCATCAACAAGGGTATCAGTGAAGAGCATTTACAAAATGCAGCTACCTTATCTGCAAAGTCAGGTATTCAGCATATGCGCTTATATATAATGATTGGGCTGCCAACGGAAACCGATGAAGATATTGAGGCTATTGTAGGTCTTGCGGAAAGAACGCAGGCTCATATGGAAAAAGTAGGTTGTAAAGGTCGTTTAACGCTCAGCATTAATCCCTTTATTCCGAAACCTTTTACCCCGTTCCAATGGATGGCCATGGACAATCAAAAAGTAGTGGAGAAAAAGTTACAATATATAAAGAAAGCATTGCAAAAGAATCGCCGCATCGAGGTTCTCGTAGAGTCTCCTAAAGAGGCGTACATTCAAGGAGTTCTCGCTCGTGGAGATCGTCGTTTAGGTGCTGTTATTGCAGCGTGTGCAGTCAATCGAGGTAGTAAATCTTTTAAGTCTGAAATGAAGGCGGCTGGCCTAGATATGGACGATATGAACTATCGCGAACGCAGTTTTGATGAATTCTTGCCGTGGAGCCATTTAGATATGGGTATGGACGAGGGCTATCTCGAAATGGAATGGAAACGATCCATCGATGAAGCATATACACCGCCATGCACACAAGGGTGTAAACGATGCGGTGTTTGTAAATAGGAGGAATAGATGAATCAATCTGTAAAACGTATAGATGTGAAAGGTCCTCATGGTATATGGTCTTATGAGACGCCAAGCTGGAGTGAGCGATTTCCTATTGTTATGGGCGATACCTATCGCCATGGTGGCCTATCTAAAGCCCCTTATGAATCATTAAATCTAGCTTTTCATGTAGGCGATGAAGCTCAGAGTGTACGAGAAAATCGAGCTATTGTTGCGAAATATTTAGGTGTTGAACCAAACCGTATTTCTTGTGGCAATCAAGTCCATGGTTTAAAGGCTGTAGAAATCACAGAAGACCTTATTGGGGCCGGTGCTTTTGCAGAAGATACGGCCATCGATGATTGTGATGCGGTATTTACAAATCTACCTCATGTGCCATTATTTCTGTTCACTGCAGATTGCGTTGGCGTAGGCATTTACGATGCCAAACATCATGCGATTGCAACGGCACATGCAGGTTGGCGTGGTGCCATTGGCCGCTTACCAGTACTTACTATTGAGGCCATGAAAGAGGCTTATGGGACCGAGTTCAAAGATTGCTATATATATCTTGGGCCTAGTATTGGACCAGAGTCCTTTGAAGTAGATATAGAACTAGGTAAACGCTTTGAATTAGCCTGGAGAGATATGACAGACAGAGATTCATCTGATGTTGTCAATTATCCTGGTGATAAATTAGATAAGGCTTATATCAATTTATGGAACTTTATTGGTGAGGATCTCCTTGTAAATGGCGTTCCTCCAGAGAACATCACGATTGGTGGTACCGATAGTGTAACGGAAGTAGACTGTTATTCCTATCGCCGAGAGGCTGGGCAAACAGGTCGTATGGCCTTATTTGCGATGTTACAAGACCGATAAAATTCGACTTTCACAGGAATCATAATAAAGTATGATATTTTATATATATACATGCTTGGATTTGTGGAAGGGATAAGCCTTAAATCATGTACATTTGACCTTAAATACTATATAATAAAATAGTCTATACAAATATATTTGATGATTATGATATATAGATTGAAGGGGGCATTCACGTGATTGAAGAATCCCTACACGCTATACAGCAGCGCATGGCCGATGCTATGGCGCGTGTTGGTCGCGTAGATACAGCATTATTAGTGGCGGTTACAAAGAACCACCCTGTGTCGGCTGTAGAAGAGGTCGCACGGCTCGGTGTCACTCATGTAGGGGAAAATCGAGTACAAGAGGCCAAAGAAAAACAGCTAACCTATAAGGGGCCACAATTAACATGGCATTTGATTGGTCATTTACAGGTCAATAAGGTGCGCCAAGCGGTTCCTATGTTTGATTTAATTCATTCTGTAGACAGCCGTAAATTATTAGATGAAATCGAAAAGGTTGCTGCAAAGCACGATAAAATACAAGATGTATTACTGCAAGTCAATGTGGCCCGTGAAGCTTCTAAAACGGGAATGACCGTTGAAGAGTTTCCGGAAATACGAGATTATGCAAAAACATTGCCTCATGTACGCGTAAGGGGCTTGATGTGTATGGCGCCATTTTTCGATGATCCACAGGAAGCTCGTCCAATCTTTCGCGTAGCGAATGCCTTGTTTGAGGATATGAAACGCTACTTTGAAGAAGGGCAGATTCAATATTTATCTATGGGGATGACTCACGACTTTGAGGTCGCTTTGGAAGAAGGGGCTAACATCGTTCGTGTAGGCACAGCAATTTTTGGGGAACGTGTATATTATTAAGGTTCGGGTTACCTGATAATCGGAAGCGTTAATTGTATTAGGAGGAAATCCAAATGGCATTGGGAGATTATTTAGACAAAGCAAAAAACTTATTCTTAGGCAGAACTGATGATGACTATGAATATGATGATTACGAATACGAAGATGAAGAGGAATACGAAGCTGAACCTACCCCAGTAGCAACAGCGGCTCCCGTGTCCGGCGCATCTGAATTTCATCCACGCAAGGTAGGAGGTCAATCTACGATGACACAACGTCCAACAGCTATGAAAGTAGTTGTAATTGAACCAAAAGTATTTGAAGATTCTGAAAATATTACACATCAATTGCGCGACATGCGTCCTGTATTGATTAATTTTGAAAATACAGACCCTCATGAAGCAGCTCGTATTGTAGATTTCGTATCTGGTGCGACCTATGCATTGGATGGCAAATTGGAAAAAGTAGGTAAAGACATTTTCATGTGTGTACCTGTAAATATTTCCATTGATTATAATGACAATGAAAGCAACACAACTGAGCAAAACGAATATTCTTGGGAAAACAAATAATTCCTCTATAAATGGTGGTGATAACTATGTTAGGTAAAACCCTATGTATAGGCGTTGGCTCAATGGGGGGCGCTCTATTGCGCGGTGCATTACAGCATGGTGTGTTGAAAGCCTGTGATACACACATTCTAGTGCGTCGCGAAGAACAATGTAAGGCTCTTGCAGAGGAGCTTGGTGTAGTAGGTTTTACTACATTGCCTAATGTAAACGAGTACAACACTATTCTATTGGCTGTAAAACCACAAGTGTTACCATCTGTGTTAGAGACTTTAAAAGAAGTACCTTATGGGACTGTTATGATTTCTGTTGCCGCAGGCGTCACATTAGATACTCTTGATGCGGCGATTCCACAAGCTAACTGGTTTAGAGCTATGCCAAATACACCGGCTTCTATCGGTGCTGGCATGACGGCACTTGCCGGGGATGATGTGAATACTGACCTAGGTCGTACTGTACAAGCCTTATTTGAGGCTGTAGGTGAGGTAGCAGTGGTGAGCGAAGCCGATTTAGATCGCTTAGGCGCACTATCTGGCGCGGGCCCTGGCTATATGTTCGTTATCCTTGATGCTTTAGCTGATGCGGGCGTTCGTATTGGTTTACCACGTCAGCTGGCCATAAAGGCAGCGGCTCAAACAATGTACGGTGCAGGTAAGATGGCTCTTGAAAGTGGCAATCATCCTGCAGTACTACGAGATCAAGTGACCAGCCCTGGGGGCACTACCATTGCCGGTATTGGTGCCATGGAAAAAGGTGGACTTCGCAGTGCTCTCCAAGACGGCGTAGTAGCATGTCTTGCTCGGTCGAATGAATTGGGGAAATAATTTTGGCAGATACTAGTAAATTAATACGATATTTCGAGGCCAGTGGCAGTGGCGAGGAAGCTCGTCGCATGCTAGATTTGGCTGAGCAGGTCGTAAAAGGTCGCCCATACCGTGTGGCGGACTTTACGAGCCCTGCAGGTCTTGTTATTGCAGATGCTATCAAGGCTAATTACCCACAGTTAACTGTTAAAACTGACGGTGGCTATGAAGGGGCGGAACGTATTCGTATCGCTTTTGTAGACAGCGATTTTAACGGTACTGTGGATATGGGTATTCGCGCTCTTAAGGTGAATTGGGACCCTCGGTTCCGATTGCTCACTCACCGCGATGTGCTAGGCTCCTTGATGGGCCTTGGTATTGATCGCTCCAAATTTGGGGACGTTATCGTCCAGCAAGGGGGCGCTCAGATTATGGTGGATGAAAGCGTGGCTGATTTCGTAATTCAAAACTTTACGAAAATTGCTATGGTTTCCGTATCTGTAGAGTCTATTGAGTTATCAGATATTGCACCAAAAGAAGAAAAAATTAAAGAAGTCCGCACTACAGTCGCTTCCTTGCGCTTAGATGCGGTAGCAAGCTCTGGATTTAGTGTATCTCGCACTAAATTGGTGAGTGCTATCAATGCGGGCTTATTACAAGTAAACTGGCAACCAGCTAAGGGGGCATCCCAAGAGGTTAAAGAAGGGGATGTCATTTCCATGCGTGGTCGTGGCCGAATGAAGGTAGAAGCTATTACAGGTACCTCTCGTAAAGGGCGTATCGGCGTATATCTGAAACGATTTATGTAGGCAGTTGAAAATCGGCTTGACCATCAAGCCGATTTTTTTGTATATAGTAGGACAGCCATGGTATCCATAACATTTCAACCTACAACTGAAGATATAATCCTATTCGTAGGCGGCGGAGAAGTAGCGGAACGACGGATGCAGCTTTTTATTGAGGAGGTTTGCCAAATTATAGTTATCGCTCCTGCTGTAACGGATAGGATTGGCCAATGGGCAAAAGAAAATCGTATCACTTGGTGTAATCGAGCTTTCACAATGGACGACGAAGAGCATATTATTTCGAGTAGTTTGCTGTTTATCTGCACAGATAATCATGAACTAAACGATACCTTGTATGAGCTAGGAAAAAAACATCGTGTGTGGACCAACCGCAGTGATGACCCGAGCGCGTGCAGCTTTACTGTGCCGTCATCCCTTGAGCTCGGCGATCTTCATATTGCTATTAGCGCCAATAATGTAGGACCTCGTATCAATCGTCTTGTACGACAAGATATGATGAATCGTTATGGTCAGTTGCAAAAGGCTATGCCTAGACTTAAAATATTTAGAGAAGAAGTAAAGTTACTGCTTCCTACTCCAGAGGCTCGACAGAAATTTTGGCGAGACAATCTGACGGTAGAAACATTTGAAGCCATTCTCAAGGGAGAGTGGACGATTATAGAGGAGAAACTGAACCATGCAATTAGTGGTATTAGGTCTAAATCATAGAAGTGCCGCTGTAGAGGTGCGTGAACGTTTCTCGTTTGATAAAGACGAGGTAGTTGCCGCACTAAACCGCCTCTATGAATTTGACTGTGTATCAGAATGCGTTATATTGTCTACTTGTAATAGAACGGAAATTTACGCTGCTTTAGAAGGTGTAGAATTCCCTAAGGATTACATGTTGGCAGTGTTAAAAGACTTAAAAGGAGCGGATCATATCGATGAAGATGCATTCTTTTTCTACGAAGAACGAGATTGTATTGAGCATCTATTCCGCGTTTCTGCTAGTCTTGATTCCCTTGTGTTAGGGGAAGGCCAAATCTTGAGCCAATTAAAAGGGGCTTATATTCAGGCTTATAGCGCAGGCTGTACGGGAACAATTTTTAATATTTTATTCCAACGGGCTATTAGCGTTGGTAAAAAGGTGCGTACTAATACGGGCATTGCTAATACGCCTGTATCTGTTAGTTACACGGCGGTTAATCTTGCGGAGGACAGTTTAGATAAGCCATTATCCGAAGCTACAGTACTTATTTTGGGTGCTGGTACGATGAGTGAATTGACAGCTACTCATTTACAAGCGAAGGGTGTAAAAACGATTTTCGTATCTAATAGAACCTTTGCTAAGGCTGAAATGTTAGCGGAACGCTTTAATGGTAAAGCTGTTAAGCTCGATAACTTTGTAGAGTATGCTAAAGATGCGGATATTCTTATCACATCTACAGGGGCACCGCATTATATTATTACTGAAAAAGAAGCGAAGAAAATTACGACTCTTCGCAAGGGTGAACCAATCGTTATGATTGATATAGCGGTACCTCGTGATATCGATCCTGCGGTGGCAGATTTGGACGGTATTTACCTATTTAATATTGACTCTCTTGAAAGTGTAGTAGAAGAAAATAAGGCGCAGCGCGAAGAAGAAGCTCGTCGTGCGGAGCCTATTATTCATGATGCTATTGAAGAGTTATTGGATAAGTTGAGCTATTTAACAGTGCGTCCTATGATGGCATTGCTCACGGAAAAGGCTGAGCGAATTCGCCGTCGTGAATTACATCGCGCATTAGCTAAATTGCCAGATATTTCCGATAAAGAGCGCCGCGTTATGGACTCTATGAGTCGCATGATCATCCGCAAAATGTTGCGTGAACCGATGATTCACTTCAACGAAATCGCTGGTACAGAGGAAGAAGGCTTGTACTGGGATTTATTCAAAGATATGTTTAATCTTGAGAAAGAAGGCTAATGCCATGAGAGATCATATTCGAATCGGCACGCGAAAAAGTGCCCTTGCCCTGTGGCAGGCTGAACATATTAGTGCAGAATTACAACGTCTGTACCCAAATATTACGGTAGAGCTGGTTCACTTTAATACAAAAGGTGACCGTATCCTAGAGAAACCACTGGCTCAAGTTGGTGGTAAAGGTTTATTTACTGCTGAATTAGAAGAGGCTATGCATGCAGGCGACATCGACATCGCCGTACATAGCTTAAAGGATATGCCTACAGAGTTGCCAGAAGGCCTTACTCTTGGTGCCATCTCCGTTCGTGAAGTGCCGTATGATGCACTAGTGAGTCCCGTGTATAAAACACTAGACAAATTGCCACAAGGCGCTCGCGTTGGCACTAGTAGTTTACGCCGGCAAGCACAGCTATTACATGTCCGACCTGACCTAAAGGTAGAGGTTATTCGCGGTAATGTGCAGACTCGTTTGAGCAAAATTGAAACGGAAAAGCTAGACGGTGTTATCTTGGCTCAAGCAGGCCTTAAGCGATTGGGTTTAGAAGACCAAATTACACAAGTCTTCAAGGCCGATGAAATGATTCCTGCCGTTGGACAAGGGGCACTCGCTATCGAGTGTCGTGCCGACGATACGGAAATGCTTGACATGTTGGATCCTATCAACGATGAAGCAACGCGTTATGCCGTTGAAGGGGAGCGCAGTTTCTTGCGTCAATTAAATGGTGGTTGTCAGGTGCCAATGGGTGTACATGGTACGATTAATAAAGGTCAACTCACATTGAAGGCTATGATTGCCTCTCTCGATGGCAAGACTGTATACGAAGGAGAAATCTCTGGTCCTGCTAAAAAAGGAGAGATTCTTGGCAAAAACCTTGCAAAAGCCTTATACGAAGAAGGGGGCAAACATATTGTGGATGCTCTCATAGAGGAAGGAATCATAAAATGACAGGTATGGTATATCTAATCGGTGCAGGCCCTGGCGATGTTAAACTCATCACCGTAAAAGGTCGCGAATGCATCGAAAAAGCAGATGTAATTGTATATGATTATTTAGCAGATGCTCATCTGTTAGAGTGGGCACGTCCCGATGCAGAATTGATTTATGCTGGTAAACAATGTAAAGATCATACGATGCATCAATGGGAAATCAACGAGCTTTTAGTACAAAAAGGAAAAGAAGGCAAAATCGTAGCTCGCCTAAAAGGCGGTGATCCGCTCGTATTTGGTCGTGGTGGTGAAGAAGCGATGGCTCTTGGCGAAGCAGGTGTGCCTTTTGAGTTCGTACCAGGTGTAACATCTCCAATCGCAGCGCCTGCTTATGCGGGTATCCCTGTAACACAACGCGCTATGGCTACATCCTTTGCGGTGGTAACAGGTCATGAAGATCCTACAAAAGCAGTATCTGGCATTCATTGGGAAGGCCTTGCTACGGCAGTAGATACACTTTGCTTTGTAATGGGTGTTGGTAACTTGCCTGTCATTGCGGAAAAATTGATGACTCATGGTCGTGCGCCATCTACACCCGTTGCGCTTGTTCGATGGGGCACAAAACCAGTACAAGAGGTATTGGTTTCTACCCTTGAACATGTTGTGGAAGATGTAGAGAAGGCGCAATTAAAAGCGCCAGCTATCATCGTAGTAGGCGATGTAGTCAACCTTCGTGAAAAATTACAATGGTTTGATAATAAACCTTTATTCGGTAAAACTGTCGTAGTCACACGCGCTCGCTCCCAAGCAAGTGCATTCCGCGAAAAATTAGCGGCTCAAGGTGCTAATGTAGTGGAAGCAGCAGCAATTAAAACATCTCCATTGGAATTGTTTGAGGAAGATAAACGCATCATCAACAATACAAAAGAATACCAATGCATCGTATTCACATCTGGTGAAGGGGTTCGCTACTTCTTTGATGCTCTATATAAAGAAGGCAAAGATACACGTGCTTTAGGTAATTCTAAAGTGGCGGCTATCGGCTGTGCTACAGCTCGTGAACTTCAAAAATATGGCATCGTACCGGATATCATTCCTGTAGACTATAAGGCTGAATCTGCTGTAGAGGCTCTTGAAGAAGAACTCAATGCAGGGGATTCTGTACTGTTGATTCAACCAAAGGTAGCACGGGATGTAATTCCACGCTGCTTGCGTCATCGTAATATGGATGTAGATATTTTGCGTTTGTATGAAACGACACAAGATACATCTCAACAAGAAGCATTAGTAACAGCGTTAACAGAAGGCAATGTAGATTATATTACCTTCACAAGCTCTTCTACGGTAACAAATACAATCCAATTATTGGGCGACAATGCACTAGAGCTATTAGGCAAAACTAAAGTGGCTTGCATCGGTCCAATTACGGCTGCTACGGCTATGAGTGCAGGTCTTAAACCGGCTATCATCAGCGATGTATATACAACAGATGGCTTAGTAAATGCTATTATAAAGGATATTTAGGAGGATTACATGTACGATTTAACATACCGTCCTCGCCGCTTGCGTATCAATCCAGAAATGCGAGATTTGGTACGCGAAACGACACTCGACGTAACTGATTTGATTTATCCATTATTTATCGTGCCTGGTGAAGGTATCAAAAAAGAAATCGACACATTGCCAGGTCAATATCACTTGTCTGTTGACGAGGCTGTGAAAGTAGCTCAAGAGACTTATGATCTTGGTGTGCGTGGTGTAGAAATCTTTGGTATTCCTACATACAAGGATGAGCAAGGTTCCTCTGCGTGGGACATGTCCCAACCAGTACAACAAGCCATCAAAGCCATCCGCGCAGCGGTGCCAAATCTCTTGGTTATTTCTGACGTATGCTTGTGCCAATATACCTCTACTGGTCACTGTGGTATGATTGATGACCATGAAATCTTGAACGATGAAACATTGCCATTGCTTTGTAAAGTTGCGGTAAGCCAAGCGGAAGCAGGTGCACATATGGTGGCTCCATCCGATATGATGGACGGCCGTGTAGGTGCTATTCGTGAAGCCCTTGATGCGGCAGGCTATACCAATGTATCCATCATGAGCTATGCGGCAAAATACGCATCTGCTTACTATGGTCCGTTCCGCGGAGCTGTTAATTCTGCGCCAAAATTTGGTGACCGCAAGTCTTATCAAATGGACCCGGCTAATCGCTTGGAAGCTTTCAGAGAAATTGAACTCGATATCGCTGAAGGTGCGGATATTATCATGATTAAACCGGCATTATCCTACTTGGACATCGTTCGTGAAACGCGTGACCGCTATGAATTGCCGGTTGCGGTATACAATGTATCTGGCGAATATGCGATGGTTAAATCCGCTGCTGCAGCTGGTCTTATCGATGAAGAACGCCTCGTTATGGAAACAATGCTTTCTATGAAGCGCGCCGGTGCTAAAATTATCATTACGTACCATGCCTTAGATATTGCTAAATGGTTACAACAATAAGGAGGAACTATGTTCCAACTCGGTAAATCTGAAAAGGCCTTTGAAGAGGCTAAACGTTATATGCCGGGCGGCGTAAACAGTCCGGTTCGCTCCTATCGCAGCGTAGGATCTAACCCTCCATTTATCAGCAGTGCCAGTGGCAGCCGCATTTATGATATCGATAACAACGAATACATCGACTATGTGTTGAGCTGGGGCCCTATGATCTTGGGCCATGCGAACCCAGAGGTTATCGCGAGCCTACAAGAGGCTATTCCTCGCGGTACTAGCTATGGCGCGCCTACATTACTAGAAACAGAATTGGCTAAAAAGATACAAGCCTTCATGCCATCCATGGAGGTTATCCGCCTTGTTAGCTCTGGTACAGAGGCTACCATGAGTGCATTGCGCGTAGCTCGTGGGTATACTGGTCGCGATCGCATCGTAAAATTTGTAGGCTGTTACCATGGTCATAGTGATGCGCTCTTGGTGAAAGCTGGCTCTGGCCTTGCTACCTTTGGCGTGCCGGATAGTCCAGGCGTTCCACAAGGCGTAGCAGAAAATACAATTACGTTACCGTATAATGACTCTGATGCGGTTCGTAAATTATTCGACGATATGGGCGATACTATTGCGGCTATCATCGTGGAACCTGTAGCAGGTAATATGGGCTGCGTACCTCCAGTACCAGGTTTCCTCGAAACCTTGCGCGAAGTAACTAAGGCTCACGGTGCTGTACTGATTTTTGACGAAGTTATGTGTGGCTTCCGCGCTAGTAGTGGCGGTGCCCAAAAACGTTACAAGATTAAACCAGACCTTACATGCCTTGGTAAAATCGTTGGCGGTGGCATGCCACTTGCCGTGTTCGGTGGCTCTCGTGAGATTATGAACCAAATTGCACCAGCTGGTCCTATCTACCAAGCTGGTACATTGAGTGGTAACCCAATTGCCGTTACCTCTGGTTTGGCAACGCTTTCCATTTTGCAACGTGATCCAACGGTGTTTAAACAAGTAGAAGATACGACGATTGCCCTTTGTGAAGGCTTTGAACGTTTGGCAGCACAATACAATGTGCCTGTTGTAGTTCAACGGGTAGGCTCTATGTTCACCATCTTCTTCACAGATAAAGCAGTTAAGAACTTTGATGATGCAGCAGCGTGCAATGAAGAACAATTTAAAATGTTCTTCCACCATAACTTGAGCCATGGTATCTACTATGCGCCAAGCCCTTATGAAAGCAATTTCGTATCTATCTGCCATAAGAGCAGTGAAGTGGAACGCACATTAGCCGTTGCTGATGAAGCTTTCAAAAAAATCAGTGATACATTATTATAAGAAGTTATAGTTTGTAGTTGTTTATGTATCGATACAGGTGATGAACATGCAGTTTTACAAGAACTTAAAGCGTGCTCGCGTGCGCATGGGCAAAAGCCAAATCGAAGTAGCAAAGGCCGTAGGTATCAGTAATGCGGCGCTTTCAAATTACGAAACAGGGTATCGCGAACCAGATTTAGATACACTCTGTGCCCTGTCTCGCTATTATGGATTGACCTTGGATGAGCTGTTGGATGTAAATGGAGAAGAACACGAGCCCATCTATGATCTCAGTCCTGTACTTAAAAACAAATACATCGCCTATAAAGGGGAAGTATTTGAGTTAAAAGACTCACAAAAACGTGCGCTCTTGCGTGAGCTAGATAATCTATTTACTAAATTTGAGAAATCAAAGGTAGAAGATAAAAGTAGCAAGCCAAAAACGTACAAACATGGAAACCCTCATATCAATCGGGCGGGACTAGCTAGCAGCGCTGGTAGTTTAGTGGCACGACGGAATATAAAGTAGTGCAATATACTACATTGTAGATTGAATGGGACATGTTTATTAGAACAATTTAATTAAATCAATTATAAAAGCACCATCTATCCCAATGGGAAACGACACATAAGTCGGACCTAGGTAGATGGTGCTTTTTTTGCTGTATATAACAAAATATTCGTTGTTGGTATAAGCTAGTTTAACATATAATTGAATTATAGAAGAGAAATAAATATTTATTAATTAGATATGATATTTGATATTATTGAAAGATATTGGTGTTTTGTATAAAGGTATTTGATTATATATCTTAGGTAGTTTGGTATGAAAAAAATTTGTTCTTTAATACTGATCGTTATAGCAATTATTAGTACCGCTATTTATAAGTATTATTATCATGATGGTTCTCCTAATAATATAGTTATTATGGATGAGTCTCATGAGTTAGTAGATACTTTAATCAATGAATCGATTTCTAATCGTATTTTAGCTGTATATTTTGATGAGCCTTTCTATTATTATTTAGGCTATGATGGAATAGGTCGGTACGATATCAAAAATCATAAATTAGATGTTTGGGAATTTACAATTTATGGTGATGAAACCGAACAGCATAAATTATATCATCCAAGATCGAAGATGCTCGTTAATAAGAAAAATAAGTTAGAAGATTTTTCCAAAACGGATTTAGACAACTTTGAAATAATGTTAATGAATTCTGAACGTGGTGCAAAGTACTTTAATAAACGGTGGTATCACTCAGGCTATGAAGCAACGTTTCTAGATTTAGATAATCATCTCATTATTACGAATGATGTGCGAGGCGTAAAAGATACGGCTACAAAGATTCTGATATTTAATGTGAGTGGTTTTCTTATCATTGATAAAGAAACAAATGATATTCAAGTATACTTTGATGAAAGTCTTGCTGGTAAAAAGGTTAGAGATTCTTTAATTGCTATGTTGAAATATACTTATGGAGATCATCTAGTTTTGTTAAGTAGCTTAGATGAAATTGGCGAAGAAGAACGAACTATTTTATTACAATTACGAGATAACTATGTTAGTAAAAATTAGAAATACGCTATATTTATTTTGATAATGTTATGTAGTATTTCTGTGTACTTTAATAAGTTGATTTGATGGGGTTATTAGTTTTGAAAAAGATATCCTATTACTTTAATATGCTTCCTTTATCTTTTAAGATAGTTTTGGGATTTGCACTTATATGTATGATTATTATTTCTTTGATGTCAGCAGCTGCTATTATTAATAGATCAAAACAAATTCAACAACTAGAAGCATATGAGCAAAAGTTAACAAGTATATCTACATATAAAGTTAACGAAGATCATTATGTTACAGGTAGAAATGGGCAGGCTTATAATTTTAAAATTACATATGAAAGTATTACTTTAGAAGAAGTGAGGAATATACTTTCAGAAGAGAATATAAAATGGCGTGAAGTAAATAAAGCACAACTTATCGGATATGATGTGGATGATAATATTAGTATTGAAATTATACGTGATATAAAAACTAAAAGTATAACTGTCATTTTAGAAAAAAATGGATAAGATAAGTGAGTGTACTCTTATGCAGATAAGTAAAACTTTAAAGAAGCGACTGTTAATAATAAGTATATTGGGAAATATTTTTTCTCTATTTTTAATTGGAATCTATTTTTTAGTGAACTCCTGGTTTTTTCATGCTGAATTAGGAAGTGTAGTTGGTGTAAAACCCAATTATTTAGTACAGCTAAATAATAAAGGTGATTTGTATGACTATAGACAGATGATTAGAATTGTATCTGGTATAAAGTCATATAAATTGGTAGATTCTTTAAAATCAGATAATTATCATATATATAAAGCAATTCGAAATTGTCAAATTTTTATTGGTGAAATTGATAGGGATAATAAGCAATACATTATTTATGATGGATATTTAGACCACTATATATTTGTTAACCTTAAATTTGATATGGATGAAAAGCGATATAATGATTTTATTGGACGTGCTAAGGTTATAGATAACTATGATAATGTTCCTATTAGATATCGTCGTTTAATTGAAAGTGACAATTGGGAGTATCTTTAGTGCTCTTTCAATATAATACGGTTGTTTTATGCGATTTGAGAGACTAATAAAAATGAAATACATATTAGCTATTTTTGGCAGGCATCTTTCTTTTAGTAGCAGGTTCAATAGTTTATATTGGTGAATCTAATTCAGATAAATATGAACCTCGTTATTTTTTTGGATATTCCAAGGGTGAAAATTATATATTAGATACTCAAACTGGTGTTACATTAGAACATAATGGATATTCTTATAAAATACAATTAGACTATTTATATAGTTATGGAAAAACAGGTTTTCTAAAGCTTGATTTAAACTCAGGTCAAACTTATTATTTGTTTGATCAGGAAACTGATGAAATTTACAAAACTAATATTTTAAATAGATGTTTAATAGAGAAGAGAGAACAGAAACCAATACAAACACATATTTGGTCTAGTAAGTCCGAGCTAACTACAGAAGAGCAGGATATTTATAATAGTTTAAAGGAGAAAAAGATGAGATATCCAAATCGTTCTATTATTGTTAAAGTAACAGAACAGTAGCTGTTATGTTAAATGTTTCTAGTTTAGTGTATACACTGACCTCTAAGGGGGAGGTATCCTTATAGTTATCGTATGAAGACTTAAAGTATCATATTGTAATATTAGAACCAATACTTTTTTATTAAAATATTCCGTTATTGTAATGGCAGATAAATATGAAAATAACTCTTAAAGAAAAAAGAAATATTGAATTTTATTTTTTATTAATTGCTCTAGGTGCATTACAGGCTTATAGATATAATTGTATTGATTTAGATACATTAGAATCATTAATCTATCGAATGAAGATGTTGAGTATTATTGATAAGAATAATTTATCTTTGGAATTAGAAGAAATTGTTTTACGTGGTATGGGACTAGAAGATGTTGAAGCATGGGTTAAAGGTATTTTTCCAAGTATGTTGTTAGTTGATACGATAGATACCATTGAGATAGACTGTAAGTGTTTGTTGATGGATCCTAAATATTATTCTTGTTTTACTGATTTTAAATTGTTTGAATTCGTAGATGATACTGACTTGAGTTTTGAAATTGATTATATTTCATTAGCAAACTTTGAGTTTAATATGATGATATTTCTGTTAGGATTTACATTATTACTAAGAGAAATTGATGATGATCTTAATCAGGTACTATTATCATTTAAGGATAATATTTTAAGTAAAATTAAAAATTTAAGCTATAAATATTCTGAGTCATTTAACGATGCTATTGAACTTTTTGATTTAATTGATTTCCATGAGAATAGATTTAATCCTAAACGTCAACAATTACTTTTGAAGAAAATTAGTATTAAACTTAGAGTGTATTTTGTCTCTGTTACTAAGGAGAAGATTGAGGCTGATATCGATTTCTATAAATCAGACGGTTTACTATATTATGTAGATTCAAAATAAGATATTAGTTATATAAGTTTTAGTAATGACTGCCATTCTTTTTGTAATGTTCAATATTAGAGATTCGATGCAACGACCGTTTCATCGTGAACGAGTCGATAATCTTATTATGGTTGGTAAAGATATAATACAAAATAATGACCAACTAGAGATTACTGAAATAGGTGTAGGTGGTCGTATTAAAGGTGGTGGCTGGGGAAATCATACCCACTTTAAATCGAGTCTTTCAGAAGCGAAGACTGCTGAACTAGTTATTCCGCCATTACAAGCTATTACAAGTAATAAGATGATAGGTAAAGTATCCGATTCTATGGTGACGTTTTATTAAATTACCCAATTTTTAAAATTTTATGAGTGTTATATATTAGAATAAAAAGGCATGAATACTTCAACAACTATGGCTATTATCTACAATGGAGATACAATTGAACCATTAAGCAGGGTCGTGACAATATTGATGTATTGAATACCAAGTGTGTTGATGTGTTACAGTATGTAAACGGAGCAAGTCAATCTGTTTTCGGTATTTACTATTATTAACATTCACAAACGAGATATAGAATCGATAATTAATTTGATTATATGACTTTTTAAGATGAAGCTGTATTAGGGATAAAAGATCTTGCAGGTGGTTATATTATAGTGAGCTTATGGAGAAATATTACTATTATACTAAGAGGTAAAAATATATGGATTTTATCATGTCTTTACTGAACTTATATAATACTAATTATGAGGTTAGAGGTACAATTCAGGCTATAGGATTTTTAATTGCATTTATTTGTATTCCTGAGTTGATTGGTAATCATGATAGTATAGAATCTTTTACTCCCGCTAAGCCTGTAGTGAGACGTGTAGTGAGGATTATTTTAAGTATCCTCTTATTTTTTGCAATATTTACTTTGTTGGGGTTGCTGATGGATAATGGACTATTATAATTCACTAAGTAAAACGGGTTAATGATGAACGTATAGAGTTTAAGTTAGAATAAATTAGTGGATAGAGGAATAAATATGATTTATTTTAAAAATAAAAAAAACTTAGATACATTTTTAATGGTCTTTATATTGGGTGCTGTTAAGGCATATAGACGAAATTATATTGACTTGACCATTCTAGAATATTACATATTTAGTATGTTAATTCGTTTAATGTGTAGAAAAGCACATCTGTCCGATAAACTGTTAAATATAATTGGTGATGGGATGAGTTTAGAGGATGTTGATGAGTGGATGGCTCGTAGAATCCCTATACCAGCATTAAATGATACGTTAGATGATATTGAATGCAGTAGTTGGATTGCTTTAATAGAACGGGAGTTAGAGGGTAATACTTTATCTGAAGCGTTAAAGATTTCTACACATGATGAAAATAAGCTCGGTATCTATTTCTTTACCGATTATGTAGAGGAGATATTTTGGGCGTTGTTTTTGTTGGGGCTGTATGAAGTCTTACAAAAACCTGAATTCATTTCTGAATCAATCATAAGTTGTATTAAACAGTCCTATTTGTCTGAAATATATACGTGTGAACGTATTCAGGATGAAGATCTTCAAGCATGTATTTCCAATTTACAGGAGATAGCCGATACTAATATATCCGGGCAATTAAGTAAAGATTTAATTACTATGAAAGCAAAATTAGCATCATTACAGGTATTATTACCATTTTATGATGTGAGTTTTGACAAGTTAAAAACAGGCATTGATTTAAAAGCTACTAAAGGGATGTTTTGGCAGATTAAAGTTTCAGGGAAGTTTATAGACTTAGGATTATAGATTCTAGAAGATTTTTAAGTTGTATATATACTTATGATTATTATTTAAGAAAACTAAGCTAGAAGACTTTTCAAAAGAGGCTTTATATAACGTTAGAAAAATGCTAATGAACTCAGACCATGATGCTAAATACTAACAATAATCGCTGGTATTATTTAGGTTATGAACTAACATTTCTTGATTTAGATAAACATCGAATCATTACTAATGATGATGTAAGAGGAATAGAAGATTTTCCGACGAAATTTCTAATAATTAATGTGAGGATATATGGATAGATATATTAATAAAATAAGAGATTTACTTATTGATTGTATGCCTGAACATTGGTATAAGGCTTATTTATATTTTGATAGTACGGAAACCGGCACAATGACTTCAGCATATTATTATGTAAAGACTCCAGTAGGGTCAATAATTAATTATGGTGATTTATTATACAATTGTAGTACTGAAAAAGTAAATTCTATTAATAATAATATGGATGAGATTTTAGTAAATGTGCGTTTATTACATAATGTATCTGTTGAGCCATGGA
>OGEH01000583.1_pt1 | contig 23388 bp, 16 predicted proteins | sample 1570681 | NCBI WGS metagenome assembly OGEH01 (sample SAMEA2582126, study PRJEB24529) | metagenome | biome: Human gut stool | place: China | collected 2011 | reverse complement strand
CGGAGCACTAGTAGCACTTATTTGCTTTGGAAAAAGCAAATAGCCCTTCGTTACCAATAACTGGATAACTGAAAGGCCATTTCATCAATTATTTATAGTTCTGAGATGAGCCTAACGGAACCACTCGTCTGGCTATCTACTTATATTATAGGGATAAAAATATATATCGTCAAATTGAGATGAAATACATTATTATAATAACTACATATAAATAATCTTAAATTGCAATATGAAATTGAACAGTATCCAAATCTACAATTCTATTAACTTCTTCAAGAAAGACCTCCAAGGGGGTTCTGTAGTTTAAAAGCTTGCGTGGCAAATTATTACACCATTGAAGTATTCGTTAAATTGTTTCCTCTAAAACGGCTTTTATGGGCATTCCTTTCGGTATACATCTACGAAGTAAACCATTATGCCTTTCGTTCAATCCGCGTTCCCAAGCAGAATAAGGTCGAGCAAAATAAATAGACAAAGTTTCATTTTCTAAATCAGATATCTCTGAAAACTCTAAACCATTATCTGCAGTTATTGTTTTACATAAACAGGCTAGATTAACATTTTTAAACATATTTAACCATGTATACAGTGTTTCTTTTACATCAGCAGCCCGTGCTGATGGACCTCGTAAAGCCACATACAATCTGCTTTTACGCTCAAGTAAAGAGATTAAAACATGGTCTGTCTTATCTTTTGTTCCACGGACGGTATCTAATTCCCAATGTCCGAATTCCTCGCGCGTTTCAATATTAGGATCACGAAGCTCTATGGATTTACCAAGTTCTCGCTTATGTTTTCTAGAAATAGATTTTCGTTGGGAACGCCGTACTACCAATGGTAAATCAATTGCTTTTATCCCCAATATACCTTTGTGAAAGATAGTTATATAAAGTTTTAGCACAAACCATTTCATTACGCACAAACAAACCCTTATGTTTAGCATATCCAACAGCAGCATCAAAGGACCAATGATCATTTAGAACTTTGCTTTCAATCCAATTTATAAAAGATTCTATAGCACTAACTCTCATGGTATTAAAGGAGCCCATACGTTGTCCATATGTTAATTGCCCTGAATCTGCTACATATATAAGACGAGCTTTACCTTGTCGAATTTGGACAACTGAACCACGTTTTACTTCTGTATAAATAGTGGTTCTAGAGCGTCCTAATACGGTTGCAATAGCGGTAACAGAATCACCTGCGGCGATTCTCTTTTCTACATAAAAGCGTTCTTCAAGGTTTAAGTGTTTGTACGTAATGTCGTGTTATGATTAATATAGTCCATAGTGATTACCTCGGTTAGATTATGTTTGGTCACTTAAATCATAACACAAGGTTCACTATGGATTTTTTATGTGTTCAATTTCATTCTACAATTAAGCTAAAACTAATAATTAACATTCTATTACTCGATTTCTTTATAATGTATCAACGAATTAATATCTCTTTCTAAATCTTTTTTCTTCACTATGTTGACATCTAAACAGTTGATAACTATATCCATAAATGCAAAGTTAATAATAAACTCATAGCCTACTGCAGTAGCATAACCTTTATCAACATGTCTATTTTTTATAACACCTCTAGATCGAGCGTCTTTAATCTCTATAGAAATGTCTTGAATAAAAAGACTAGATTTACCAGTTTTAAATCTAGGTAAGAAAAGTGTATTCAATAAATCATTATCTATATTAATTAGAGTACAATACTTAAATTCTAGATAAAATGTTTCTGCAACTAAAACAGCTCTATTACCTAAGTCAGTAACCAAAAACTCCAACATTTGTTCATCAGCATACTGCAATGAATTTAATTCAGATTCTATATTTTTTAATTTATCCATAAAATTACCTCAAACTTTTTTTATACTCCTCATTACTTAAAGAGTTATCACTTTCTTTAATTGGTATATGAGCTTCTTTGCTCTTTTTTGAAACTACTTCATAATTAGAATTTAAAGCATTACCATATTTGTCAAAGAAATGTATATGTTCATATCCAGAAAATATATCTGGTGGATCCACTCTATATCGATAGTTATTTTTGTCATCATACACATGAATATACCCTGGTTTATTAGGATCTCTAGTTATATCATTTCGTGTATCATTTACACTCCATTTTTTAGGACTATATTTCATGAAAATATTGCTTAATTCATTATATGTCTTATCAGAAACAGGTTCAAGCAACTGTTTTTCTTTAAAAGGATCATAATCATATTGTTTACTAATATTATTAATTTTATAAGAGTTATCATATAATGGTTCGAATGATTTATTATCACTAAAAAGACTAGTTTTAATACGTCCCATATCTCCATTTGCAAACATCATTCCAGGACTATTGGTAACCGTATTCATAGTACGATTAAACTCGGCAATCCGTAATATGTTTTGAATTTCTGGAGTTCCATCATCATAAATCATGTAATTGCCTGACATGAAATAACTATCTGTAGGGTCGGAAACGACAGGCATACCCGCTAAAGCATTTATATTTCCTTGATATTTCCAAATAAATTCAACATGCTTATCAGAATACTCATTATAAATTTTCCCTGTTAACTTATCAGTCCAAGTATCTACAACATAAGGTTGTGGATGTTCTTTAACGAAATCAGCTATACTTGTACTATTATCAGAATTTAAACCCTTATTAGCCCAATTTGCTGCCCCTACATGTACTTTTCCTAGAGGCTGATCAATATTAACATATGAACCATCTGGATAAACAAATATTTCTTGGCCATCAGATTGGTAACCTTTGGCAGGATTTTGTTTAACCACAGTTGTTACGGTACCATTACGAACAACTGATGGCGATACTAATGAATCAACTGTATTAGGTCTTTTATAGACGTTACCATAAAAGTCGATAATATAATAATAATCCCAAGATTCGAGTTCTGTATTTTTTTTCATTACACCATATGCATTATTTTTTGTTGCATTTTGTGCTTCAGTTGCACCTGTAATTGGAGATTTACGAAGCCCATGATTTACTAAAGCACCTAAGCTTGCACTTAACCATTGTGCTACAGCAGGATTAGATTTAGCAATTTTTTGAATTTCACCAATCAAAGCTTCATTCGTTGCACCAGCATAGAAACCACTACCAGTAGGATTTCCCGCTAAGCGTGCAGATGTTTCAGCGACTACTGCATGCGCTAATGCCTTTGCAGCTTTTCCTTCTTTTGTTTTAGGCTCCCAATAATGAAGTTGCTCAAATGCATCTTTTGCAAATAATCGTGCTAATTCTTGCCGTTCTTCAACCTTTTTCTTGTCAAAAATAGTATCAAGTTTATTTAGGCTATTTTTAGTATCTTTGGAAATCTTATTAATATCAATATTAGAGGATTCTGTTGTTATTGTACTATTAGCAATAACAGATTTTGTAGTACTTTCAGCTGATTTTTCAGAATCTGGCAATAATTTTGGTAATAAGCCTAAAGAATTATATACAGCATCTTTACCTGCTTGACTTAAATTTTTAAATCCAGATACAGATGTATAACTTAAGCCTGTATTACTAGATTTATATTCAGCTTTATTTTTAATATCTTCAACCGTTAAGGAATTCGTTGATAATTTATTCTTATCTGCTTTTGCCTTACTATCAATAACAGCACCTTCTAATTTAGTATTTCCTTTAGTTGTGATATCAAACCCTTCAGAACCAGCATATAATCCAGCTTGTTCAGTAACACTAGCATAATCACTAGTCATTTTACCTTTTGAATACTCAGCAGATACCCCACCTAACTGTGTACCATTTGTAGATATACTAAATCCTACATTTTTCTTCTCACCTCTATAGGTTTCACTATCTTGTAAGCTTTTTATTGTTAAATTACCACCTATTTGAGATTGAATGGAGTCACCATATACTTTTGATCCCACAATAGTAGTACCATCTCCAGAGTTCGTTATTACTTTATTTCCTTGAACAACCGTCCCTGAATGAGTCATTTTAACTGTGGTACCATTTTCATTTGCTTTATTATAATTAGCATCAATACCTAGTAAGCCACCACCATTTACACTAAGGTTAGCTCCAATTGACCAGCCCTTACTATCATATTTATCAGTTATAGTAGTTGTATTTGTTTCAGCTTGTAGGGAGAGATTTCTACTCGCATCCAATTCAACAGACTCTCCTCGAATGGTTTCCCCTATAGCCACTATATCTCCTGAATCAGTCCTAGTTGGTTTTGTAACTAATTTGATTCCATTATCAGATAATATATGTCCTCCTGCATATTTACTACTATCCAATCTTGATTCACTTCTACTTTTACTGGAGCCAACACTTACATGAATATTAGCTAATCCATCTTTTTTTGCTCGTTTATTTTCTTTGTATTGTTTTTGATCCCCATTTATGTCATTTAAGTCATTATAACCTTTTGCTTTTTCATAACTTGCTTCTTCAGCTAATCTTTTTCGCTCTTTTTCTAATGCTTTTCTAGTGTTATCGGTCAATTTATTATTTTGAAGAAGACTATCAATTTCTTTTACTTTTTGTTCTTTAAATATTCCAGACTCAATTAATTTTTGTGCTTCATGTCGTACAAAATCAGGGGTAAAGTTTTTATACTCTTGAATCTTACTATAACCTTTTTTTAGTTCCTTACCAGCTTCAAGAGATTCTAAAGTTCCTAATCGTTTATCATCACGACTATTAGCTTTACGTTGTAATCCACGTGCAGTAGTCAGTGCTGATGCAATAGAGCCCCCTAAGCTGACAGTTAAACCTGATTGTTTCTCTTCATGTACCTGTTTTGAAGCCATAGTATCATGTTTACCATCAAGAGTTATATCAGAAGCGCTAACTTCAATATCAGCTTTACCAATTAAGTCTGTACTAGTTAGATGTGCCTTATTATTAGCATCAATACTAACCTTTCCATTAGCCGAACCAATTAATGTATTTACATTGGTTTTAGAATTTTCATCTAATGTATCAGTCACTTTCTTACTACCAATAGTAAATCCTATACCAGCCCCCATTAAGCCAGATTTTTTACTATATTGATATACTTCATCACGTTGAGTTTCTTCACCCGAATCCGTACGCACGTCATTACCTGCTGATACGGATACATCTTTTGTTCCCAAAATATTAGAACCTGTTACTGAAACATTGCGATTAGCTTTCACATTAATCGTATCCCCACCAATTGTTGAAGATAAAACACCTGTATGCTCATGATCTGTACGTATGATATTAGTTGTACGAGATAGTAAACTTTTTTCTTTGTATTTTAGACCATATTCATCACGGCTATAGCTTTTCCCATTAGTGATAGTAACATCATTTCCTGCTTCAACAGATGTTAAGCCATGTTCACTATTAACAATACCATTGCGGATATTTACATCATTTCCTGCACGTAAACTAACATTACTATCACTTAAAATAGCTGTACCTAATTCTGTACGGCGGTCAGTACGATTATAATTATCACTATTAACAGTCATATCCTTTTTAGCAGATAATGCCTCAGTTGTTAAATTAATATTCTGACCAGCCTCAATCGTTGCTTTAGAATTCCCTCCAGTATGAATAATAGCACCTTTAAGGTTAACATCTCGTTTAGCAGATAAAACTAAATCGCCTTTTTCTCCTACACCTATAGTTCCTTGGCGACCAACAATATTGTGATGTTCTAATCTATCTACATGAACACCTACATTAATATCATGTCCAGCATTAATATTAACCTGTTTATCACCATGAATATTGCCTGTGTTTATTACATCTTGAGATGCCTTAATAGCCACTTTACGTCCATCTATACGGCCTGTATTTTGTACATCATTAGCTCCTAATACAATTGTATCTGCAGCCATAATGCCTTGATTTAAAATATCTGTATTAGTATTGCTGACAATGGCTTTACCACTTATGATTCCACCCATTGCATCCATAGATTTTGCAGACTGTTTGGCTAAGTACACTTTAGGATACAAAACTTGTTGCGCTTTTCCATCTACTATAACGGTTTTAGTTTCCAACCAAACCATATCTGTTGTTATAGCATCTATTTGTTCTTTAGATAAAGTAATTCCAGGCGTTAATTTAAAAGCTTTACCAAAAGCTACCCCAGCCTCTAATAACGCTTTATATTCAGCTTCATTATCTGTATAACCTTCTAAATATTGTTTACCTGTAGCTGATACAATTTGCTCATTAATAAGCTGCTGCTCATAGAATCCATCACCTAAACGTTTTAATCTTCGTTCTGGATCATTTGCCAAGGCATCAATCATAAATTGAGAGGATAAAAAATTCTTTCGATTAGTAAAAGCAGGGTCAGTCTCTATTAAAGCATTAGCCGTAATATCTGGATGAATTTGATATAGTGCCTCTGTTGGTAACGATAAACCATTTATGGTTTGACTTGCTTTACCTTTACCCCCACCCAAACCATAGGGATCTAAACTATCATTAACCTTTGCAATAGTAGCTTTGGATACTTTATCTTCAGCGTGCTCTTTTAGAGTACCAATTGGTTTTACATTTTCTTCAGTAATCGACGGTGTCATAAAGACTTCAGGATCCCATCGTCTACGTCTTTTCCTTCCGATATGATGACTTTTGTGAACACTTTCTGTATAACTCTCTTGAGTAGTGCCAGTAACAAAAGTCTTATCACTAATTGCATCGGATATATTTTGTATAGCCCCCTGTGTCTGAATAACACCACCAGAAAGCACTTTACTATTATCATTACGCAGAATACCAGTTGTTACAATATCACCACCGCTACTAATCAAGCCTGGATCATCATTAGTAACCTCTTTATGAGTTTGTTCTGTTTCAGATCGAATAATAGTAAATTTATGAACTCGATTTTCATCTTTATCCATCTCTTTGTTATAAGCTTCATCTTCTGCAGTCTTAACAGGTTTTACATGAGGTGTTCCATATCCGCTTGTATCATCAGCATATGGGAATTCAGACTTGTCAAATACTTGTCCTTCTAACTTATGGTTTAGATCATTAACTTTTAACTTATCTGGATTTTTAGTAATACTATCTGAAACACGCTTGGTTCCTAACGCAACATTATTATTTTCTACTGTAGGAGTTTCTAGTTTAATAGACTTTGTAGCTTTAATAGTCGCCCCTTTATTATGTATACCATCTTTAGCAATAAGGTCCATAGTTCCACCACTATAAATGAGACCTTTACCAGTATTATCTATTGTATCTGAAGTTATATTAACGTGATTACGCCCCGCAATTACACCAGACTTATGAGAATCTAGTTCTACCTTAATATCAGTAACCTTCTCTTGTACATCATCATACGCTTTTGTTAAATCTTTAATCCGTTGACGATGTGCCTCTAACTCAGGCTTTGTCTTATATTTAGATATATCAGCATTCCATTCGGCATCAAGTTCATTCTTTGCCTTTTCTAGCTCTTTACCAGCTTTATGATAGCGTTGTTCTATTTCACTATTAGTATGATTTGTAACTATATTAGCTTTAATAGCTACTGTATCACCATAAATACGTCCACCTTCATGATTATCTACGGATTTAGCGTTTATGGTCGTAGTTTTTCCAGAGTTAATAAGACCCCTATTATTTACTGTTTCTTTGCTATTTACAGTCGTAGATACATCACCTTGAACCACACCATTATTGTTAATGGCAATGCTTTGACCAGCTAACGTAGTGTTGCCATTACTCGTAACACCACCATCAACTATAATTTTGCCATCACTAGTAATGCTAGATGCTTGTGTAGAGCTGACTACACCTTTAACATTTACCCCAAGACCAGTATTGGTTCCTTTCAGAGTAATAGCGTTTGCATACATCCCCCCAATTGCAGATACATCTAAGCCAATATTGTTAGAATTACCAATTTTTTGCGTGTCTAATGTATTAGCATCTATTTTGTTCTTACCCGTGCGAACTTCAATCGAATTTGCCCAAATTCCAGCATTTACACTTGCTGCTTCTGTTAAAACTTGTAGCGAGTTAGCATCTTTGGCATTTAGACCGTTTCTGTTAATAGCAACAGTTCCTCGCTTTACACGATATGAGTTTAGATTTCCTGCTGAGTCATATTCAGGTTTACCTGTAGTTAATACTGCTCGATCTGTATTGATAAATCCACCACCATCTACAGTAATACCATTAGGATTTGCTATAACTACTGAAGCTTTACGACCTGCTACCTCAATAAACCCGTTCATATTAGTTGGATTGTGTGAAGTAACCTCGTTGACAATGACATTGGCAGAGCCACGCATCATATTAGCATTACCAGGTACATATCCACCAAGCTTGGTATTAGACATTTGGTAAGAGTTATTAAGAATTACACCATTTTGTGGTACGTTAAAGTTAGTATAATCATTTCTAGATACTCCACCAGCGCTAGGGCCTACGACATTTACTAATGTGACACCATTAGCAGCTTGTCCAATCATGGCTTGTCTTTCATGTGGCGCATTTCGATCTACCTCTATAGGATTTTCTGCATATACAAACGGTACGACTAAAGGATCAACGATCATTAAACCCATAGTAAGCCATACTGCTATTTTATATTGTAATCGTTTTTGTTTCATATTTACTCTCTCAATTAATACGTATACTATATTAGAATCGCACACCTGCTTGGAAACCTGCTGTTACAGAATCAGTTTTGTAACCACTTGGTTTATATAAAGGAGCCCCAACAAATACATCATAGAATAATCCAGATTTAAATTGCCCTCTCATCCCAAGACTAGTGCCAGCAATAAATCTTCCTGTTATTACCTCTGTACTTGGACCATATACGGCACCAAAATCAATATTAGCATAAACACTTGATTTCCATTTAGGGATGTAACTAGCAACCTCATTACGCATATACCAGCCACTTTCAGCCATTAGTGTATTTTCACCATCAAATCCTTGTACAGTATATCGATTCCCAAGGCTAATCATATCTCTGGAAAATAAACGTTTATCCCCCAATGTCCATTGTCCATGGAATGACGTAGTAATGCTTGCCGGTCTATACCCCCATGTACGAGGCATTTGATAATCCACATCTACTAAAAATTGTGTAAACCGAGTACTTGGTGCTCCATTACCATATTCAGGTTGTGAACCAAACCAACCAACGCCTTGTTTAATAGCCGCTCTAGAATATAGCGTGTTTTGCTTAATATATCTTCGTTCTGATATACCGAGTTCTACAGAAGCTGTATTAGCACGTTGTACAGCAACCTCTACATCATTAATATAATTTTTTGCATTACGCTTGGTAATATTGATATCCCAACTACGCTTAGTCGTTCGATCTCGATGAAATACATGATTCCACGAACCTCTTACAGCCTTTGCATGACTAGAACTAATAAATGGAGTAGCCATAGAATTAATCGTTTGATGATATTTCATATCACTATAGGAAATACTAAAGGTATCCTTTCCTCTAGGTATTGAATAAGAAATAGTATGGTTTCGACTACCTTTTCGTTCACCATCTTGAGCAGCATCTCGATTAATACTTAAATTTAATGAATCATTAGCATTAAATACCCTATCAACTCCAATTGCGGCCGTCCACTGTAGTTTACCAGTATCTTTTAGTCCAGAATCATCTATGGATATCATTCCATGAATTGGTGATTTTTTAGTAGTTTCAAGTACAATATTCGTAGCTAACGGTTTTGTTCCTGGCTCAAGCTCAACAGACACATTTTGAGAGCCAATTCGCTTCATTTGCTCGATACCCTGTTCTATATTTCGAATATTAAGGATATCCCCTTCACGAATAGGAAATGCATTTTGCCATGTCAATGGTTGTGCATACGTTTTATATAAGACTGACTCTACGCGACCGAGTTGTAAATTAAATTGTAAATTACCTGAAGCTAATGATTGGGATGGAATGCCAATCCGAGACGTGACGTATCCATGTTCTATAAGTGCAGTATTTAAGCTAGTAGATAATCTATTTACATCTTCAACTGTAAGTTTGCGATTTACAAATGGTTTAATTGTTTTACGTAGAAACGTAAACTCGTTAGGCACATCTAATTGTATCTTCTTTTTTTGTGCTACATAATACAATGGACCTTTAATTAATCGTACACTTACTGCAGAACTATTATCCACAAATGTCGTCTGATCCATAGTAGTATTTATCATATTACTATATGTTAATTCTGCAGACTGACTAATAGGTTCTTCAACAACACGGATATGAGATACAAAAAAAGATGGCTCTACATGTGCTGGCTGTTGTGCCGGTACTGTATAACCATCTTGTGATGTTAAAGAACCAGATGGAAAATCTATTCCACCTGTTTGTACTGTAATTCGTCCCTCTCCAAGCCGCGCCTCTCTCGCTAGTTGTTGTTCTCTTGCTCTATCTAGTTGTTCTTGAGTATCAATAGGTTTAGCACCAAAAATATGTATTGGTACCATACACACTAAACTTAGACAGAATAATAACTCTCTCTTTTTCATATTTCTCCTTTTGTAATAAAATATAAGCCTATTTTTATTTTTTATTATGTTTTTATTTTAATAGTCAATAGAGAGTTTAAACTGTAAAACCACCTACCAAAGATAATCAATTCATCTTTAATAGGTGGTTTGTTTTATTCACCCTTAGCAATACGATCTAAGAGTTCAATATAGCTTTGTTTATTTAATGCTGGTGTAAAGTTATCTAATACATCTTTAGCGCCTGCGGCGTCATCGTATAGTAAGTCTACGATTGTCATAGCCAATGCTTGTGCTGTTTTGATATATGCTACATCAGGTACAAAGATTTCATATTCTGCGCTGTGCAGTACACCATTAATACAACCAACCCAAGGATGGATAACAGGCATCAAATGAGATACGTCGCCCATATCAGTACTAGCAGTCATATGCTCCCCTTGGAATACATTTTCTTCACCAAATAGCGGATTAGAGTTTTGGCGTAACATTTCATTCATACGAACATCGTTTCTCATCGGCAAATAACCTGGCAAATCGTTAATTACACAAGTGGCCCCTACTGCGTCGCCACCGGCTTTTAAGGCGCGGTTAACACGATGGTTGCCATTCACGATAGCATCGATATTAGAGGCGCGAACGTAACTTTCAACTTGAACATAATCAGGCACACAGTTAACCAATGTACCACCTTGATTAATAATTGGATGGAATCTAAAATAATCACTTTCTTTGAAAGTTTCACGAATGGAGTTAACCCCCATTACGCCCATCAAGGCAGCATTAAGAGCATTGATACCTTCGTGAGGCGCCGCCGCTGCATGAGCTACTTTACCATGGTATTCTATCAATTTAGCAACAAAACCATTTGATGTACTACCTAACCCCATTTCCCCTGCCGGAGTTTTAGCAGTTTCTACATGCATTTGCATTGCCATGTCGATATCGTCAAAAGCACCTTCATAGATGAGCTGTTGCTTGCCACCCATATACTTAAGTTTGCCTTGCTCACGCAATTTATTGCGATAATCAATTTCAATCATTTCCTCTGCAGGGACAGCAAATAATACGACATCCCCAGCGAGTTGATCCATCACAGCTTGTAGGCCCATAGCGACAGCAAACATATTTGTAATTTGTACATTATGACCACAGCAATGGGCGGCGCCTGTTAAATCATCGGCACGAGGATGGCGAGGACAGAGAATGGCATCTAATTCCCCCACCATTGCAACCGTATATTTGCTATCACGGCCTTTCATTCTACCTTTTACACCTGTCAGTGCATGACCAGTAGTATAAGAAATGCCAAGTTCATCAAACATATCTTGAACCTTTTTAGAAGTTTTTACCTCTTTAAAACCAAGTTCAGGCTCAGCCATAATGGACTCAGCTATTTCACGTAAACGTGGTTGTGCCGCAACGATAGCCTCACAAACCCTTTGTTTTACTTCTTCCTTTATCATACGGCTCATCAGCTCCTAAATTAAACCTTCTAAATGAAGTACGAATTGTGCTAATGCTGTTGCACAGATGAAAGTACCTGCTGTTACAGCTAGTGCAACAGGGATAATTCGCCAAGATAAACGACGGAATGCACCAAGGTCTTTACCTAAGGATAAACCTGCATAAGCAAGTACAGGTGTTGTTGTTGCAAGGAACGTAACTTGACTAGTTTTAGCAATAATCCATTCTTGGCCAGGCATACCTGGTAAGGATGCAACAACACCAACTAAGGAAACCCAGAATACCATAGGTAATTTATTAGCATATGGCAAGTTGGAGATCAATGCACCAATCGTAGCAAGGACTGCTAAGATAGCTACGCCTACTAAGCTATCGCTAAATAGATGTTTACCATCCATTACGTTACCTACTGCAGTAATGATAGCAGCAATACAGATAACGATGACAAATTGTGTTAATTTTTCGCTTTTACTCATGACGTGCTGCCTCCTCTGCTAAATCTTGTTCACGGGTACGGCCAGTAAAGAAGTTATAAGCTTTTTCCATTACTGGTAAGGAAATAAATAGACCGAAGTATACACCTAATACTGTAGTCAACAAGTTTGCGGCCCCTGCAAGTGCCATAATTTGTTGTTCAAACTCAGGGTACACCGCAACGATAGGCGCTGTAGCAGCGGCCATCATACTAGCACTACCTACACCAGCACCCATAGCAAGAGCCAATGGATGGAACCAGCCAGATTGCGCTAACATACCAGCCAATACGGAAGACCACATAGCGCCGATAAGAACGCCACAGATGTACATACCCATAACACCACGGCCTTCTGGAGAGCTAAAACCGAACTTATCGATGATAATCGCTACATTAGGCTCACGGTCTACAGAATAACAAGCACCAACGGCTTCACGGCGCATGCCAACTAATAATGCTACTGGTAAACCGAAGATGATAGTACCAAAGAAGTGACCAAGTTCTTGTAGTAATAATGCCCAACCTGCACTTGTAAGAATACCGAGATTAGGGCCGATACCAAGACCTACTTTTACCATCAAGATCATAACGGCAATACCGATATAATCAGCGGATTTTTCCATTTGTTTAATTGTTAGAATCTTAAACTTAGGAATAGAAATTAATAAACCTAGAATCAATGTGTACAATAATGGTAACAATACAACAGGACCTAGCTTCTTGATGCCCACATATTCAGCGACTACGGTTAATACGAGCGCTAAAAAGTGGATTTTGAGATTACCCAAAAGCTGCATAATGACCTCCCATAAAAATATATAATATAAATATTATTTAATTATATATAATCTGTATTTATAGAGTCAACTTCATATGTCATCTATGTGTAGAACCATCCATTTTATACTTAAAGATAACTTTAATACCCTCATAATACTTCATTAAGTAAGTATTTATAATTAAATTTTTTTGAATAAAAGAATATTATACTTTGAAATTTAATTGACCAAGTCATTATATAAAATCATAAACCACCTACTAAAAATAGGTGGTTTATGATTTTATTTTATTCTTGAAACACAATCTAATAGTTCAATATACTAATTCAAATTAAGCTTTCACTACAACAGATACACCGTCAGGAATAACTGTAATGCTTGCATCTTTACCTTTTAATTTTAAAGCTTTATTCAATGCTTCATCAAATGTGCTGGCATGTTGCAAATGCATATCTGTAAGCATTTTAGGATCACATTGGTCTGTCACAACGATAACTGTAAATTGATCTAGAATACGAGCCAAGATTTGCATTTCCCATTGGTCTGGAATTGTTTCATTACGAGGAACCTTAGCAATGCGGTCTAGTAATTCACGAGGTGTTTTTGCATTTTTAAGGTTTTCATATAGAGATTCCCCACCATGACCATCATTACAAGCAGCAATCATGATGATAACACCATCTTTTTTACAGGATGCTTCAGCAGCGGTCATACCTTTTACAGCTTGATATACGTTTTGGTCTAAAGGATAACCACCATTTGTAGTGATGACGATGTCTGCTGGTACAGCTTTTACACTGGCTAGTTCAGACACAAAAGAACAGCCTGTTTCATGAGCTTGTTCCATATCACCAGCAAATGCATTGATAATATGTTTTTCAGCATCGATGACAACATTTAAAATAAATGCTAATTTTGCAGTACGTCCAGCGTATACCATATCCTTATGAATTGGATTGTTCTCGATAATACCTGTACGAGCATAGGGGCTGTTGATAAATTCAGCACAGTGATTTGCCATTACAGTTACTTCGGAAGCAATACCTGGCAATACGCTTTTTCTACCGCCAGAAAAACCCGCAAAGAAATGTGGTTCAATAAAACCTTCAGAAATTAATAGGTCAGTTTCTACAGCTAGTTTATTGATGATGCAGTCCCCACCGGATGGCAACACGCCGATTTTAGTCATTTGGCTAGCATCGCCAGAGATATGGTTTACAATCTTTTCATTGGCTACGATTTCAGGACCGAATTTATCTATCATTTCTTCATGTGTAGTAGGGCGATGGAAACCAGTAGCTAATAAAATGGTAATATCGATGGATGGATTGGCTTCACGAATACGGCGAAGTAAAATTGGCATCGTAATTTTACTAGGCACTGGACGCGTATGATCACTTGTGATGATGACCATGTTGGATTTACCCTTAACCAATTCTTCCAAGCGTTGGCTGCCGATAGGGTTATCTAGCGCATGTTCTACCAATGCTTCTTGTGAAAGCTCCGCCTTATAGGAATGTGCTTTAGATTCTAATACACCTGCTATATTTTGATCAGGAATATTGATATCTACAAAGCCTTTAGCATAGGGTACATTAAATGTTTTCATGAGAATCACTCCTTAACTAAAACTATCAAACTATAAATAACCTGCTACGACAAATCAATCCTCCTTATTACGCAATTGTCGTTTAAGGTCTAATAAACTCATATCATTACAATTAGCAATGGCAGCGAGCGAATCATATTCATATTTATGTCTCACCACCCCAAAACCACAGCTTTTTTTGAAAGCAATTGTATGTCCTTCCCAGTCTATATCTCCTGTAGACCGGTTCAGAATATATCGATCACAGCGATGGTATCGAATACCAAGGCTTGTAGTATGCTTAAAGATTAAATCTCTTAAATTGTCGATATCGTCTACCTTACAAAGGACAGTCAGCATCGTGCCAGGTCGTTGTTTTTTCATCATAATCGGTGTGGTAAATACATCTAAGGCTGATGAAAGAACTAACTGTTCTACTGCATAACCAATTTCTTCTGGCGTCATGTCGTCGAGATTGCAAGACAGTTCAATGATTGTATCCTCTGAATCATGTAACAGTTCTACAAAGGCTCGAATGCAATTCGGTCTTTCAAATTGTTTCGTGCCAAATCCATAAGATACCTTTGCTGGTGTCATAACAGGCATATTACTATACGATGTACCAAAATACTGTGCTAATGCAGCACCTGTAGGAGTGCAGAGCTCTCCTTTAATCTGATAATCTGCATACATTGGTATACCAGCTAATAATTCCATTGTTGCTGGTGCTGGTACAGGTAGTTCTCCATGAGCACAGTGAACAGAGCCAGTTCCTACATGTATAGGAGAGATGATAATCTCATTAAACTTCAATTCCTCTATGAGTACACAAACGGCCACAATATCTGCAATAGCATCGAGCATACCTAACTCGTGGAAATGAATTTGTGTCACCGTTGATTTATGAACCTTAGCCTCCGCTTGTGCTACCAAATTATATACATTTATGGCATTCTGTTTACACGTATCAGAAATAGATAAACTATTAATTATATCCCTTACATCTTGTAATCCTCGGCCATGCACATGCTGTTCGCTATGTACATGATGTTCCGAATGTTCTCCGTCCCCATGTGTCTCACTATGTTTGATATGTTCATGATAAGCATCATGATGATTATGATGCTCATCATGATTTTCAGATTCTTCTATACCATTAATGGTAACAGCTACCCGATAGCCTTGTAATCCCTTATCTTCTTTCGGTATTAGTGTATAGGTAACATCAGGCAATCCTATTTGATTAAGCCTTTCTATCCACATTTTAGAGTCATCTACTAAACCGAGTAATGTAGCGGTCAGCATGTCGCCTGCAATACCCATTTGGCAATCTAAAAATAATCGTTTCATTTACTTTCACCTATATGATTAATCATATTCGCCGTATAAGCAGCACCAAACCCATTGTCTATATTGACAACAGTAACACCGCTAGCACAGGAATTGAGCATAGATAATAATGCCGTTACGCCCCCAAAGGCCGTTCCATAGCCTACACTAGTCGGCACAGCAATGACAGGTACATCCACGAGGCCACCAACTACACTAGCTAAGGCCCCTTCCATACCCGCAATAACAACGATAACCTTAGCAGTCATGATGGTATCTAAATGTTGTAACAATCGATGAATGCCCGCTACACCTACATCATAAATTCGATTGACCCTATTACCGTAAAACTCAGCCGTAATAGCACATTCTTCAGCTACTTTATAATCACTTGTACCGCCAGTAACAATAGCTATACTAGATTCTGTTTTCTTCGTAGGCATGTCACCAATATACCCAATATGAGCATCCTTAATATATATCAATGAGTGTTGTTTTTGAATCTCTGCGGCCACATCAGGTGCTAAGCGTGTAATCAATATGTGACCTTGCCCGTTGGACTGCATGGAGGAGATAATACCCACGATTTGTTCACTAGTTTTACCAGCACCATATATAACCTCTGGCACACCTTGGCGCAATTGACGATGTAAATCAACGTTTGCATACCCTAAATCATCTATAGGCTTCATCTTTAGCTTTAATAAGGCGGCATCCACATCTACCTGTCCATTTTTTACTTGCTCTAAAAGAGTTCTAATATTTTCACTCATGAACGCACCTCTAAATCTAATACAACATCATCAAACATTGATTTCAAATATGTGAGAATCTCAATCCTATTTTTAATAACAATAGCAATTTGATTTTCAGGAACTTGAATTTTAGCATTGTTTCCTATCAAACGAACACGAAAATCTGATAAATCTAAGGAAAATAAATATTTTTCTGCTAGTTCGATATGTTCTAAATCATGACTAGTTATGCGTTGTCCCGCTTGAAATCTAGTAGCTAAGCAAGCATAGGATGGTTTATTCCAAGTAAATAAATTAGCCTGTTGGGCTAATTTGCGTATCATAGATTTTGTTAAGCCACAGTCTCGCAATGGTGACTTAACAGATAGCTCAGCTATGGCTCTCATACCAGGGCGATCATCTATATCATCACTTGCATTAGTTCCATCGCATACTACGGTAAATCCATCGCGTTTAGCATATTCACTTATCGTTGTAAACACATGATGTTTACAGTAATAGCAACGATTATTTGGATTACTCGTTACATCATCATGTGCAAGCACATCTATATCTATGATTTCTAAAGGAATATCTATAAATTCTGCGATTTTCTTGGCATCATTTAATTCAAATTGTGGTACAAACTGAGATTTCACAGTATATGCCTTGCATGGAATACCAGATTGTTTGGCAGCATATGCTAAGTAGGATGAATCCACTCCGCCTGACAGGGCAACTGCTATATTACCAAGACTCGTTAAATACTCTATCAAATTCATAACTTATGTAACCTTTATTAATTTTCTATACTCTATAGTATTCTATATAAAAACAAAAATAGAGTCCAAACAAAGACTCTATCAACACATACTCTTATAGATTCAATTAAACAACTAACTTATGTATGTAGTATAAACTTTTTGAATTAATATTTCTAACTCATAAATAAGATAAATATAAATGTATCAAATTGCTTTTTTTCTATATAGGAAAACCACCTGACTTAAAAAGATTTGTAAGACCTTTATTAGACAAGTGGTTTAATATTAAGAAAAAAATATTATAAGTGAAAGATATATTAATTCTTTTAATATATATATTAAATCTTTATATACTCATCAAAAATTTAACACTTTGTAACGGCTTACCTATTTCTTGTTCACAGTAAGAAAATAAAAGCTTCTCAAATTCCTTCCATATTGTTTTCGGAAGTTCTAAAGGCGTATCTTCACCCCACTGATAAGCTAGAATCTGAGGTAATGCGGCTTTTACAGAGGGTGAGATAGTAAGACTTGTTGATTCTCTCACCTGCATCCAGAATGGCTCAATACCATCTTGATGTGAAAAAGCATTAGCACTAGGCACAATCCCTGCTAAAGACAGCAATTGCCATCCAAGCATTATCGTTCCCAATTGTACATTGCGACGTCGAATTTGCTTGGAGTAATTTACTACCGTATCAAAGACCTTACGATCTACGTCATACATGGCAAATAACTCTTGAATGAGCTCACTCGCTACCGCTGCATAAGCAATATTATCGAGGTTTACATCTAAGGATTCCACCACATAGGAGCCATCAATTTGCGTAACATTTACATATTCCCCATCAGGTACGACTGTAATATACATGGCACTAAATGGACGTAAATAAGAACTGTTGCGCATCGTTATCATTCGCTTATGTGGAATCGATGCTTTAATAAGTCCCAAGCTAGGTGTAATAAACGTAAATACGGAATACAACTTATACTTTTTTCGACTTATGACGATGGCTGGCGTATTAAAACCACCATTAAGCTTCTTCATTTTCTTCTTCCGTTGGCTCCTCTACTGGTATAGGTGTTACTTTAATGCGAGAAATACGATAACCTTGCATTTGCGTAACTTCAAAGGTATAACCATGAGCATCCACCGTATCACCTACGATTGGTGTACGTTCTAATAAACCAAAGACATAGCCACCGATTGTATCAGAGTCAGAATTATCAATTTCAATATTCATAATCTCTTCTACTTCGTCTACGAGGACCTTGCCATCAAACTCGAAGGAACCATCTGCATAGGACATCGTAGCTGGTAAATGCGGCTCATGCTCGTCTTGTATATCTCCAACTAGCTCTTCTATGATATCTTCTAAACCTACAAGACCTACCATGCCACCATATTCATCTACTACTACAGCTAGATAAATACGGCGCGTTCTCATATATTGCAACAAGGTAGATAATTTCATTACTTCAGGAACAGTAAGGATATCTCGTTTAATATTGCGCAAATCTTTACGGGCTTGATTAGGGCGTTCCATTAAATCTTTAATATGAACAAGGCCAATAATGTGATCCTTATCCTCTACACAGAGTGGATAACGTGTATGTACTTTAGAGCGAATAACCTTCATCGCTTCATCGTAACCGTCCTCAACGAATACGCAATCTACGTCTTGACGAGGGACCATAACCTCTTTAGCCATGCGATCTACGAAGTTAAAGACATTATCGATTAACTCAGACTCTACTTGGTCCAATTGCCCTTCCTCGTGGCTTCGAGAAATCATCATACGAATTTCTTCTTCAGAGTACACAAGGTCTAGCTCCGTCAAATATTTTGTTTTGTAAAAGCCTAGAATAACATTGGAGATTTTACTAGCAATCCAAATAAAAGGATATACCAAGCGACCGGCAGCCACCACGATACGGCTATAGGTATTCACGTATTTCGTAGGGAAGGATAAGCCCAATGCTTTAGGTACAATTTCGCCGAAGATTAAGACGATTAAACTAATTAATAGCAATAAAATAACATCTAGCACCAAATGCATCCAGGTACTATGAATATTAAGAACCGCCACTAAACGATCAACGATATTATCGAATACAAAGGTACCAGTGCCTGCAAGAGCCAAGATAAAGAATAAAATCAAAAACTGCGTAGTATTTAGAAAATACTCTGGATTTTGATAGAGCTTTAATAAAAACTCTCTATCCTTTTCTAAAAGGATATCCATATCCTCCACATGTTCTTTACGAAGGCGGGCAAAGGAGAACTTTGCAACCACAAAAAAGTTAATTAGAAAAATACATAACAGACCAAACCCGACGGGTATCAGGCCATCTACACTATCCATCTTTATTCCTTTCATATGATTATGGAAATACTTATTATCTTTTTATTATATCAAATTATTTTCTATAACCAAGTTCAGATAACATACCAGATTTATTTCGCCAATCTTTTTTTACTTTAACCCAAAGGTCCAAGTACACCTTAGTAGCTAACAGCTTTTGAATGTCTGCGCGCGCTTCAGCGCCAAGTTGTTTTAACAAAGCACCTTTTTTACCAATAATAATACCCTTTTGAGAGTCTCTTTCACAGTAGATTGTAGCGCGGATATAGGTAGTACCATCATCACGTGTTTTCATTTCATCTACGTCTACGGCGATAGCATGAGGTATTTCATCTCGTGTAGCTAACAAGATTTTTTCACGAACGATATCGGAAATAATAAGGCGTTCCGGTTGATCCGTAATCATATCCTCTGGGAAATATTGTGGACCTTCCGGCAATGTTTCTTCTAGAACCTTAAGAATTTCAGATAAGTTCTCTTTATCTTTTGCAGAAATAGGAATTACACCTGCAAATGGATATGCATCTTGATAAGAAACGATTGCTTCTAAAAGCTCTTCTTTTTTGAGTGTATCAATTTTGTTAACTACCAAAAAAACGGGAACTTTTACACGTTTCAATTGTTCAATAATGAAGTTATCCCCAGGACCACGTTTTTCATTGCCTGCTACGACAAATAAAACTGCTTCCGTTTCTTTTAAAGACTCAATAGCAGCATCTACCATGAATTCGCCTAACTTATGTTTTGGCTTATGAACACCTGGTGTATCCATAAATACGATTTGTTTAGATTCATCCGTATATACGCAGATGATACGGTTACGAGTCGTTTGAGCCTTATCGGATACGATAGCAATCTTATCACCAATAAGAGCGTTAATTAAGGTAGATTTACCAACATTTGGGCGACCTACAACAGCTACAAAGCCTGATTTAAAATGTTCCTTGTTATTCATTATATGGTGCATCCTCCCGCACATAACCGAGATTACCTAGGATAAATTCTTCCTCTGTGCGCATCTCTTTTTTATCTTCGTCGTTCATATGGTCATAGCCTAAGATATGTAAACAGCTGTGAGTCGTCAAGTATGCTAATTCTCGCTCAAAACTATGTCCATATTCAATAGCCTGTTCATGAGTGCGCTCTAAGGATATAATCATATCTCCGAGTAGATGATGTTCCTCTTTACTACCTTCGTAATCATCCCCCTCATTAAGGGCAAAGGACAATACATCGGTAGGTCTATCAATGCCGCGATATTCCTTATTAAGTTTGTGAATCTTAGCATTATCACACAGCAAAATACTCATTTCATCTTCTTCAAGACCATATACGCGACTCACTTCATCACAGACCTTGCGTATAACAGCCTCAATATTCGAATTCTCTTGAATTCCTTCATCATAGCTAATGTTTATATACATGCTTATCCTTTCGCTACACTCTCTTTAGATGCTGCGTTAGTTTCCGCAGTCTCACCAGCTAATTTACGTTCATGATACTGATCGTAAGCTTTTACAATACGGCCTACTAAATCGTGACGAACAACGTCTTGATCGCTAAAGTAAACCATATTAATACCATGCACATGACGCAATACCTTTTCAGCCTCGCCGAGGCCAGACACAACACGTGGAGGTAAGTCAATTTGTGTCTTATCACCGTTGACTACCATTTTAGAGTTGTTGCCTAGACGAGTTAGGAACATTTTCATCTGTTCTGCCGTCGTATTTTGAGCCTCATCGAGAATGACAAAAGCATTTTCCAATGTACGTCCACGCATATATGCCAAAGGTGCGACCTCAATTGTTCCGCGCTCCATAAAGCGTTGTACTTGCTCGATACCAAACATTTCGTGTAATGCATCATAGAGGGGTCTCAAATACGGGTCTACCTTGTCTTGTAATTCACCCGGTAAGAAACCTAATCGTTCACCAGCCTCTACAGCAGGTCGAGTCAAAATGATTTTATCCACATTACGGTTTTTCAAATAGAATGCAGCTAAAGCTACCGCCAAGAACGTTTTCCCTGTACCAGCAGGACCAATACCAAAAGTAATGGTATTTTTTCGGATACTATCTACATAGTATTTTTGACCTTCCGTTTTAGGCGTAATATTTTTGCCACGCATATTAACAGATAAGGTATCTTCAAACATAGTATGTACAGCATCAGCCTTACCATTAGCGACAAGTTTAGCTGCAATACGCACCTGAGACTCAGTAATCGTACTGCCTTCACGATAGAGAAATACTAATTCTTCTAGAGTACGATAGAGGGCATTGACTTGATTCTCATCACCCTTGATAACTACCGTATCACCTCGAGCTACTACATCGGCGGAGATGACTTCAAGCATCATATGTAAATATCGATTATGTTGACCTAGTATGGATTGTGCTAGGTCATATGTAGGAAATGTAAATATTTGTTCGCTCATACAACCTCCTAATCTATAAATTTACGAACTGCTTTACCATTTAGGTAATCACATAGATCACCTTGATAAGCATCCAGTTCGTCTAGCTTATCATCAATTAAATCTTGTACGCGCCACCAACCCATGGACCAATTTGTAAAAAGCGTATTATCTTCAGGTGCTCTACCTACAAGGCGCTGCAATACAATGTCAGGGTGTAAATGACGTACAAAATTAACAACCCGGTCAGCATATTCTTCAGCACTGATTAAGGTAAACTGACCTTCTTGATACCACTTGGCCATCAATGTATTTTTAACGATATATAACGCATGTAATTTAACTTGATCTACACCAAGGGCTGACAAAATGCAAGCCCCTTCAATAGTATCCTTCATGGTATCCCATGGTAAATTAACTATCATATGAGTTGTTATGTTAAATCCATAGCGCTTAATTCGTAATACGGCATCAATAAACTGGGCTAAATCATGACCGCGATTAATTTTTTCTAATGTCTCATAGTTAACCGTTTGAAGACCTAACTCAATATAGATATCCTTTTGAAAGCGGTCACGAATATCCGCCAAGATTTCTAGGTATTCATCGGCGATACAATCGGGTCTCGTAGCAATGGCAATACCCACGGCTTCGTCAATGCAACCTTGCTCCATATAGCTTTTAAAATCATCGAGGCTCAAATAGGTATTACTGAAGTTTTGATAATAAGGAATAAATTTTTTAGCCTTATACTTAGGGCCTATGTGAGCAATGTTTTCCTCTAATTGCATGCGTACCGTCATCCACGCAGGACGGTTTTCGTAGCCCGCCCCAATTTCACCACAAAAGGTACAGCCTCCAACACCAGCTGAACCATCTCGGTTTGGACAAGTCAATGGTAATGCTACAGGCAATTTATAAACCTTTTCCCCATAGGTTTCTTTATAATATTTAGATACCATGCGGTATCGTTTTGGTCTCGTTGTATCGG
>OGEH01000579.1_pt1 | contig 23460 bp, 19 predicted proteins | sample 1570681 | NCBI WGS metagenome assembly OGEH01 (sample SAMEA2582126, study PRJEB24529) | metagenome | biome: Human gut stool | place: China | collected 2011 | reverse complement strand
TGGCTGCGATGTTGTCTTTGTTCGTGGCGATATCGGCCGTGTTCTTATCGATGGCCGTCTTATTGGCTGCGATGTCCTTGGTATTCTGAGTTGCATCTGATGAAGCCGTTTCCAACTTGCTAACACGGCTTGTTAAATCAGTAATTTTGTCACTATTCTGACTGGCAAGAGTTTGTACAGCATCCAATGTTGTATCAGCAAATACGCTGCTACCGAACATGGTGGCGCCCATCAAGCCTGCTAAAATAGCCGTCGTTAATTTTTTCCCTGATAATTTCATACTCGTTTCCTCCTCATCTGCTTCTGAAAACGGTCATATATTTGTAACGGTTATAAATGATTAATGAGGACATTTACAAATATATGACCCCGGGCAGCAAACAATCCGTATGGCAAATCCTACGATTGCCATTCCCATATGCTCTTGGGCAGGAGGAGTTTTGAGTACGCAAAAAAGACAGCATACGGGTACACTGTCTCCAAAAATCATGTATATGAAGGCTAATCGCCACTTTTACCAGATTTAAAGCATAGTTATACCCCCCCCCCGTGTATTTTCATGAATTATAGCACACAGAATCACTGCCTGTGAAGTTACTGCTAATACTCTACAAATACCACGTTCAGGAGCCATACGGTTTCACCCCCTTTTGACACAAAATTAAACAAAAATAATCTTTTTTGTTATCTGTGTACCATTATACTAAATTAAGTGTCATTTGTCACGCTTTTATCGTTATATATCTGTGATATTTAAAAGATTATCATTATTTATTACAGTTTTGTCAGCTTAATATTATATTGTCAACACTATATAATAACAAAATAATTACACAAAAAAACAGCAGTTTGTTGTTCGTGGTTAGTGATTCGTAAAAACATACCATAAGGACCGGATGAACTGTAATCGAATATCACAATGGGCCACCGGCCGCCTCGGACTCAAATGTCTCTTCGCGGCAACAAACTCAGAATGACGACATCGCCTCGAGTGACCCTCGGCTCGTCAAAAAATAGTGGCTCGTGGCTCGTTGTTCGTGGCTCGTAAAAACTTACCATTATACTCGGATAGGCTGTGACCGAATCTCACAGCGGGCCGCACAAGGCTCCCTTTATAGGGGAGCTGGCCGCCAAAGGCGGTCTGAGAGGTTAAAGGTCGGCCCCTACGCACATGGCCGTTGGCCGTGTTTTTTTGTGACCTGTGACTGGCGTTATTCCCATCGCCTGACTGCGATGCCGTAGGGGACGGCCAAAGGGCGTCCCGCCGCGAAGCTTGTGCATACCCGGATTTTATGACAGGTGACTCGTTGTTCGTAAAAACCTGCCATTATACTCGAATAGGCTGTGATGAAATCTCTCTAGCGGGCTTCCTACGGGAAGCCCCTACAGTTCGGCCATGGGCCGTGTATTTTTTTGCGAACTGCTAACTGCTAGCCGCTGACTGCAAAAAAAGGGGCTGTCGCACGTGCGACAGCCCCTTTTTCACTGCAAACTATATTCTATTTATCGATAACTTTCTTGACGATGCTGATGGCTTCTTTCAATTCATCCCAGGGGATGTTGAGCGGCGGCAGGAGGCGCAGGAGGCCGTTGGCCGTGAGGACGAGGACGCCGTGGTCGACGCAGCCTTCTACGACGTCCATGAGGGCTTTATTCTTGAGGGTGACGCCAATCATGAGGCCCATGCCGGATACGTGGTCGACGTGTTCGCACTGTTCCAGTTCTTCTTTAATGTATTTCCCTTTTTTCCGGACTTCTTCCATGAGGGCGTCGTCGAGGCGGTCGATGATGGAAATGCCGCCGGCCGTGCAAATCGGGTTGCCGCCAAAAGTCGAACCATGGGTATGGTTGGTCAGGGTATGCTGTGTCGAATCGGCGAACATCGTAGCCCCCAAGGGCAGGCCGCCGCCGATGGCTTTAGCCGTCGAAACGATATCGGGCTGGATGCCGTAGCCCATGTAGGAATAGAGATAGCCCGTCCGGCCATTACCGGTCTGGACTTCGTCGACGATGATCAGGATATCGTGGGCATGCGCATATTCTGCGACCTGCTGGACATATTCTTTGTCGAGGGGATGGACGCCGCCTTCGCCCTGGACCATTTCCATCATGATGGCGCAGACGTTATTTTCTTCGCAGAGCCGCTTCATATCGGCAAAATCATCAGGTTCCGCATAGACGAAGCCGTCGACGAAGGGCCCGAAGTCTTCATGGAGCGAGTCCTGGCCGCACGCCGTCAAGGTGGCAATGGTCCGGCCGTGGAAGCTGTTCTTCAAGGTGACGATGGTATAGCGGCCGTCGCCGTATTTGTCGTGCGAATACTTGCGGGCCGTCTTGATGGCACATTCGTTGGCTTCGGCACCGGAGTTCGAGAAGAAGACCTTCTTCATGCCCGTCTTCTGGCAGAGTTTTTCGGCCAGGACGGTCTGAGGTTCCGTAAAGAAGACGTTGGAAATATGGCTCAATTTATGGAGCTGCGCTTCAACGGCTTTGATCCACACGTCGTCACAGACGCCGAAGATGTTGACGGCAATACCGGCGCTGAGGTCGATGTATTTCTTGCCGTCCACATCATACAAAATTGCGCCTTTGCCGTGGTCCAATACGGCACCGACCCGGTTATATACATTGACGATATATTCTTTATCAAGGGTTTTATAATCTTCTGCCATTAGGGGATTCCTTCTTTCTTATAATATGGGAGCCTGACGGCTCCGCAGGCCGCTCAAAGAGACCGTTTTTCGTTCGTAGTTCATCGTTCATCGCGATGGCTTGGTATTTTTAACTCCCATACGATGAACGAGGAACGACCTACGACCAACGAAAAAAATTTATTTTCATGTGCTAGTCGCATTTATTTGCCGATTGAATAGTGCCCTACGAACATGGTGCCCAGGCCTTCTTCGGTGAGCATTTCGATGAGGATGGCATGGGGAACCGTGCCGTTGATGATGAACACGCGCTTGACGCCGGCCTTGATGGCATCGGTGCAGCACTGGACTTTGGGAATCATGCCGCCGGCGATGATTCCGTCGTTTTCCAGCTGCCGCGCCTGGTCGAGGGTGATTTCCGTGAGCAATGAATCGGGATCGTCCTTATCTTTGAGGACGCCGTCGATATTGGTCATGGACAGCATACATTCTGCATTGAGGGCGCCGGCAATCTTGGCCGCTGCCGTGTCGGCGTTGATGTTATAGGCCTGGCCGTTGGTATCGGTCCCGATGGTCGAAATGACCGGGATATAGCCTTTATCCAGGTTATCTTTGATGATGGAAACGTCGACGTCGGTAATGCGGCCGACGTAGCCCAGTTCATCGCTCTGTTTCTGGACTTTGATCATCTGGTCATCGATGCCGCAGAGGCCGATGGCTTTGCCGCCGATAGTCCCGATAAGGTTGACCAGGTCTTTGTTGACCTGACCGGCCAGGACCATCTGGACGACTTTCATCGTTTCTGCGTCGGTGACGCGCAGGCCGTTGAGGAATTTCGATTCCATGCCCAATTTATTGAGCGTCTCTTTGATGTGCGGGCCGCCGCCGTGGACGAGGACGACCTTGACGCCGATGAGGTTCAAGAGGACGATATCGCCCATGACCGATTTCCTCAGGTCTTCGTTGATCATGGCATTGCCGCCGTATTTGACGACGACGATTTTGTTGCTGTATTTCTTGATGTACGGTAGGGCGTTCATCAAGATCTGCGCCTTCTGGGCATTGGTTACGGATTTGACATCTTCCGAGACGAGTTCGATTCGTTTAAACATTACAATAGATTCCCCCATTAACTGCAGGCCTTCAAGGAATTTTGGAAGCCTAATTTTTTCAATAACTGTTCCAGTCCATCGGCCAGTGTCTCCTGACTGCACGGGCTGCTGCCGGCCATGCCGTTGGCCATGACGATGAACGTAAAGTTTTCCGTGTCGATAGCCGCCTTGGCCTGAGCCAGGGCGCCTTCGATGACAGCACTGCCGGCCTGGGCATCGGTCATGATGACACATAAGCCGTCGCTGTCGGCCGTGCCGTCGGCGGCGACACCGCTCAGGGAACAGCCGGGCGTCCCACTAGACAAGGCTACCTGATAGGCCGTGACATCGCCGGCATTATCCAGAACCGCTTCCAGCGGCTGGCTGTCGGTCCCCAATCCTGCCGTCAGCGTCTTGAGGCTGTGGATGAGCAGGGACGGGCGGAAATACTGGCCTTTGGCCCCGCTGGCGACCAGGGCGATATCGTCTGGCGCTTCATCCATGCATTTCCCGGCGGCCTGGCAGACTTCCTGAGAAATCTCATGGCCCCGCGGCCCATCGGGAAGGGCCGTACCGTTGTGCAGGAGCAGCACCTTACCGGACTGAGTCATCAGGCCCTGGCTCGTGGCGGTAACGATGGAGCAGTCGCGTCGGCTTACGATCATGGCGACATCCAATTTCACACGGCTGCTGCATAATCCACTGTACGTACCGGCAGCCTGAAATCCTTGCGGTACGCTGAGGCTATCATAAACCTGACTCATACTGACTCCACCTTTCATCTGATTCATCTAATACTTTAAATTCAGCCCCGTCGTGGGATCAATGCCCATCATGAGGTTCATATTCTGGATAGCCGCACCGGAAGCGCCTTTGCCGAGGTTGTCGAACAAGGACGTAACCATGATGCGCTGGTCGTTACCGGTGACCAGGATTTCCATATCGTCGTAGCCGCTCATATCATTGGCTGCGATGAAGCCGCCCTTGTCTTCGCCAAAAGGAAGGACGTGGACGAAGGGGCAGCCGTCGTAATGGCTGGCCAAAACCTGCCAGACGTCGTGAGCCGTCACCTTTTTCGCCAGCAAGTGGCTGAAGAAAGGAATCATGACTTCCATACCGCTGTAGTAGTCGTCGACGATAGGCGTAAAGACCGGTTCCTGCGTCAAATGGCAGATAGTGACGATTTCCGGCAGGTGCTTGTGCTGCTGTACCAGGCCGTACTGGCGCGGTGCATATAAATCCTGCCCTTTGTCGCCTTCGTACTGGGCAATCATCTTCTTGCCGCCGCCGCTGTACCCGGTCAGGGAAAAGGCCGTCACCGGATAATCGGCCGGAACGATGCCGGCTTCTGTCAGGGGCTGTAAAATAGAAATGGCGCCGCTGGCGTGGCAGCCCGGATTGCCGACGCGGTCGCTCTTGGCAATGGCTGCGGCCTGCTGGGGCGATAATTCGGGGAAACCATAGGTCCAGCCCGGTGCTACCCGCCGCCCGGTCGACGTGTCGATGAGACGAACATTACAGCCTTCGGCCAGCGTTACGGCTTCGGCTGCGGCACCGTCAGGGAGACAAAGGAAGGCGATGTCGGCCTGTTTCATGCAGGCCCGGATGGCGTCGGGATCCTTGCGGACATCGTCGGCAATGGGAACCAATTCGATATCCTGGCGGGTACTGAGCCGTTCATGAATCCGAAGGCCCGTCGTCCCTTCATGACCATCAATGAATACTTTCGTTTTCACACTTCATCACTCCTATATCACATGGGCTGTGCCCTGACTATTCTTTGAATTTTTATTCATTATAGATGCATTTTAATATTTTGTCAAGAATTATGCACAATTTTTTACATGAATATTAGTAGGGGCTCGCACGTGGCGAGCCCGCCTGTAATTGAATACATCTCCTTTATATGAATAAAGGGACTACATGTAAACCCATCTGGCAAGTAGTGTTCATCCCCCTAGTTCAGAAGCGGGCGCCCCGCTACGGCTGTCCGTTCTGGCAGCCGTCCTGCGCCTTCCTGTGGTCGGCACCAGACGGGCCAGAAAGGCGCGTGGCGCCCCTACAAATCGCACTCAGGCGATGATTTATGTTCGACATGCATATATTACAACGGCCGTAGACCGCAAACATCAATAAAGGTAAGCGATGCGCCCTCCCTGTCGGCATCGAGGCGGACTTTGACACCGTAAGGCACGAAGGCCTTATCCTTCGTATGGCCGATGGGCAGTCCTTTGATGGCGGTTTTTCCAGCCAGATGGGCATAATAATCCAGGACCTGGTCCGTCGTGAAGTCGCCTGGGTCGTTGGGGCAGTCGGTGAAATCGCCATAGGCGATGGCGGCGACGCGGGACAAAAGGCCGCTCTGCCAGAGCTGGTTCAGCATGCGGTCAATGCGGTAAGCATCTTCGCCAGTATCCTCCAGGACCAGGATACACCCCGTCCCATCGAGGGCATAAGGCGTGCCGACAAGGGATGTGAGAACCGTCAGATTGCCGCCGACGATCGGCCCTTCCGCCTGTCCCGGAACGACGGTCATCAGCTTCCGCCCGGCCGGCAGGGCCAGGGGGCCTTGCCATGCATCTGTCGTAAGGCCCTGGAAGAACTGTCCTGCCGTATAGGCATCGGAGCCGCCGAGGGTGACCATGAGCGGTCCATTGGCTGTGACTAAGCGGCATTTTTCCCAAAGGGCAATCTGCAAGGCCGTCACATCGCTGAAGCCGACGACCAGTTTGGGATGAGACGCGATATATTCATAGTCCAGCTTATCGAGGATACGCGCCGAGCCGTAGCCGCCATTGAGGCAGATAATGGCCTTGACATCATCGTCGTGGAACAAGGCATTGATATCGCGGGCCCGTTCCGCATCGGTCCCGGAAAAGAAACCATAATTACCAGTGACCGTCGGCATCATCTTGACGCGATAACCGGCCCGTTCCAACCGGGCTACGGCCGCAGAAATATCCTGGCCTTCATCGTGTGTGGCCGGCGCTGCGATGCCGATGCAGTCACCGCGGCGCAGTGCCGGTCCCCGAGGGGCCGTTCCCGCCGTTACTCCCCCTTGTAGTAACGCTCCATGCCCTTGGCATAGCCGTAGTCGTCATTCAGATATTGGCCCGTCTTCTGCTTGTAACAGAGATTGACGGCGACGAAATCGGCAATCTGATTGTGCTTGATTTCCTTCTTGCGCATGGGGATTTCCTGCCAGCTATGGGTCGAATCATTATACAGCCAGGCCTGGCCATGAGCCACCTTATAAGTCAGGGTATACGTCCCTTCAATATTCCCCGAATCCTCTGGCGACCGGAAGAGATTGACCTTAAAAATCCAGCCCTGACCGTCATCCTTCACGGTTTCCAGCGAACTCAAATCGACGTACATTTCATAACCCATGCCAAAATTAATCGGCCGGTAATGACTATTTGCAGCCAAAGGACTGTTGAAAAAAGCCTGACCGCTGCCAAAACCTCCGAGAGCCACCGCGGCCCCTAATGATAAAATCATTAACCCACGTTTCATATTCATACCAAAAACCTCCCTTCAAAGTATGCCTTTATTATACGACAAAAAAGGGCTTGTCGCACGTGCGACAAGCCCTTTTAGTGGCTCGTGGTTAGTGGCTAGTAGCTAGCGGATGGCTTTAAATTTAAAGCTTCTCTCTGCAAACTACAAACTCTGAGCTGTAAACTATAAAGTTATTCCATATCGTAATCCTGCAAGGCAGCGACGTGGTGGTAGCCTTCGTTTTTGCCTTTGTTGGCAAAGACGCGGAGGACTTCACGGGCTGTATCGAGGGAGGTCAGGCAGGGAACGGCGAGTTCTACGGCCATGCGGCGGAGATTGAAGCCGTCGCGTTCCGGGTGTTTGCCATAGGTCAGGGTATTGAGGACCAAGTCGATCTTGCCGTTGCGAATCAAGGTGGCGATATTCTGGCCGCCTTCGTGGATCTTGCGGACGATGTCGACGGGCATGCCGTGGTCGTTGAAGTATTTACCTGTCCCTTCGGTGGCGATGATGTGATAGCCCAATTCCTTGAAGCCTTCAGCCAGCTGGAGGGCTTCGGCTTTATCGCGGTCGGCGACGGTGACGAGGATCGTGCCGCCAGCGGGGATCTTCATCTTAGCGCCATTGACGGCTTTGTACAGGGCTTCGGAGTAAGAATGGCCGATACCCATGACTTCGCCAGTCGATTTCATTTCCGGCCCGAGGGCGATTTCAGCCAGGCCGATCTTGCTGAACGAGAAGACCGGAGCCTTGGCGGCTACGTGTTTCTTGGCCGGCATGAGGCCGCTGTGATAGCCCATGTCCTTCAAGGTTTCGCCGAGGGCGATGCGGGTTGCGATTTCGACAATCGGGAAATGGGTGACCTTGCTCAGGAAGGGAACGGTACGGCTCGAACGCGGGTTGACTTCGATGATGTACAACTTGCCGCGGGAAACGACGAACTGGATGTTGACCGAACCTTTGACCTGGAGTTCCAAGGAAATGCGCGTCGTGTAGTCGACGATCTGGTTGATCATATCCTGGTCCAAGTGCTGCGGCGGATAGACGGCGATGGAGTCACCGGAATGGACGCCGGCTCGTTCGACCTGTTCCATGATACCCGGGATGTAGACGTCAGTACCATCGGCAACGGCGTCGACTTCGACTTCACGGCCGACCATGTATTCGTCGATGAGGATCGGGTGGTCCGGCGAAGCGATGACGGCTTCACGGAGATAGCGTTCCAATTCTTTTTCGTTATAGACGATTTCCATAGCCCGGCCGCCGAGGACGTAAGACGGGCGGACGATGAGCGGGAATTCCAATTCCTTGGAAACCTTCATGGCTTCTTTATCGCTGGTAGCGATGCGGCCGTCCGGACGGGGAATGTTCAATTTGGCCAGGACTTCGTCGAAACGTTCGCGGTCTTCGGCGCGGTCCATGCCGTCAACAGACGTACCGAGGACGGTAACGCCCCGTTTGGCCAGTGGAGCTGCCAGGTTGATAGCCGTCTGGCCGCCGAACTGGCAGATGACGCCCACCGGTTTTTCCTTGTCGACGACAGCCATGACGTCTTCGACGGTGAGCGGTTCAAAGTACAGGCTGTCCGACGTATCGAAGTCGGTGCTGACCGTTTCCGGGTTGTTGTTGACGATGATGCTGTTCATGCCGGCTTTGCGCAGGGCCCAGGCCGAATGGACCGAGCAGTAGTCGAATTCGATACCCTGACCGATGCGGATCGGGCCGGAACCGAGGACGATGACGCTCCTCTTGCCCAGAGGCTTGACTTCGTCTTCGTCGGCATAGCACGAATAGTAATACGGCGTAGCGGCTTCAAATTCGGCAGCGCACGTATCGACCATCTTGAAGGTCGGCGTAATGCCGTGGTCGAGACGGAACTGGCGGACTTCGTCTTCCGTCTTATTGGTGAAGCCGGCGATGACGGCATCCGGCATGCTGTAGCGTTTAGCCAGGCGGATGTTATCGACCGTCAGGTTGTTGCGCTTCAAGTCGAATTCCAAGTCGATGATGTTCTTAATCTTATGGAGGAACCACAGGTCATAGCCCGTAATGTAATGAATCTTTTCTTCGCTGATGCCGAGGCGCAGGGCCTGAGCGACGACGAAGAGCCGTTCATCATCCTGTTTCTGCAGAAGTTCGACGATGTCGATGAGGGACTTGCTTTCGAGCTTCTTCATGGAAATATAGTTGACGCCGATTTCCAGAGAGCGGACGGCTTTGAGCAGGGCCCCTTCAAAGCAGCGGTCGAGGGCCATGACTTCGCCCGTAGCCTTCATCTGCGTGCCCAGGGTCTTGTCGGCGAGGGCGAATTTTTCAAAAGGCCAGCGCGGGAATTTGACGACGCAATAGTCGAGGGTCGGTTCGAAGCAGGCCGTCGTCTTGCCCGTAACGGCATTGGTGATCTGGTCCAGGGTCAGGCCCGTAGCGACTTTGGCGGCAACTTTGGCGATAGGATAGCCCGTCGCTTTGGAAGCCAGGGCCGACGAACGGCTGACACGGGGATTGACTTCGATGACGTAATACTGGTTGCTGTTCGGGTCCAGGGCGTACTGGACGTTGCAGCCGCCTTCGATCTTCAAGCGGCGGATGATGGCCAGCGATGCCGTACGCAGCATCTGGTACTGCAAGTCGTTCAGGGTCTGGCTCGGTGCGACGACGATGGAGTCACCCGTATGGATGCCGACGGGGTCGATGTTTTCCATGTTGCAGACGATGATGCAGTTGTCGGCCTTATCGCGCATGACTTCGTATTCGATTTCCTTCCAGCCGGCAACGGAGCGTTCGACGAGGATCTGGTTGATCGGGCTGAGTTTGATGCCGCGCGTGGCGATCATGAACAATTCGTCTTCGTCATGGGCGATGCCGCCGCCGGTACCGCCGAGGGTAAAGGCCGGACGGACGATGATCGGATAGCCGATCTTATCGGCGAATTCGATGGCCGACGGGACGTCTTCAAAGATATCGCTTTCCGGAACAGGCTGGTTGATATCTTTCATGGCTTTCTTGAAGAGTTCCCGGTCTTCGGCTTCTTCGATAGCCGACAGATGCGTCCCGAGGAGCTGGACGTTATATTTTTCCAGGACACCGGCGTTAGCCAGTTCGACAGCCATATTCAGGCCGACCTGGCCGCCAAGGGTAGCCAGCAGGCCGTCAGGCCGTTCTTTTTCAATGACTTCCGTCACGTAGTCGAGGGAAATCGGTTCGACATAGACGCGGTCGGCAATGTCTTCGTCGGTCATGATCGTCGCCGGGTTGCTGTTGATGAGGACGACTTCCAGTCCTTCTTCCTTCAAGGCACGGCAGGCCTGGGTGCCGGCATAGTCGAATTCAGCGGCCTGACCGATGATAATAGGGCCCGAACCGATAACGAGTACTTTCTTCAATCCTTCTATCATGTTAGTTTTCCTCCATCATCTTGACGAATTGTGTAAACAGATACAAATTATCAGTCGGTCCCGGCGAAGCTTCCGGATGGTACTGGACGCACATGATCTTCTTGGACGGGACTTCAAAACCTTCAAGGGTGTTGTCGTGGAGGTTGCGATGGGTGATGACGACGTCATCGGGCAGAGAAGCTTCGTCGATGACATAGCCGTGGTTCTGGGACGTGATGTAGACGCGGCCCGTGCGGATATCCTTGACCGGATGGTTGGCACCGCGGTGGCCGAAGGTCAGCTTGCGGCTCTTGCCGCCCAGAGCCAAGCCGAGCATCTGAAGCCCCAGGCAGATGCCGAAAATCGGTTTCTTGCCGATCATCTTCTTGACTTCTTCGACGATGTACGGGACGTCTTTCGGGTCGCCAGGGCCGTTGCTCAGGAAGATACCGTCCGGATTGACGGCCAGGACTTCTTCAGCCTTGGTTTCAGCCGGGAAAATGGTCAGGCGGCAGTCGCTGTTTACCAGTTCGCGCAGGATGTTGGCTTTGGCGCCGTAATCCATGACGGCGACGTGGAAGCGGCCATCGCCCATGTGCTTGATTTCACGCGTCGTGACGCGGCGGACGAGCTGCGTTTCCAGCGGCGTATCGAAGAGTTCCTTGATAGCGCTTTCTTCCATCGTTTCCGGCACGATGACGCCTTTCATGACGCCCTGGCTGCGGATGGCCCGCGTAATGGCACGCGTATCGACGCCGTAGAGGCAGGGGATGTGGTGTGTCATAATAAAGGTAGACAGCTTGCCTTCGTTCTGCCAGTTGCTCGGTTCTTCACAGAGCTCGCTAACGATGAAGCCGGCAGCATAGGGACGGTCGGCCTGTTCGATTTCGTGGAACAAACCGTAGTTACCGATGAGCGGGTAGGTCATGGTAATGATCTGACCGGCATAGGACGGATCGGTGAACGTTTCCTGATAGCCTGTCATGCCCGTATTGAAGACAACTTCGCCGACAGCCGGTTCATCCATCAGCATGTTGCCATAAAACTTCTGTCCGTTCTCTAATATGAGGACACCTTTCATTATAAAACCTCCCCGTTTTTCATTACAATTTCACCATTGACGATGGTAGCTGCGGCCTTGCCTTTGAAAATCATTTCATCGAAAGGCGACGCTTTTCCCTTGGAATAGAATTTCGAGGAATCTACCGTCCATTCTTTATCGAGATCGAGTACGGTCAAATCGGCATCCTTGCCCGGTGCGATGACACCGGCATCAAGGCCGAGGATCTTGGCCTGTGCCGTCGACATGGCATTGACCAGGGTCATGAGGTCGATATGACCCGTATGATACATATAAGTCAGCATGGCGCCGACGCTCGTTTCCAAGCCGACGAAGCCGCTGGGAGCCAGGTTGAATTCCTGGTCCTTTTCTTCCCATTCATGCGGTGCGTGGTCGGTGACGACGGCATCGATGGTGCCATCCTGCAGGCCGGCGACGCAGGCTGCGCGGTGTTCTTCCGAGCGGATCGGCGGGTTGACTTTATACCGTGTTTCAAAAGTGCGCAGGGCTTCATCGGTCAGGATGAGGTGCTGCGGCGTGACTTCTGCCGTGACCTGGACGCCGCGCTTCTTGGCCTGGCGGACCAGTTCGACAGCGTTCTTGGTGCTGATGTGAGCGATGTGGACCGGCGTGTGTGTCGCTTCGGCCAGGAAAATATCGCGGGCGACGGCAATGTCTTCGGCGACAGCCGGACGGCCTTTGATGCCCAGTTCGTTGGAAACGACGCCTTCATGCATGTTGCCGCCTTCGACGAGGCTCTGTTCTTCGCAGTGGTCGATGATGACCTTGTGGAACATGCTGGCATATTCCATGGCTTTACGCATGAAATCGCAGTTTTCGACGTAACGGCCGTCATCGGAGAAAGCGGCGACGCCTTCTTTGGCCATGGCGCCCATAGCGGCCAGTTCCTGGCCCTGGAGGCCCTTGGAGATGGCGCCGATGATTTCGACTTTGACTTTGGCTTCCCGTTCGATTTTATACTTCATGCCGTCGACGATGATTGCCGAATCAATGACCGGCTTGGTATTCGGCATGGTCGCAACGCGGGTGATGCCGCCGGCAGCAGCTGCCTTCGTCCCCGTTTCAATCGTTTCCTTGCCGGACTGGCCGGGCTGGCGGAGATGGACGTGCATATCGATGAAGCCCGGTGCTACGACGAGGCCCGATGCGTCGAAGATTTCGGCGCCGTCAGCGCTCAGATTGGCTCCGACTTCCTTAATTTTACCATTTTCAATGAGAATGTCACAAATTTCATCCTGCTGCATGGCCGGATTTACGACTCTGCCGCCTTTAACGAGTAGTGTCAACGTCATCGCCTCCCATAATTGTCAGATATAATACGGCCATACGGACGGATACGCCGTTCTTGACCTGTTCCTGAATCGAAGAAAATTCACTGTAACATGTATCCGGTTCGATTTCGATGCCCCGGTTCATGGGACCCGGATGAAGGACGAGGACGTCGTCTTTAGCCCACTTGAGGCGGTCGCGGTTGATACCGAAGAGCGAATTGTATTCACCGGCGCTGGGGAAAAAGCCAATGCCCTGGCGTTCTTTCTGGATGCGCAGGACGTTGATGACGTCTGCATCCTGGATGGCTTCCTTCAAATCGTAGTGGACTTTGACGCCCATGGCTTCCAATTCCGGCTGGAGCAGTGTCCGCGGGCCGACGAGGTGGACGTCAGCACCCATGGTCTTGAGGCCGTAGATGTTGGAGCGGGCGACGCGGCCGTGGTCGATATCGCCGACGATGACGACCTTCAAGCCGTCGATATGGCCTTTGACTTCCTGAATGGTGAACATGTCGAGGAGGCCCTGCGTCGGATGTTCGTGGGCGCCATCACCGGCGTTGATGATGATCGGGTCGACGCAGCGGTCGGCAAACCAAGGCGAACCTTCCTGTTTCTGACGCATGACGATGGCATCGACACCCATGGCCGTTACCGTCAGCAGGGTATCGCGGAAACTTTCGCCTTTCTGGATGGAGCTTCCCCGCGGCGTGAAGTTGATGACATCGGCGCCGAGATACTTGGCAGCCATTTCAAAGGAGCCGCGCGTACGCGTGCTCGGTTCCCAGAACATGTTGACCACCGATTTCCCTTTGAGCAGGGATAACTTCTTATTCCCGCTGTTGACGACGGCTTTCATCTTCTTAGCTACCTGCAGTATCAACTCAATTTCTTCTTTCGGTACTCCCTGGAGCCCCAACAGGCTTTTGCCCTGTATACTAACCATCGAATCCTCCTTGTAAAAAAAGACCTCTGCCGCAGGGCAAAGGTCATATTATAAGCATGGCAAAATATGTCCCTTTTTAGCCTCTCCGGACTATATTAAAGGTACAATCTGAAAGTATTAGAATCGCACAGCCTCACGGGACTGCCACATATTCTTCTATATATTGTATCGGCCAGGACCTATAAAGTCAAGCAGTTTTTTCACGACTTCAATCCGTCGACGCCGGCGTAATAGTCACGGCCTGGGGCGTAATGGTGACGCTGTTGTAAAAGGCTTCAAAGAGCTGGGCCGGGACGTACATCGTACCATTGACATTGACCGGGCCGGCACCGTACTGGAAGATGTGGTTCAAGTTGACCTTCTTGATTGTCCCGATCCGTTCGTACCAGTCTTCACCGGGTTTGACGATGATATAGGCGATATTCATCTCGACGCGGACGCTCTGATCGTCAGGATCCCAGGTCACGGTATAACCGAGCTGTTCCGCCACTTTACGCAGAGGAATCATGACCACGTTATTTTCCTGCAATACCGCCCCATCGGCCGGGTCCATGACCTTGCCGGCAACGGTCAGCTGGCACTGCTGGATTGCCGTCAGCCCCGGAATCGACGTATACGGCCCCATAACCGGTCCTTCATCATAGGCCCAGGCCGGCCCACAAGCCAAAGCCGCCACGACCATCGCTAAGATAATACTCTTCTTCATAAGGGATCCCCCCTTTATCCAAAACAAAAAAACGAGTGGCAAATAAGGATATATATAATATATTCGACAAAGCCCGCCGTTTTCCTGCTAATATTAAAAAATCGTAGGGGCTTGTCGCACGACGACAAGCCCCTTAAAGTTGTTAGTGGCTAGCAGTTAGTTGTTAGCGGATGGCTTTAAATTTGAAGGTTTTCTCTGCAAACTACAAACTCTGTGCTACAAACTATAAAGTAAACAGGGCCTCGCATGCTGGCAGAAACATTCATGCGACAGTCCTGCCTGAATCCTGGGAATAACGCTGACTGAGAGGTTGCTCGCCGTTTCCCGAAAATAAAAAAACAACCTCTCAGACCGCCTTCGGCGGCCAGCTCCCCTATAAAGGGAGCCTTGTAAAAAAAGCGCTGCCATAGAAGACAGCGCTTTTTTGCAAAACTAAAAATCAAAGAATCCCGTCTGGTCGGCCATGGGTACGACGGGGAATCCCGTCGGTACTGGCTGGATGATCATGAACACCAGGGCTGCCAGGACGGCAATGCCCAGGGTGAGGTACGAGAAGCTTCCCTTTTCTTTATGTTCATACAAGCCGAACAGGCGGATGCCGACGGCCGAGCCGATAGTAGCGAACAGGGCGCCCAGCGAGAAATACTGGTACATGGCATACGACGCCAGCAGGCCGATGATCATGGCCCCGTTGATGACGATGGGATAGCACTTGGACAACACCGATTCGGGATTGCGGCGCATCGCCGTAAGCCAATCGGTCCCGTCGATGCCGCTCAGGCCGGTGAGGAACGTCGATGCGTAGAGCATCTTATCCCACCAGGCCGTCCCCTTGCGGCGGTCTCCCGTCCGCCACATGACGAAGGCGTAAATCAAGATGGTCACGCCGCCGACGATGTAGTAGTAATTTTCCGGGATGAACTGGACGATAGCCGCACCGATAGTCACTAGGATAGCGGCGATGACGACCATCTGGCCGATTTTCCCCTTCGTCGGACGCGACTTGGCATCCATTTCCTTATAAATCTTGGCAAAGATTTCCATGAGGAAGGTAAAGACGAAAAAGACGATGCCAATGAAGGGGTTGAGCGCAGCCAAGGCGATGGTGATCAAAATCGGGATGGCCAGGCGCACGCCGGGGAAAAAGGTGAAACTCTTGATCTTCATGACGTGGAGCTGAGAGTACACCGTAAAATACGTAAAGACATTAAACATCAACATAGCGGCAATACATTCGACAGGCTTGGCCCCCATGTACAAGAACATGAGGAGGACGCACATGCTCATATTGATACCCGTAAAACGGGCGAACACCGTCCCCAGCAGGCCAGCCACGAAGAAAGGCGCTATGGCCGATAACATTTCCATGAACAAAACATCTCCTGATCCAGATTATTTCAGATGGTGGCTGCCCCGTTCGGTCATGGGGATGCCCTGTTTGCAGAGCGGGCATTCTTCCGGTTTGTACGTCGGGACGGTCAAATGCAGGAGAGCCTGGACTTTATCTTTCGGTACGCCGAATTCAGCTTTACCGCCGCTGCGGTCGACGAGGAGGCCGACACCGACGATGACGCCGCCGGCTTTCTTGACGACATTGACGACTTCCTGGACGGAACCGCCAGTCGTGACGATATCTTCGACGATGAGGACGCGTTCACCCGGTTCGATATGGAAACCGCGGCGCAGCGTCATGACGCCCTTTTCACGTTCCGTGAAGATAGCCCGCGTACCAAGTGCCTTGCCGACTTCATGAGCCAGCAGGATACCGCCGGTCATAGGACCCATGACGGTCTGGACGTTCTGGTCCTTGAAACGTTCTGCCAATTCCTTGCAGAGCTTTTCCGTATATTCCGGATGCTGGAGGACGTTGAACTTTTCAACGTACAGCGGGCTGTGCAGGCCCGACGTCAAGAGGAAATGGCCTTCGAGGACGGCCTTGGTGTCTACTAACAACTGTCTTACTTCTGCTTCTGTCATCATGATTGATTATACCCCCTGAATTTCTGCTAAAATCTTTTGGGCTGCTTCCTTAGGATCGGCGGCCTTGGTAATCGGACGGCCGATGACTAAATGAGATGCCCCGTCGCGCAAAGCCTGAGACGGCGTCGTGAACCGCTTCTGGTCATTGGCTACGGCAAACGTCGGACGGATGCCCGGCGTGACGATGAGGAAATCGGGACCATTCATTTCCCGGATTTCTTTAGCTTCATACGGCGAAGAAACGGTGCCGTCGATACCGGCTTCCTTGGCCAGTTTCGCCAGATTCTTGACCGATTCGGCAATGCTGTACTTGCCGCCGATTTCCTTCCAGGCGTCTTCGTCGATACTGGTCAGTACCGTTACAGCCAGCAGGCGCGGCCGTTCGATATTCAGTTTGGCCGCTTCATCGCGGACAGCTTCTGCAGCCGCTTCCATCATAGCCCGGCCGCCTGCGCCGTGCAGTGTCATTAGGTCGGCGCCGAGACGGGTCAGGGCGCGGATGCTCTGGGCCACCGTATTGGGAATATCGTGGACCTTCAAATCGAGGAAAACATGTTTCCCCTGGTCCTTCAAATACCGTACTGCATCGGGACCGGCACTGTAAAAGAGTTCCATCCCGACTTTATAAAAAGAAACACTATCGCCAAGGGTTTCAACGAGCTTCTTCATATCATCCAATGAATGGACGTCCAAAGCTGTAATGATGCGATCATCTGCCATAGGCTACCCCTCCTGTATATAAATGTATATAGGCGTATCTAATTAATTGTGTCATGTTTTGGGAAGCCTGTCAAGGCAAAAAGCGCCTTACTTCGTCCATTGGCTGCGGTACCAGTTATAGGTTCGACGGATTCCTTCTTCCAAATCCATTTCCGGCACAAAACCTAAATCCCTTTTCAAGGCCTCATTGCTGAGGACCGACCGCAGGATATCTCCCGTCCTGGGTGCCGTATACTGGACGGGGACCGTATAGCCGACGGCTTTTTCAAAACTGCGGATCAAATCATTGATGCTCGTTTCCTGTCCGGTCGACACATTCATCGTGTGATAGCCTTTGAGTGGCAGCGCCCGAATGATGGCCTGGGCAATATCGCCGGCATAGACGAAATCGCGGGTCTGATTGCCGTCGCCGAAAACCGTAATCCCCTGACGCTGGGACAAAAGCTTGCAGAAAATACTGACGACGCCGCCTTCGCCCTTTTCGCCCTGCCGTTCGCCATAGACGTTGGCAAAGCGGAAGACCGTCGCATCCATGCCATATAATTCGTGATAGACCCGCAGGTAATGTTCCGTCGTCATCTTAGTGATGCCATAAGGGGACGTCGGCACGAGCCGTTCCGTTTCCTTCAGGGGGATATGGAGGTTGTCGCCGTAGACAGCGGCACTGGACGAAAAGAGGATATGCCCTGTGCCATGGGTCCGGCAGGCTTCCAGCACGTGGAGGACGCCTTCCAGATTAATCTGGCAATCGAGGACAGGCTGTTCCACTGAAGTCGGGACCATCGTCTGGGCCGCCAAATGGACGACGGCATCAAAGTGGTGGTCGGCAAAAAGAGCGTCTACAGCCGCTTCATCGCAGACGTCGCCTTCTACCAGTTCCATCCCAGCCGGTACATGTTCTTTGGATCCGCTGGACAAATTGTCAAACACGACGACGTCCATATCGCGCCGTCCCTGGAGCTGTGCCAAAATGTGTGACCCAATGAACCCAGCACCGCCAGTAATCAATATTTCCATAATTTTAAGCCCCCTACTATTAAGGATACAATAATCATTTTGTCATCAATCAAATATATACTACATATTTTTATATATTGTATCAATAAATGAAGGATGAGGCAATTTTCCCGTCCTGCGAATCAAACGACGGATTTCTTCCAATTTGCCTTCACTATCTGCGTTCTGCGAATGGAAATCGAGGAGCCTATCGAGATAGCCCTGTTCCCGCGCCAGCTGCTGGCTCCGGGGATAGACTAAATCAAAATAGAGGCAGAGCGCACCGACATAAAAGTCCATGAAGGTCTTCTTATCCTGCGTCCGCACCAGTTTCCCCTGGCGGGCCTGAGCCATGACGACATCGGAAATAGGCTGGTTTTCAAAGTCAGACCAGTCGACGTTCCAGATATTCTTCTTTTGGCGCATATACATGACATAAACCCGGAAAATATCGATTTTGTCGGCATCGCGGATGAGCTGGCAAAAGAGCTGCTGCCGCGGCGTCAAATCCCGGCGAAGCTGATAGACATTATGCTGGTCAATAGCCATACAAATCACATTATCTTGACTCATATCGTCCAGAAAATCGCGGATATGACCGTCAGCAAACAAGTAATGCGCCCCGTATTTGGCATGGTCCATGGACCGATAATCGACGAACGTATGATACTCCCGCAGCTGCTCAAAGCGGCCGATATCGTGGAGGACGCCGATGAGCCAGGCCAAATCCACATCATCCTGAGACAAATCCAGACTCCGGGCAATCTGTTCACACAACCCGCTCACCCGCAAAGAATGAGCATACTTCAGCCGGACGCCTTCTTCCTTCTGGTCAAAGCCCTGGACGTACCGCGTAAATTGTGATACCACAAAATCCCGATCCATACGACTCACCGAACCACCTTTCTTATGTATTCTTAATATAATTTAATTATATCATATACGAGCAGAGTTGATAATAACGCAGGCCGCAGACCGCAGACCGGAACTCATCTCCATCGGCGATGTCGTTCGTCGTAGGCCGTTCATCGTTCATCGACGCCGAATCAGATGCGGCGGCCCGCCGCGACAGACTCATGATTGTATTACGACCATGAGCCGTCCGTCATAAATCCCGGATATGCACAGAATTCACGCGGGCCGCCCGTTGGGACGGCCCCTACGGAATCGCAGTCAGGCGATGAAAAAAGAGCGTGATCCGCAGGCCACAAAAAATACACGGCCAACGGCCTTGTGCGTAGGGGACGCCCAGAGCCTTTTTGGCCCGATAGATACCGACCATCGGGAGGTGCAGGACGGTTAACAGAACGGACAGCAGCGGCGGGCGTCCCGCCGTGAATCCTGTGTACAGCTGAAATTTATGACAAATGGTTCATAATTCGTAAAAACCTACTATCATACCAGAATGGGGCATAACTGAATCTCACAGCGGGCTGCCCTCGTCGGGACAGCCCCTACGCATACGGCTAGCCGTACTTTTTTGCGAACAGCGACCTGCGGCCTGCGGGGCATCTGTTCCTTACTTTCGTATGGCACAGATGCCCCGCTTCACTCCCCGGATAACCATGACTAAAACAATGCCAATTATACAACCGACACCGTCGAGCACCACGTCATGCCACGTTGACGTCCGTCCGCCAGCAAAAAGCTGAATATATTCGTCAATCGCGGCCACGCTGATTCCAATCAGGAGCACCCAAACTTTATGAGAACGCCGCGAAATTAAGACAGAAAAACTGCTCAACACGACGCCCAATGTTGTATATTCCGTCAAATGCGCCAAGCGCCGGATATGCCCGTCGCTTAAATACGGTGCCAGCCGCGTTCCCTGAAGATGAGATAAAGAAAAAGCCAGCATGCGCCGGCTCTCGGCATGCGAAGCCACACCATTCTGCATAGAATGCCACCAAATCACACCGATGACAGCAGAAACAAGCAAAAAACAAAGAAAAATAAGCCACCTATGTTTCATAATATTTCACCAAATTCATTTTTCATCTATATTCATTATTACTCACATGAGCAACTAGCCCTAGTGCGTTCCTACTGAACATCATACATAAGAAGCCCCCTGAAGATGCCGCTCGGGGGCTTCGTGTTATATATACGCTTCTAACAATATCATTTTTTCCTACGTTATTATAGAATAATTTTCCTCCCCGTCAAGGATAGTATATGCCCCAATCGGAGCCGTCGTAGGGGCCGTCCCGGTCAGGGCGGCCCGCCGCGAACAATTGACCATACCAAAAAAAATTCAACAGACATAATTCAGGCCTCGTGTAAATTGGCATCATCAACTGCTGAGGTGACGAAAAAGTTGTAAAGTAATGTTACATAAAACTAATGCATAAAAATAAAACAAATGCAAAAATATCAAAATTTAACGCACACTTAAAAAGTTTATATTTTCTAACCGTAAACCGTAATTTGACTGTTTATGATAATTTCATTAGCAAAATCAATAAATGGCATTTTCAACGTTTCGGATAATGGATATTTACATTGTAAACAAAAATATCTGATATATTCTTCTGCACTACTAAACGACTGAATATCTCCATAAAAAACAAGATTAAAATTCGAATCTTTTTTCTTCGAATCAGAATTGATTTTAGGAGGTTTAGAAAGATTTGGAAAAAATGAAAAGAGTGCAATAAGTAAAGAAATGATAAATAACGCTAAATCTACGATTAATACTCTTCTAACACATAAAGAATCACTCCCCAGATTTCCAATCAATTTAACGATAACCCCACACATAGCTAAATTCAAAGCAATCAGTGCAGCATTTTTGGCTTCAGCAAAAGAAAGCCATTTATCAGTACGATCAAGTTGTTTTTCAAAATATTCTATTGGTTCCAAAAAAGTCACCTCCATTGATAATCTTCTTCATCTTTTTTCATGATAGCAAAAGCATGCATAATAGTGTCTTTAAAATCAGGCACAGATTCTTCATTCTCTGACAAAAATTTTCTTGCTGCTTCTTCCGTTAGTAGTAACGAACATTCATGTTTCTTGTAATCTTTTTTGTTAGCAAATTCATCAATATTATCATTCATTATTTTCGCATAAATAATAATTCCTTTATCTGATTGAAATTCCTCACTATTTTCTTTAATTTCATATAATGCGTATGGTGTAGGACATTGTTCCCCTCTGTCAGATGAAACCATAATCTTAATCTTTAATCCAAAATCGTCTTCATATTCTTTTTTTATACACTCAATATAATCTTGGCTTTTATTTGCTTTAGCACACCCAAATTCCCAGCATGCAGAATATTTACCACGTGCTGTTGACCGCTTAGCGATGAAAACACGTTTATTTTTAAAATCACAACATACCGCGGCTAAGTGCAAATGCAGTTCGTCTTCGTTATATAACCAATCATTAATTTCAATAGATTTTTCTACATTTTTTAGTGTTTGCTTAATTATCATCAACTTATCACATAAGCCTAAATCATTGGCAATTTTTTCAAACGACTCTTTCTTCTTAAAATTATATCGACATGAATGCTTTAACCCATAATCCTTTATTAGTGAATTATCAGTTTCGGCATCATAGGGTAAAGATTGTAAAAAATCGACTTTCTTATAACTCTTATCATAATACCAGATAATAGGATAAGGCCTATCGTGCCAAATACCTTTTAAAGCCTTATACCCCATATGAATTAATTCAACATTCTTACTTTCTTCATGGCTAATAATTTTATTTATTAAATAAGCCAACTCAAAGTTCAACACTAATTGTCTAGAATAAGTAAATTGTTTTATCCTAAAACCCGCATCAATATCATTCCCCATGAATTCAAAAATTTTTCTTCTCCGCTCTTCATCTACAGTATATTTATAAAATAAATTTTTATATTCTTTGGGAATCTTATTGTCCTTTTCATAGTGATCTTCATCTGACACGATTCCAATCCAAGCTGCCGCTTTTAAAGACATTTCTCTAGTGCTGCCTTCAATTTCATCAGTAGCACTCTGCAAAACTTTGTAAATAGCCGCAACACTATCTGATAACACAGTTTCTTCAGAAACCTTCATCCGCTTTCCTGGAGCTTTTAAAACAAAAATAATTTCGTCACCTAATACTCTCCAAATATAAGCTTCACTAAGTTCGCTATTGACCCGTCGCTTAATACTCTCAAAGGCTTTTTTTATTTCCCCTGCCCAACTACCCGGATGCAAGGCTTTATACTTTGTCGAGCCAACAATATCATATGAAAAAAATAACACCACATCAACATGTGCTGTTATTTTTTGCTTACTGTCGTTTTTAGTATTAACCTCATTAAGGAACGGTTTATACTTTGTTAATTTCTTATTCTCTTTTTCCAAAGTAATCACCAGCTTACAATTTCTAAAAATTTAGCCCGATTAATCGCTGCAAGTTGCGATACTTGAAAATATCTTGCCAAGGCAGGAATATTAATTATAGAATCCTCCGTTTCCTTTTTTACCTGTGCATAGAACTGTTTTGAAGGCATCAAAAATGCGGCAGCAAATTCATTGGCTTGTGATTCTTCTTGTGAAAATCCCAACCTATTATATACGTCTTTATCAACATGTTCCCACCTGTCAACATCAATTTTGTATCCCATATGTAAAAACAGATGTCCTAATTCATGAGCAATTGTAAAGCGATTTCTGGGCGAGTTAAAATCATAATTTCCAAGAATAATTTTAAAAGAATGCCTTGTTTTTTGAATTTTACCATCGATAACATTCGAATCAACTTCAATAGATCCACCAAGAGTTTTTACTACTTGCTCCATATCGTCAATAGGAATATCAATACGATAAACTTTTTGAATCGCACTCGCTAACTGATCTATCTTTCTTCTCATCTGAATATTCATAGTTACTCGCCTCCCTCTTGACAAAATCATTTTTATTTCATTATACTTTATCTACATTATTTTGTAAATAATCATAATGTTTTAGGTTTACATCAGTCCACTGTCCACTGTAAAATCCAGCAGTTTACAACTTTTGAACAAATAAATATCGCATAATTACACGTTGAAATGTAATGGATTTTGCTCAATATTTTTCTACAGCAACATGGCAAATATAGAGCAAAACAGGACTTTACAACTTTTACGCCACCTCGGAAGTTGATGAAGCTAGTTTACACA
>OGEH01000538.1_pt1 | contig 25042 bp, 21 predicted proteins | sample 1570681 | NCBI WGS metagenome assembly OGEH01 (sample SAMEA2582126, study PRJEB24529) | metagenome | biome: Human gut stool | place: China | collected 2011 | reverse complement strand
CAGGCCCGCTGATCCTGGCTTTCTACCACGGCGGCGTCGCCGACCGCCTGCACCCAATGGGTATCACTGTATGATAATCAATAACGTAAAGCTGGTACTGGAAGACGAAACCATCGACGGCTCACTGGAAGTGCAGGATGGACGAATTTACGCCTTTGCCGAGAGCCAGAGCCGACAGCCCGGCGCCCTCGATGGCGAAGGCGGCTGGCTGCTGCCGGGGCTTATCGAACTCCATACCGATAACCTGGATAAATTTTTCACCCCGCGGCCAAAGGTTGACTGGCCTGCACACTCGGCGATGAGCAGCCACGATGCTTTGATGGTCGCCAGCGGCATCACCACCGTACTCGACGCCGTGGCGATTGGCGACGTGCGCGACGGCGGCGACCGCCTTGAGAATCTGGAAAAGATGATCAACGCGGTGGAAGAGACGCAAAAACGCGGGCTTAACCGCGCCGAGCACCGCCTGCATCTGCGCTGTGAACTGCCGCACCACACCACTCTGCCGCTGTTTGAAAAGCTGGTCGACCGCGAGCCGGTCACCCTGGTGTCGCTGATGGACCACTCGCCGGGTCAACGCCAGTTCGCCAACCGCGAAAAATATCGCGAATATTATCAGGGCAAATATCAGCTCAGCAGCGAGCAGATGCAACGCTTCGAAGAAGAGCAAATGGCGCTGGCGGCGGCCTGGTCGCAGCCTAATCGCCAGGCTATCGCCGCAATGTGTCGGGAGCGCCAAATCGCTCTCGCCAGCCACGACGACGCCACTCATGAACATGTCGCCGAATCCCACCAGCTTGGCAGCGTGATTGCCGAATTTCCCACCACGTTGGCCGCCGCGCAGGCTTCGCGCCAGCACGGAATGAATGTGTTGATGGGGGCGCCGAATATCGTGCGCGGCGGCTCGCATTCCGGCAATGTCGCCGCGCATCAACTGGCCGCCAGCGGCCTGTTGGATATTCTCTCTTCCGACTACTACCCCGCCAGCCTGCTTGATGCCGCTTTCCGCATCGCCGATAGCGACGACAACGCTTTCACGCTGGCGCAGGCTGTCCGTCTGGTCAGCAAACATCCTGCGCAGGCGCTGGGCCTGCATGACCGCGGCGTCATCGCCGAAGGCAAACGCGCCGATCTGGTGCTCGCGCACCGCCGCGGCGAGCACGTCCATATCGATCACGTCTGGCGTCAGGGAAAGAGGGTCTTTTAATGCCTGGAAAACTGATTTGGCTGGTCGGCCCCTCGGGGTCGGGAAAGGATAGTCTGCTGGCCGCGCTGCGCCAGCGTGAGCATCCGCAACTGCTGGTCGCGCATCGCTACATCACCCGCCCGCACCTGGTGGGCTGCGAGAACCATATTGCGCTCAGCGAGCATGAGTTTTTCACCCGCGCCGAGCGTAATCTTTTCGCGCTAAGCTGGCATGCCAACAATAATTACTATGGTGTCGGCGTAGAGATCGACCTCTGGCTGCATGCCGGTTTTGATGTCGTCGCCAACGGCTCGCGCGCGCATCTGGCGCAGGCGCGGGAACGTTACGATGACGTACTGGTACCGATTTGTCTCGAAGTCTCACCATCGGTGTTGCGCCAGCGGCTTGAACAACGCGGCCGGGAAAATGCCGTGGAAATCGCCCAGCGCCTGCAACGCGCCGCGCGCTATAAACCGGCCGATTGCCTGACGTTGAATAACGACGGCAGCCTCGGGCAATCGGTAGAGCGTTTCTTCCAGCTGTTGCACCAGCACGCCGGGCGTGAAGAGAATCAGCATGCCTGAGGGTAAGGTAATACGATGAGCCTGACGATCCGCCTGACCGGCACCGGCGGCGCCCAGCAGGTGCCGGTCTTCGGCTGCGACTGCGCCGCCTGCCAGCGCGCCCGCGTCGATGCACGCTATCGCCGCCGCCCCTGCAGCGCGGTGGTGCGCTTTAACCATGCGGTCACGCTGCTCGACGCCGGGCTGGCGGATCTGGCGGAACGCCAGCCCGCTGGCAGCTTCCAGCAGATTTTATTAACGCATTACCATATGGATCACGTGCAGGGGCTGTTCCCCCTGCGCTGGGGGGTGGGCGATCCGATTGCGGTGTACGGCCCGCCGGATGACATCGGCTGCGACGATCTGTTTAAGCATCCCGGCATCCTCGATTTTAGCCACACCGTTACCCCCTTCACGGTATTTGAATTACAGGGGCTACAGGTCACGCCGCTGCCGTTAATCCACTCGAAGCTGACCTACGGCTATCTGCTGGAGTCGGCGCACAGCCGGGTGGCATGGCTTGCGGATACCGCCGGGCTGCCGGAGAAGACGCTGAAGTTTTTACTTAATAATCAGCCGCAGGTGATTGTCATCGATTGCAGCCACGAGCCAAGAACAGAGACGCCGCGCAACCACAGCGACTTGAATACCGTGCGCGCGCTGAACCAGGTACTTGGCTGCCCGCGGGTGATCCTCACCCATATCAGCCATCAGTTCGACCGCTGGATGATGGATAACCCGCTGCCGAAAGGGTTCGAGGCGGGATACGACGGCATGGAGATCGTGCTGGAGTAACCGGCGTCATGGCAATGGAAAATCAGTAATCGTCGTCGAGACGGCGCTGGTCGCTCTCCAGCTGGCGACGATCGCTATCAAGCTGGCGCTGGCGTTCATCCAGCTGGCGACGGCGGTCGTCAAGCTGGCGCTGGCGATCGTTATATTGCTGCTGGTTATCCCTACGCTGCTGGCGGCTGCCCTGATAGCTGCCGTCATCGTAGCGTCCGTCGTCATAGCGCCCGTCGTCGTCGTCGGAACGGCTGCTGCCCGGATTGTAGGCATCGTTGATGGCTTGCTGAATATTGCCAATAGCGTCGTCAATAATATCGGCATGGGCCAGTTGGCTGCTCAGCGCCAGCGTGCAAAAAAACAGAGCGGTTGCGTAACGTTTCATCGTGGCCAGTCTCATCAGGGTACTGGTGGTACCTTAATCAACCCTATTTGCCGCGTGTAGCGGAGGAATCTCAAATCCGCGCCATCGCCGCACGCAACGCCTGCGCCAGCTGCGTGCGGGTGAAAGGCTTGCGCAGTCGTTCAACCTCAGGCAACGCCGGATTATGCGCCGGGCGCAAATCCTGGCCGCTAATCAATAGCAGCGCCACCGCCGGGAAGCGGCGTTGCGCTTCGTGAATGACCTCGGCGCCGCTCAGCCCCCCAGGAAGCATTAAATCGCTAATCAACAACGCGATATCCCCGGAGGCCGCCAGCATCTGCAGCGCCTGCTCGCCGTTTTGCGCCTCCAACGTCAGCCAACCCAGCTGATGCAGCTGCTCGCATAGCGTCTGGCGCACATCGGCTTCATCCTCCAGCACCAGCGCCAGCTGCTCGCCGCTCACCATCGGTTCACTAACCAACGGCGTTCGTTCATCCTCCGCCGCTGCCGTGGCTCGCGGTAGCTGCAAACGAACGGTGGTGCCCTGCCCCGGCGCGCTTTCAATCGCCACGCGCCCGCCCGACTGGCGCACAAAACCGTACACCATCGACAGCCCAAGACCGCTGCCGCTACCGGTCTGTTTGGTGGTAAAGAAGGGCTCGAAAACCTGCGCTTTTATCTCCTGCGACATGCCGCAGCCGTGGTCAATCACCTCCAGCGCCACCATATCCTGACGCCGTCCATCGTTACGGGTGACCCGCTGGTTCCAGGTACGTAGCGCGATAACGCCTGACCGCCCCTCCATGGCGTCGCGGGCGTTCATCACCAGGTTGATTATCGCGTTTTCCAGTTGCCCGACATCGATCCACGCCGGCCAGGCAGGCGACTGCGCTTCAATTTCGAGACGCAACGATGCGGGGAGCGAATGACGCATCAGTTCGCAGACATTCTCCAGCAACGGCTGCAGCGCCACCGCCTGCGGGTTCAGCGCCTGTTTACGCGAAAAGGCCAGCAACCGCTGAGTAAGCAAGGCGCCGCGTTCGGCAGCCTTCAGCGCCCGCGATATCCGCGGCGCATCGCGCTCATCCGGCTGTACCAGTTCGAGGCTGCCGATAATCACCGCCAGCAGGTTGTTAAAATCGTGCGCCAGGCCGCCGGTAAGCTGGCCGACGGCTTTCATTTTTTGGCTATGCAGCAGCGCCTCCTCCAGCCCCTGTCGCTCAAGGCGGTCGATCTCCATCTGGGTGGTTTTCTCCCGCAGCAGGCGGGTGGTGTGTTCAAGGGAAGCGGTATTACGGGCGAAAACGTTAAAGGCGCGCGCCAGTTCGCCAAGCTCATCACGCCGTTGCAGGGCCGGCACCGTCACGTTCTGCTCGCCGTGCGCCAGCCGCGACATCGCGCCGGATATCGCGTTCAGATTGAGGCCAAGATTACGATAGATATACCAGCCAGCGCACCCGGTGATCGCCAGCGCCAGCAGCGCGGCCAGCAGGATAAACGTGCTGATGGAGCGCAACTGCTGGTGGCTTTGCGCCGCTCGCGCCTCCGAAGCTTGAGCGACTCTGGCAACATATTGATTAATATCGCCATTAAGCAGCGCAACCAGCGCTTTGATATGAAACATATACCAACCGATCGCCAGATCGCTCTCTTCAAGCTGCGCCGATAACGGCGCCAGCCGCGCCAGTTCGGCGTTGAAATCCGGCAGGATAAACGCCAGCGCAGAATCGCTATCGTTGCGCGGTAAAAAGCGTCTGATGTCATCGAGCTGCAGGACGATCGAGCGCGGCGTCGCAGTGTGTATCGCGGCGACGATCAACCGGTCCATCTCGTTTAAACGCTGAGGATCGATCGCCGGTTTACCATCGCGATCGTTGAGATCCTGCAAATGGCGCAAATAGCTCTGGTTTTGATACAGCGCGCTCAGCAGTTCATTGCGCTGCAGATGGCGGCGTTGCCCGCGTTCCAGCATGCCGGCGACACTCTGCTGCAGCTCGTTGCTACGGCGAATAATGCTCGCTACCAGCGCCAGTTCCTGCCGGGCCAACGGCGCCGAGGCCAACTGGCCCAACGAATGCTTCAGCGCCTGTTGGGTTTCCAGCAGCCGTTGCGCTTCGCTTTTATACTCCAGCGCGCCAACCACCTGCGACAACCGCACCGCCGCGGTGGCGACGTTAGCGGTATCACGCGCCAGATTCATACTGCCGTTCATGTCGCTAAGCGTTTGCAGCTGCACCTGCTCCTGCAACTGACTGGCATGGCGAAAACCGAAAATCGCCACTCCGGCGACCATTAACGTCACCGCCACCATCAACAAGTTAAATGACAGCAGGCGACCGCGGGCGCTAACGAAAAAGTACGGATGGCGAGAAGGCATGGCGACTCCGGTCAGGCGTTTTCTCCCATCATTCCCGGACTGTCGCCGAAGGTGAAGAAAATTTCTTGGCGTAATTGTGATCTGCATTAACTATTCAAAAATATGACAATTATGAATGGCCGATGACATCACTCATTTACGTTGCGGTGATGAAGTGCCGACATCGACAACGCAGCCAGGAGAGCAGGCATGCAGGGAACACCGGTGCTATCCATGCGCAACATCGCCAAAGTTTTCGGCAAATTTTATGCGCTGAAAGGGGTGGATCTGACGGTCTGGCCCGGCGAGATCCACGCGCTGATGGGCGAAAACGGCGCGGGAAAAAGTACGTTGATGAAGATCCTCGCCGGCGCCTATACCGCCTCCAGCGGCGAGATCCTGATCGACGGACAACCACAGACGATCAGAGGCCCGAAGGATGCGCTGGCGGCAGGGATCACGCTGATCTATCAGGAGATGCAGCTGGCGCCGAATCTCACCGTCGCGGAAAACATTTTCCTCGGCAGCGAGCTTTCCCGCGGCGGTCTGGTACAGCGTAAAGAGATGGAGTCCCAGGCGCAGGCGGTTATCGACCGGCTCGGCGCGCAGTTCAAAGCCAGCGACCGGGTGATGAAGCTGACTATCGCCGAACAGCAGCAGGTGGAAATCGCCCGCGCGCTGCATCGCAACAGCCGCATTCTGGTGATGGATGAACCTACCGCCGCCCTCTCCTCGCGAGAAACTCAGCGCCTGTTTGAGCTGATTTTACGCCTGCGCGATGAAGGGATGGCAATCATCTATATCAGCCACCGCATGGCCGAAGTGTATGAACTCTCCGACCGGGTCAGCGTGCTGCGCGATGGCCAGTATGTCGGCAGCCTCACCCGCGACCACCTTAGCGCCCCCGAATTAGTGCGCATGATGGTTGGCCGTCCGCTTAGCGATCTGTTCAATAAAGAGCGCGATATCCCGTGCGGCCAGCCGCGCCTGCGGGTGCAGGATCTCAGCGACGGCGGCAAAGTGCATCCCAGCAGTTTGGTGGTGCACGCCGGGGAAATCGTTGGCCTCGCCGGGCTGGTCGGCGCCGGGCGTTCCGAACTGGCGCAGCTGATTTTCGGCGTCCGCAAAGCCACCGCCGGGGTGATTGAAATCGACGGCGAACCGGTGGTTATTCACTCGCCGCGCGAAGCGATCGACCTCGGGATCGGCTTTCTGACCGAAAACCGTAAAGAACAGGGGCTGTTTCTCGAACTGGCGGCGCAGGAGAACATCACCATGGCGACGCTTGAGCGCGACGCCAATTGGGGAATGCTCGACCGTAAGAAAGCGCAAACTATCTCCGATGACGCCATCCAGTTGCTGAACATCCGCGTCCCGCATGCTCAGGTGCGCGCCGGCGGGCTTTCCGGCGGCAATCAGCAAAAGCTGCTGATTTCACGCTGGGTGGCGATCGGCCCGCGCATTCTCATCCTGGATGAACCGACCCGCGGCGTTGACGTCGGCGCCAAAAGCGAGATTTACCGCATCATGAATCAGATGGCCCGCCAGGGCGTCGCCATTTTAATGATCTCCAGCGAATTGCCGGAAATCGTAGGCATGAGCGACCGGGTATACGTGATGCGCGAAGGCGCTATCGCCGGCGAGTTGCAGGTTGGCGAGATCAGTCAGGAAAGCATTATGACGCTGGCGACCGGCGTGAACGATTCTCACCTAAAGGCAGGACAAGCATGAGCATACCGAAAGAGACCTCCGCGCCGGCGGCGAAATCCGCCTCGGCAAAAAAAATGCTGATGGGCGACCTGATGCAAACCGTCGGCATCCTGCCGATTTTAATCCTGATCGTCGCGGTGTTCGGCTTCGTCGCGCCGAACTTCTTTACCGAAAGCAACCTGCTGAATATTACCCGCCAGTCCTCCATCAACATCGTGCTGGCGGCGGGGATGACCTTTATTATTCTTACCGGCGGTATCGATTTGTCGGTGGGGTCAATACTCGGCACCACCGCGGTTGCGGCGATGGTGGTATCGCTCATCCCGCCATTCGCGATGCTGTCGATTCCGGCGGCGCTGATGCTCGGCCTGCTGCTCGGGCTGTTCAACGGCGCGCTGGTGGCCTTCGCCGGACTACCGCCGTTTATTGTCACCCTTGGCACCTACACCGCGCTGCGCGGCGCCGCCTATCTGCTGGCCGACGGCACCACGGTGATTAACTCCGATATTAGTTTTGAATGGATCGGCAATAACTATCTCGGCCCGGTGCCGTGGCTGGTGGTGATAGCGCTGGCGGTCGTGGCGGTGTGCTGGTTTATCCTGCGCCGCACCACCCTCGGTATTCATATTTACGCCGTTGGCGGCAACAAGCAGGCGGCGCGGCTGACGGGGATTAAAGTCTGGCTGGTGCTGCTGTTCGTCTACGGCATGAGCGGGCTGCTTTCCGGGCTCGGCGGGGTGATGAGCGCCTCGCGGCTGTACAGCGCCAACGGCAACCTCGGCGTCGGCTATGAGCTGGACGCCATTGCCGCGGTGATCCTCGGCGGCACCAGTTTCGTCGGCGGTATCGGCACCATCACCGGTACGCTGGTGGGGGCGCTGATTATCGCCACCCTCAACAACGGCATGACGCTGATGGGCGTCTCCTACTTCTGGCAATTGGTGATCAAAGGGGCGGTGATCATCATAGCGGTGCTGATCGACAAATACCGTACCCGACACCATCAAAGTGCATAACAACAACATCTTACCTGCGAGGAAAAGCGAATGCGTTTAAAACCGATAGTGACCGCGCTGTGTGCCGGCGCGCTGCTGGCCGCCTCCCCTTTTGCGTCGGCCAAAGATCTACAAGCGATAGGCGTGACGGTGGGCGACCTCGCCAACCCGTTCTTCGTGCAAATCACCAAGGGGGCCGAGCTGGAAGCGCGCAAGCTGGCGGGAGATAAAGTGAAGGTCACGCTGGTGTCGAGCGGCTACGACCTGGGGCAGCAGGTGGCGCAGATCGATAACTTTATCGCCGCCAAAGTCGATATGATCATCCTCAACGCCGCTGATTCAAAAGGTATCGGCCCGGCGGTGAAGCGGGCGAAAGAGGCCGGGATCGTGGTGGTGGCGGTTGACGTCGCCGCCGAAGGCGCCGATGCCACCATCACCTCCGATAATACCCAGGCCGGCGCGATGGCCTGTAAATACATTAGCGATCGCCTGAACAACAAAGGCAACGTGGTGATTATCAACGGGCCGCCGGTTTCCGCGGTGCAGAACCGCGTTGAAGGCTGCGAAACCGAATTCAAAAAACATCCGGATATCAAAATCCTCTCTGCCAACCAGAACGCGAAAGGCAGCCGCGAAGGCGGACTGGAGGTGATGACGTCGCTGCTGGCGGCAAATCCGAAGATTGACGGCGTGTTCGCGATTAACGATCCGACGGCGATTGGCGCCGATCTGGCGGCGAAACAGGCGCAACGTAATGAGTTCTTTATCGTGGGCGTCGACGGCAGTCCGGACGGCGAAGAGGCACTGAAGCGTAAAAATTCGCTGTTCGTCGCCACGCCGGCGCAGGACCCGCAGGTCATGGCGGCGAAGGCGGTGGAAATCGGTTATGACATTCTGCAGGGCAAGCCCGCGCCAGCCGCGCCGGTGCTGATCCCGGTGAAAATGATCGATAAAAATAACGTCAGCAGCTACAAGGGCTGGACGGTGAAATAACGCGGCAAAGCGGCGCCGGGTCTCTTTTCGCCCTACGCCGCTTTGTCGTTATGGATAACGTCAGCGGCGAAAACGTAGCCCAGCCCGCGCAGGGTTTTAATCAAGGTGGGCTGATGCGGATTGACCTCAACTTTACGCCGCAGGCGCATGATCAGCACATCGATCGTGCGGTCGAATACCTCCATGCTCTCATTATGGGTCAGCGCCAGCAGCTGTTCGCGGTTCAGAACCCGGCGGGCGTTTTGCGCCAGCGCCAGCAACAATCCATACTCCCCCTGGGTTAACGCCACGCTCTGCTGTTGGGGATTAAATAGCTCACAGCGGCGGGTATCCAGCCGCCAGCCGTTAAACAACAGCCCATGCTCCCCGCCCGGCACGAGGCTTTCCGCGCCGATCGCCCCGCTGCGCCGCAGCACCGCCTTTACGCGCGCCACCACTACCCGCGCGTTAAACGGCTTGGCGATGTAATCGTCAGCGCCCATTTCCAGCCCGACCACCACATCCGATTCGCTTCCCAGCCCGGAAAGCATTATCACCGGTAGCTCAGGCCGCGTGCGCTGCAGCTGTTGTAACACCAGCAATCCATTGGTATCCGGCAAGATCATATCCAGCAGCACCAGCGCGATATCTGTGCGCCGGGCGACCGTCGCCAGCGCTTCGCCGCCGTTCTGGCAGGCCACCACCTCGAACGCGTGGGCGCCGAGCACGTCGCTCAGCAGCTCGCAGATCGCGACGTCATCATCAATCACTAAAATGACCGGTTTCATGGTTTACCTCTGCCTGGCGGGAATAGTGTCAGTCTGGTCGATTGTGCAAGCGGGCGACGACAAATCCATTTTTCGCTGCCGTTTTTATAATCGGCGTCACATCTCCGGGCTTTTCGTCACGTCAAAACTGACGATGACCTGTTTTTCGTCAGCATTTCGCCCAAAAAAGCCGCGTACTATCCGTCAATACCCACAATGAAAACATGGCATAGAAGATGCATAGTGACGGTCGATTGCGCGTCAGCGCTAATTGATTAACTGGAGCAAAACCGATGAAAAAAGTCGTCACGGTTTGCCCGTATTGCGCATCAGGTTGCAAAATCAACCTGGTGGTCGATAACGGCAAAATCGTCCGGGCTGAGGCGGCGCAGGGGAAAACCAATCAGGGAACCCTGTGTCTGAAAGGCTATTATGGCTGGGACTTCATTAACGATACCCAGATCCTGACCCCGCGTCTCAAAACCCCCATGATCCGTCGCCAGCGTGGCGGCAAACTGGAAGCCGTCTCCTGGGATGAGGCGCTCGATTACGTCGCCACCCGCCTTGGCGCCATTAAAGAAAAATATGGCCCGGACGCGATCCAGACCACCGGCTCCTCCCGCGGGACCGGTAATGAAACCAACTACGTGATGCAAAAATTCGCGCGCGCCGTTATTGGCACCAATAACGTCGACTGCTGCGCTCGCGTCTGACACGGCCCTTCGGTTGCAGGTCTGCACCAGTCGGTCGGTAACGGCGCCATGAGTAATGCCATCACGGAGATTGATAACACCGACCTGGTGTTTATCTTCGGTTACAACCCGGCGGATTCCCACCCTATCGTGGCGAATCACGTCATTAACGCCAAACGCAACGGGGCGAAAATCATCGTCTGCGACCCGCGCAAGATTGAAACCGCGCGCATCGCCGACATGCACATCGCGCTGAAGAACGGCTCGAATATCGCGCTGCTCAACGCCATTGGCCACGTCATTATTGAAGAGGATCTGTACGATAAATCCTTCGTCGCCAGCCGTTCCGAAGGCTTCGAGGAGTATCGCAAAATCGTCGAAGGTTATACGCCGGAGTCGGTGGAAGAGATAACCGGCGTCAGCGCTCAGGAGATCCGCGCCTGCGCCCGGATGTACGCCAGCGCCAAATCCGCCGCCATCCTGTGGGGCATGGGCGTCACCCAGTTCTACCAGGGCGTGGAGACCGTGCGCTCGCTGACCAGCCTCGCGATCCTTACCGGCAACCTCGGCAAGCCGAGCGTCGGCGTCAACCCGGTACGCGGGCAGAACAACGTCCAGGGCGCCTGCGATATGGGCGCGCTGCCAGATACCTATCCGGGCTACCAGTACGTTAAGTTCCCGGAAAACCGCGAGAAGTTCGCCAGAGCCTGGGGCGTCGACAGCCTGCCGGAACATACCGGCTATCGCATCAGCGAGCTGCCGCACCGCGCCGAACACGGTGAAGTCCGCGCGGCGTACATTATGGGCGAGGATCCGCTGCAGACCGATGCCGAGCTTTCCGCGGTGCGCAAGGCGTTTGAACAGCTGGAACTGGTTATCGTCCAGGATATTTTCATGACCAAAACCGCCGCCGCGGCCGACGTCATCCTGCCGTCCACCTCGTGGGGCGAGCACGAAGGCGTGTATACCGCAGCGGACCGCGGCTTCCAGCGCTTCTTTAAAGCGGTGGAGCCGAAGTGGGATCTGAAAACCGACTGGCAGATTATCAGCGAAATCGCCACCCGGATGGGCTATCCGATGCACTACAACAACACCCAGGAGATCTGGGATGAGTTGCGGCATCTGTGCCCGGACTTCTACGGCGCCACCTATGAGAAAATGGGCGAGCTCGGCTATGTCATGTGGCCATGCCGCGATGAGTCCGACGCCGACCAGGGGACGTCGTATCTGTTTAAAGAGAAGTTCGATACCCCGAACGGGCTGGCGCAGTTCTTCACCTGCGACTGGGTCGCGCCGATCGATAAGCTCACCGACGAGTATCCGATGGTGCTCTCAACGGTGCGCGAGGTCGGCCACTACTCCTGCCGTTCGATGACCGGCAACTGCGCGGCGCTGGCAGCGCTGGCGGATGAACCGGGCTATGCGCAAATCAACACCGCCGACGCCGAACGGTTAGGCATCGAAGATGAAGCGCTGGTGTGGGTCAATTCGCGTAAGGGCCGCATCATCACCCGCGCGCAGGTCAGCGATCGGCCGAATAAAGGCGCGGTGTACATGACCTACCAGTGGTGGATCGGCGCCTGTAACGAGCTGGTGTCGGAGAACCTGAGTCCGATAACCAAAACGCCGGAGTACAAGTACTGCGCGGTTAACGTTGAACGGATTGCCGATCAGCGCGCGGCGGAGCAGTACGTGATCGAGGAGTACAACAAACTAAAAGCCCGCCTGCGCGAAAGCGCGATGGGTTAAGGTTCGGCGGCCTTACCCGATATCCGGGATCCTTCCCCGGTGGCGCTTACGCTTACCGGGGCTACCAACCGAATACCGAACCGTAGCCCGGATAAGGCGCTATGCGCCGCTATCCGGGAACTTCCCCGGTGGCGCTTACGCTTACCGGGGCTACCAACCGAATACCGAATCGTAGCCCGGATAAGGCGCGATGCTCCGCTATCCGGGAATCCTCCCCGGTGGCGCTTACGCTTACCGGGGCTACCGACCGAATACCGAACCGTAGCCCGGATAAGGCGCCACGCGCCGCCATCCGGGAACCCTCCCCGGTGGCGCTTACGCTTACCGGGGCTACCAACCGACTACCGAACCGTAGCCCGGATAAGGCGCTATGCGCCGCCATCCGGGAACCCTCCCCGGTGGCGCTTACGCTTACCGGAGCTACCAACCGAATACCGAATCGTAGCCCGGATAAGGCGCGATGCGCCGCTATCCGGGAATCCTCCCCGGTGGCGCTTACGCTTACCGGGGCTACCAACCAAATACCGAACCGTAGCCCGGATAAGGCGCTATGCGCCGCTATCCGGGTATTCACCCCGCTAATTCCCGCCATTTTCTTCTTTTCCGCCGCCCTTTATACTGCGGGGGTCTCCCTTACTGATAATAAAAAAATGAAATACCTCTATTTACTGCTGGCGCTGACAAGCTTCGCCGCAGACGCTGCGGATCCGGGCAGCCAATACCAACAACAGGCCGAAGCTGGCGACCCACGCGCGCAGTTTTATCTGGCGGATACCTGGGTTAGCTCCGGCAACTATCAACAGGCTGAATACTGGGCGCAGAAAGCGGCGGCGCAGGGCGATGGCGACGCGATGGCGCTGCTGGCTCAGCTTAAAATCCGTAACCCGCAGCAGGCCGACTATCAACAGGCCCGACAGCTAGCGGAAAAATCCGTGCAGGCCGGCAGCAAGGCCGGCGAGATTATCCTCGCCCGCGTACTGGTCAATCAGCAGGCAGGCCCTACCGATTATGCGCACGCCATCAGGCTGCTGCAGGATGCGGCCAAAGATGAAGAGAGCGACTCAGCCGTCGATGCGCAGATGCTGCTGGGGCTTATCTACGCCAGCGGCGTGCTGCCGCCGGAAGATGACCTCAAGGCCGCGCAATACTTCAAAGGCAGCTCGGCGCTTTCACGCACCGGCTATGCCGAATACTGGGCAGGGATGATGTTCCAGCAGGGAGAGAAAGGTTTTATCGAACCAAACCCGCAAAAAGCGCTGCACTGGCTTAACGTCAGCTGTCAGGAGGGGTTTGATACCGGATGTGAAGAGTTCGACAGGATAACCAAAGGCTAAAAAAAGCCCGGCGCGAATGGCCGGGCTCTGACATCTTATTGGGCGGTTTTATCAAACTTGCCCAGCACTTCGCGTTCATACGCCAGCGCTTTCTTGCGATCAAACTTATGTTCCCACTTGGCGATAACCAGCACCGCCAGCGCGTTGCCGACCACGTTCAGCGCGGTACGCGCCATATCGAGGATACGGTCGACGCCGGCAATAAACGCCAGCCCTTCCAGCGGGATCCCCACGCTACCCAGGGTCGCCAGCAGCACCACGAAGGAGACGCCCGGTACACCCGCGATGCCTTTCGAGGTCACCATCAGCGTCAGCACGAGAGTGATTTCCTGCCACAGGGAGAGGTCGATACCGTACAGTTGGGCGATGAAGATCGCCGCGATTCTGCAGAGCATCTTGTGGAGCGACCTGCCGGCACATGTCGGCATTGCCGCCGATAGCCCGCTGTGGATAATTGCCATCCTCACTCTCACCGGGATTGCCGTGGGGCTGGTAGTCCGTTTCAGCCCCGGTCATGGGGGGCCGGATCCGGCAACCGAATCCTTGATCGGCGCGCCCATCGCCACCAACGCGCTACCGGGGTTACTGGCGGCATTGATTCTCGGCCTCGCGGGCGGTGTCAGTCTCGGGCCGGAACATCCGATCATGGTCGTCAATATAGCGCTTGCCGTCGCCCTCGGTTCGCGCCTGTTTCCACGAGTAAGTTCGCTGGACTGGACAATTCTCGCCGCGTCGGGAACCATCGGCGCGCTGTTCGGCACGCCGGTTGCCGCGGCGCTTATTTTTTCGCAAACGCTCAATAGCAGCAGCGACGTTCCGTTATGGGACCGGCTGTTCGCCCCGCTGCTGGCGGCGGCGGCAGGCGCATTGACGACCGGTATTTTTTTCCATCCCAATTTCACTCTGCCAATCCCGCACTATCCGCACCTGCGCATCGTCGATATCATCAGCGGCGCGATTGTCACGCTTATCGCCATCGCCGTGGGCATGGTCGCCGTGTGGTGTCTGCCGCGTCTGCACGCGCTCATCCACCGGCTGAAAAATCCGGTGTTAATGCTGGGAATCGGTGGTTTTTTACTGGGGATCCTGGGCGTTATCGGCGGACATATTACGCTATTTAAAGGTCTGGATGAAATGCAGCAACTGGCCTCCAGCCAGACGCTTGGCGCTGGCGATTTTCTGCTCATTGCCGTGGTGAAATTGGCGGCGCTGGTGCTGGCGTCCGCATGCGGTTTCCGCGGCGGGCGTATTTTCCCGGCGGTGTTTGTCGGCGTCTCATTGGGGCTAATGCTGCATGCTCACGTTGAAGCGGTACCGGCCGCCATTACCATCTCCTGCGCGATCCTCGGCCTGGTGCTGGTCGTTACCCGCGACGGCTGGCTGAGTCTGTTTATGGCGTCAGTAGTGGTGCCTGACACCACCCTGTTGCCGCTGCTTTGTATCGTGATGCTCCCGGCCTGGCTACTGCTGGCCGGGAAGCCGTTGATGATTGCCAAACGCCGCGGCGATTAGCCGCGGTTGTTGCGATTTTCCAGCGCCTGGGTGACCGCACGTAAGAAATCAGGAATATCCATTTTCGGCAGCATGACTTCGACCATCGTTAACTTATCGGAGTTAACGCTATCGGCCATCGCCTCCGCCAATTCGCCGGTTTGCGTTACCCGCCAACAGCGGGAAGGCGTATCCGGCGCAAAAGCATCGGGGAAGCGGCTCCAGTCCCACAACGCGATATCGTTGTAGCGCTGTTCCGGCCCGTGAATCGCGCGCTCGACGGTGTAGCCCTCGTTATTCAACAGCAAAATTAACAGCTTTTGCTTATCGCGCAGCATTGAGCTCATCTCCTGGATAGTGAGCTGGGCGGCGCCATCGCCAATGATTAATACCACCCTTCTGTCCGCGGCGGCTGTCTGTGCGCCGTAGGCGGCAGGCAGCGTAAAGCCGATTGAGCCCCATAGCGGCTGCACCAGCAGCGTCGCCTGGGAGGGAAGTTTTAATGAGGCGATGCCGAATGCCGAGGTCCCCTGATCGGCAAGAATAATATCGCCCGGCCGCAGCTGTTTCTCGACCGTACTCCAGAAGTTTTTCTGCGTCAGATTACCCTGCGGCGCGCCGGAAGCGTCGGGGGCGATGATATCTGGCGCGCTCCATTCGGCGGACAACTTGCCAGAAACGTCAATGAGTGCCGCCAGCGCCTGATCCATCGGAATCCGGCTGAACCAGTGATCGCCAACCCGCGCGGCAAACGGCTGGATTTCGATGGTTTTCTCCGTTGGCAAATGATGGGTAAAGCCGGCGGTAATCGTATCGGTAAAACGCGTACCCACGCAGATGATGGCATCGGCGCTTTCCATCGCCTCGCGAGTCTGCGGCGCGCTGGCGATCCCGCTATAGGTCCCGGCAAAACCTGAGCCTTGTTCGTCAAATAGCCCTTTCCCCATCAGCATGGTGGCGTGGGTTATCGGCGCGGACTTAACCCACTGCTGTAGTGTGTTTTGCAGACCGTAACGCTGGGCGAGAAAATCCGCCAGCAGCGACACGCGGCGGCTGCTGCGTAACAGTTTGGCCGCGTGTTCGCGAAAGCCGGCAAGCTGGTTTTCATCGGCCGCCGGGCCCTTAATCACCAGCGTGCGGGCCGGCGGCACCGCGCGGGCTTTCGCCACGTCGGCAGGCAGCATCAGATACCCAGGGCGGTGGTGGGTCAGCATGTCGCTTAATACCCGGTCAATTTCATGACAGGCGTTGCCCGCCGTTAGCGTCGCCTGAGTACAGGTAATTTGTTCGCTCATCCGCGAGAAATGGGTGAAATCACCATCGCCGAGCGTATGGTGCAGGAGTTCACCCCGCTGCTGCGCGCCAGTGGAAGGGGCGCCAACAATATGCAGCACCGGGATATGTTCCGCATAACTACCAGCCACCCCATTCAACGCGCTTAACTCCCCTACGCCATAGGTGGTTAGCAGCGCGCCAGCGCCTTTTATACGCGCATAGCCGTCTGCGGCGTAGGCCGCGTTCAGTTCGTTAGCACAGCCGACCCATCCCAAATCTTGATGGGCTATCACGTGATCGAGAAACTGTAAGTTGTAATCACCAGGTACGCCGAACAGGCGATCGATACCACAATCTACGAGACGATCCAGCAGATAATCGCCAATGGTGTAAGTCGGTTGCATATCCATAATCCTTGTTGTTGTGCAGGTAATCTGAGTATTAGATATGCGTTTTAACTGTCCAGATTGTGAGCAACAAAGAGGGTGGAAAGCAAAATTTACGCGTTTTCCCCATATACTCCGCATACAACATTGATTAGTGTAAACGTATACACACCCTGTTTTGATGCGGAGGAAGTATGGTTTACCAGGCAAGTAACACGCGTTATCAGGCCATGGAGTACCGCCGATGCGGGCGCAGCGGCCTGAAGCTACCGGCGATATCTCTCGGCCTGTGGCATAACTTTGGTGATGAAACACAGGTAGAGATGAGCCGCCAGTTGCTGCGTCACGCCTTCGACCTTGGTATTACCCACTTCGACCTGGCGAACAATTACGGCCCACCGCCGGGATCGGCGGAGAGCAACTTCGGGCGGATCCTCAAAGAAGATTTTCTGCCCTACCGCGACGAACTCATCATCTCCAGTAAAGCGGGCTATACCATGTGGGACGGCCCTTATGGCGACTGGGGATCGCGCAAGTATCTGGTCGCCAGCCTCAACCAGAGCCTGAAGCGGATGGGCCTTGAGTACGTCGATATCTTTTATCACCACCGCCCGGATCCGGAGACACCGCTGGAGGAGACCATGCGGGCGCTGGATCATCTGGTTCGCCAGGGGAAAGCACTTTACGTTGGTTTATCAAACTACCCGCTTGAGCAGGCGCGTCAGGCTATCGCTATCCTCAACGATCTCGGCACGCCTTGCCTGATTCACCAACCCAAATATTCGATGTTTGAACGTTGGGTGGAAGAAGGATTATTAGCGATGCTGCAGGCCGAAGGCGTGGGAAGTATAGCGTTTTCACCGCTGGCCGGCGGGCAATTGACCAACCGCTATCTAAACGGTATTCCGCCAGACTCGCGCGCAGCCAGCAATAGCCGTTTTTTACAGCCGGAACAGCTCACCGCCGAGCGGCTGGCAAAAGTCCGCCAACTTGACGCTATTGCCGGGCGCCGTGGACAGAAGCTCTCACAGATGGCGTTAGCCTGGGTGCTGCGAGAACATAAGGTGACGTCAGTGCTGATCGGCGCCAGTAAAACGGCGCAACTGGATGATGCCGTAGGCATGTTAAGCAATCGCCAGTTCAGCGCTGAAGAGTGCGCCGCTATTGACGCGATCCTTGCGGTGTAAACTCATTTTTACTTTGGCAAAAAATGCTATTTCTTGCGATTTAAGAGTTCCCTGATGCTACGTCTCTTTACCGGCTCGTAATATCTGGTTAACAGGTCATTTAAGACCCGATCGTGAGGAGAAGAGTATGTTCAGGTCACTGATTCTGGCTGCGGTACTACTGGCATGCGCGCCGGTTATCGCTAATGCTGGTGAAATCACCCTGCTGCCATCGGTAAAATTACAAATTGGCGATCGTGACGGTTACGGTAACTACTGGGACGGTGGCGGCTGGCGCGACCGTGATTACTGGCGTCGTCATTATGAATGGCGCGATCACCGCTGGCATCGCCATGATAACGGCTGGCATCGCGGTTGGGATAAACGCGGCTGGGATCGCGGTCGCGCTTACGAGCGCGGCTATCGCGAAGGCTGGAACGATCGTCGTGGCGGCTGGGGCCGAGGCCCGGGCGGCGGACGTGGCCACGGCCACGGGCACCACTAATTGATAAAGGGAGCGCAAGCTCCCTTTTTTGTTGCCGTATTAATCTAATGCTGAACCAATAATCAGCCAGCCGTTCAGCGCCACCACAATCGCCACAATCAGCCAACCGATGCGTTTTACCCACCGACTATTAACCAGATCGCCCATTAACCGCGCATCGCTGGTAAAAATTAGCAGCGGCACCAGCGCCAGCGCAATCCCGAAGCTCAGCAACACCTGACTCATCACCAGGATACGCGTCGGGTCCAGCCCCATCATAATCACGATAAATGACGGCAGCATGGTGATTGTCCGGCGAAACCACAGCGGAATATGGAAGCGGATAAACCCCTGCATCACGACCTGCCCGGCAAGCGTTCCGACTACCGTCGACGAGAGACCGGCGGCAACCAGACTGAGACCAAAAACCGTCGCGGCGGCATGGCTGAGCAGCGGTTCGAGAGTTAAATAAGCCTGGTCGAGATCGGCCACACCGGTGTGGCCGTTGAAGTGAAACGCAGCAGCGGCGGTCGCCATCATCGCCAGGTTAACGAAACCAGCGATGGTCATCGCAATCGCCACATCCCAACGCGTGGCGTTATAGCGTTCTTTGCGCGACCCATCGTGCAGGTTCTGCGTCAGCGACGAGTGCAGATAGATAACGTGCGGCATAATCGTCGCGCCGAGTACTCCGGCGGCAAGGAATACCGCCTCACCATTAGGCAGACTCGGAATAACCATGCCTTTGGCCAGCGGCGCTAACGCCGGCTGCGAGAAGATAAGTTCAACCACATAGGCCGCTGCCACAACCAGCAGTAGCCCGCCAATGACTTTTTCCAACGGTTTCTGCCCGCGACGCTGCAACATCAGGATCAGGAAAGTCGCGACACCGGTCAGCACCGCCCCCTGCAATAAGGAAATGCCGAGCAGCAGCTTAAAGCCGATGGCCGCACCGATAAATTCAGCCAGATCGGTCGCCATGGCGATAATTTCCGCCTGTACCCAATAAAACCACACCACCGGGCGCGGGTAGTGATCGCGGATCTGTTCCGCGAGGTTTTTACCGGTGGCGATACCGAGCTTGGCCGATAACACCTGAATCAGCATCGCCATCAGGTTCGCCCAGACCACTACCCATAATAATTGATAGCCAAAGCTGGCGCCCGCCTGGATATTCGTGGCGAAGTTACCCGGATCGATGTAGCCGATGGCAGCAATGAACGCGGGCCCCATCAGTGCGAGCCTCATCTTGCGCGCTGCGCGACCGCTGCTATTCTCAACGCGACTGCTAGTCATTTTCTGCCCCTGGAAATATAGCCTTTGCTATGTTTAATGCTATCAAAATGCGAATGATTATCAAGTTCATTTAGAAAGGTGATAATGATTGCTTTGATAGGAGGGAACGATAGTAGGCCAAATAACGAAACGGGCGTGAAGCTGTGGACAACGCGCCTTTCATCAGATTAGTACATTAATGCAACTTTTAATACCTTTGCATAACATAACAAAAATGTACGATTGATCACTATTTTTGTTATTGGTCACATATCCTTGCAATAGTGTGGATTCGATCTCGTTTTATTTAGGCTTGTTGCATAGAATGTGCACGGAAATTTAACCTGCCTCATATTTGGAGCAAATATGGACCGCGTCTTGCATTTTGTCCTCGCGATCGTTGTGGTGGCTATACTGGCCTTGTTGGTCAGTCACAACCGTAAGCAGATCCGCATTCGTTATGTTATTCAATTACTTGTTATTGAAGTTTTGCTGGCCTGGTTCTTCCTGAACTCCGATGTCGGTCTGGGTTTTGTGAAAGGCTTTTCCGAGATGTTCGAGAAACTTCTCGGTTTCGCCAACGAGGGCACCAACTTCGTATTCGGTAACATGAACGATAAAGGTCTGGCCTTCTTCTTCCTGAAGGTTTTGTGCCCAATCGTCTTTATTTCCGCGCTGATTGGTATTTTACAGCATATTCGCATTCTGCCGATTGTCATCCGCGCTATCGGTACCGTGCTGTCGAAAGTTAACGGCATGGGTAAACTGGAATCTTTCAACGCCGTCAGCTCGCTGATCCTCGGTCAGTCGGAAAACTTCATCGCCTATAAAGATATTCTCGGCAAAATGTCGCGCAACCGTATGTACACCATGGCGGCAACCGCGATGTCTACCGTTTCGATGTCTATCGTCGGCGCGTATATGACTATGCTGCAGCCGAAGTATGTGGTTGCCGCGCTGGTGCTTAACATGTTCAGCACCTTTATCGTCCTGTCGCTGATTAACCCGTACCGCGTTGAGCAGAGCGAAGAAAACCTGCAGATGTCCAATCTGCACGAAGGTCAGAGCTTCTTCGAAATGCTGGGCGAATACATTCTGGCAGGCTTTAAAGTAGCGATTATCGTCGCGGCGATGCTGATCGGCTTTATCGCGCTGATTTCCGCACTCAACGCCCTGTTCGCGACCGTCACCGGCTGGTTTGGCTACAGCATCTCCTTCCAGGGGATCCTCGGCTACATCTTCTATCCGGTTGCGTGGGTGATGGGCGTGCCGGCGAGCGAAGCGCTGCAGGTGGGCAGTATTATGGCGACCAAACTGGTGTCTAACGAATTCGTGGCGATGATGGATCTGCAGAAAGTGGCAGCGACGCTCTCCCCGCGTGCGGAAGGTATCATCTCTATCTTCCTGGTCTCCTTCGCCAACTTCTCTTCTATCGGTATCATCGCCGGGGCAATTAAAGGCCTGAATGAAGAGCAGGGTAACGTGGTTTCCCGCTTTGGCCTGAAACTGGTTTACGGTTCCACGCTGGTCAGCGTGTTGTCAGCTTCCATCGCTGCGCTGGTGCTGTAATCCCAAACTGACGTTAATAGCATAATAAGCCGGGCAGCGTTATCGCCCGGCTTTTTTACGCCTTTAATTCGCTTAACGGCTGCGGTTTGCCAATCAGGTAACCCTGTAAATAATCAACGCCCAGCGCCAACAGCATCGCCTTTTGCGCCTCTGTCTCGACGTACTCTGCGACTACCGTAAGCTGTTTCGCCCGCGCGATTTCGATTATGGATTTGACGATAATCGCATCAAGCTGGTCGCTCTCGATTTCGTGCACGAAGCAGCCGTCAATTTTTACGATATCCGCCTGCAGGCTCTTCAGACGCTCATAGTTCGCGTAACCGGTACCGAAGTCATCAATGGCGATAGCGCAACCGAACTCACTCAGCAGCTGAATATTATGCATGCTGGTATCCGCATTCGAGAACGCCTGCTCCTCGGTTATCTCAATCGTAATATACGCAGGCGATACGCGATAACGCTTAAACAATGCGATAATCTGAGCGGCGCTATCCTTTTGCATCAGCGTATACGGCAGCAAATTGACGGAGAAGCGTCGGCCAGGATGGTGATCGATCTGGCTGAACAGCGTTTCCAGAACCAGCATATCGAAACGCTGGCTGAGGTTGAACTGCGCAATAAGCGGAATAAAACGATCCGGCGTGATAATCGTCTCGCCGCAACGCATACGGGTGAGGATTTCGTAATAGCCCTCCCCTTCTGCGTTCTGAATCGGCTGCGCATACAGCAGGAGGCTACGCTCGTTCAGCGCTTGTTTTATTTTCGTCAGCATCCGTACCTGTTCGGTCGTTTGATCGGAAACCTCTTCCTGCGCGATATCTAACGCCAGCACCCGCTGCACGGCGCCAGCCTGCTCCGATAACCAGCTAAGCTGGCCAAGCATGGGGTGTAATTCGGTCTCAATGCCGCTGTAACTACCCCACGCCGCGCCAAACTCTAAATCCAGATCCTGGTTATGCCAGTTAAATTTAGCGTGGTTAAGCATCGAGACGATGTGGTTTAACCGTGCCGCCGGTTCCGGCCCCTCTATCACCAGCAATAACTCGCTACCCGGGAGCTGATAAATTTTATCGTGGTGATCCAGGAGCGGCTGCAGACGGCGGGCTATTTGCCGTTTGCACTCTACACGCATCATCATGCCGTAGTGACGGCTAAGGAAGTCCAGGTTTTCGATACGCAGGCTGCTAATAACAACCCGAGGCGATTGGCGCAAATGCCCTTCCAGCGCCCGCAGATTGGGTAACCCGGTTAACGGATCTTCTTCAGCCCGATCGCGCCAGCGCTGTTTAATTCTCTCGCTACGCGAATAAATATCCGTCATGTAAAACAAACAGATCGTGAATGAAATTAACACCGACAGGACAAATGACAAGGAGTACCCCGATTGAACGCCCTGGAGAAAATTTTTGTTATAGGCCACTAAAAAGAATGCCGAAATAGCCCAGGTAATGCGAATTAATTCATGCCCCAGCCGGCCGATACCGATGAAGTAGAGAATAAAAATAATCGGCACCAGATATCCAGCAATTAAATCTGAATCAAAAGGCGCGCAAAGCACCAGCATGATTGTGATTAATGCCATAAACCAATATATGGTAAAGGCTCTTCTTTTTTTCACCAGCCACGGTTGGCAATGACGCAACCAAAACACCCGCCGGTAACGTGGGCTAACCATCATTCTCATCGGGTAATAGAAAGCGGTAGTAAAGATTAAGGCGGCGCATATCAACGCCTGGATATCAATAACGGAATAGATGATCGACGCGGTACTGAAGTAGCTGGAGACGGCAAGCGGGAAGGCGAAGAAGCGCCCCGCCAGATACATCGTCAGCTTAAGCAGAATGGGGGCAAAGAAGCCGCCCCAGAAGATACGGCGACCGATATGGCGCTTGGCAGGCCTTCCGCTACGCCATTTTTTCCCCGACAACGAGCGCATGATAGCGAAGGTGAAAAAGACGGAAAATAACTGACAAAATAACAGGATAGCGGCCTGTGTATAAGTTAGATCTATTACAAATGTATTAGTAATTGCAAACGCAACAATCAAGGGGGCAACGGCGTAACGGCCAAAAATACAAATGGTTGCGTACATTACGCTTAATGGCAGCCATGCCAGATAAATTTGTTTTCCGTCGATAAGGGTTTGCGGAGAAATTAATCGAGATAGCGGAATAAAAATCAAACAAACAATTAACGCCAGCAGAGTTTTTTTAACTTTGATGTTAAATATGTCAGTCATTATTGTTAATCAACACCTCTGCGGCTAAAAAATTATAAGCAATCAGAAAATAGTATGTTGGTTAATAATGGCAGGCAAGAAAATAAATCGAGAAAAATTCCTAAATTACGTTGGTTTTTATTTGCTCGATACACGCTGACGTAAGCTTAACGTCATTTACATTAACGGCGCAAAAAGCAAAAACCCCCGCCGTAGCGAGGGTTCGAATTTTGGTGGAGCTAAGCGGGATCGAACCGCTGACCTCTTGCATGCCATGCAAGCGCTCTCCCAGCTGAGCTAATCCCCCATAGCCTGTGTCGTCCCTGACGACGTGTGTTATTATACCAGCTGAAAGGAGAGTTGTCAACAACTTTTTGTATTTTTTGTGAACGACGCTGCGGCTGGTGCTGCGTTTGTAGTAGAACAAGTACTGCTGTACGATGCCAGCCTGCTGATCATAGGAAGGAAAAGGGTCGTGGCCGCCGAATTCCTCATCAATGAGTCGCTGTATCCAGACATCAATGGGAGCCATCGCGGTACGGCCATAGCCAAAGAGGCAGACGCAGTTTGCTACCTTTTTGCCGACGCCGTCCAGCTCGAGGAGGCGGGAAAAGAGCACGTCGTCGGGCAGCGCCGCCAGAGCACCGAGGTCGAGTGCGCCGCTGGAAGCCTGAGCGGCAGCGTTCTGGATGTAACGGGTGCGGTAGCCCAGACCACAGCCCATCAGCTGCGCCTCAGAGAGGCCGCAGAGCTGCTGCGGGGTAGGGAAGAGGAAAACTTTATCGCCTTCGGCACTGAGCGGTTCGCCGCAGCACCGGGCAAGGTGTTCCACGGCGGTGCGGATGGCCGGAATGCTCTTGCGCTGGGAGATGAGAAAGGTGATGAGCATTTCCCATGGGTCCTGATGCAGGATTCGGATGCCCTGCCCGAAATCGAGCGATTTGTCCAGATAGCTGCTCTGTCCCGCCAAGCTGCACCGCAGCGCGGCATAGTTCCGGCCCAAATCAAAGTAGTCGGCCCAGTACTCCCGATCTGAGCCATACCATGCGGCGTCGTATTGACCATCGCCCAGCGGAGTCAGATAAAGAAGTGCGCTGCCGGAAAGAAAGCGGTAGCGCCCGTCGGACAGCTTCTGTGGCCGGAAGCACTGGCCGCTTTCGATGATCTTGTCGAGGTCAAAGTCGTCCTGGATGGCGACGAGCTGATGGGTGAGGGAAACTGTATGCATGGAAAACTCCTTTTTGGAAAAATTGTGGCGATGCCCGATTCGCGGTGGAAACTGGTTTCTATCCGTACCCTCTGCGGGGAGGGTGACGGGCGGCGTGGCAAAGCCGAACGACACCAGTTTCAGCATTTCTATCCACGCCCTCCGCAAGGAGGGCGACGCAGTCTGGACGGCCTGACCGTGACCGGTGTGTGATTTCTATCCACGCCCTCCGCGAGGAGGGCGACCAGGTAAAGCCCATCTTTGTTGTTGCGGATCTGATTTCTATCCACGCCCTCCGCGAGGAGGGCGACGCAGCAGCAGCAAGGGCAACGGCAAGGCCTGCAAATTTCTATCCACGCCATCCGCGAGGAGGGCGACAGTTCGCCAAAGCCGTCTCTCTGGAAGCCATCAAATTTCTATCCACGCCCTCCGCGAGGAGGGCGACACCGGCGGAGCGGGAAGAAAACCATCCAAAAACATTTCTATCCACGCCCTCC
>OGEH01000527.1_pt1 | contig 25618 bp, 25 predicted proteins | sample 1570681 | NCBI WGS metagenome assembly OGEH01 (sample SAMEA2582126, study PRJEB24529) | metagenome | biome: Human gut stool | place: China | collected 2011 | reverse complement strand
ACCAACGACCCCGAGATTACAAATCACGTGCTCTGGCCAACTGAGCTAAAGAGGCTTGTCATATCTAACTTCGCAACCATTCCGCCTTGAATGGTTAAGCGGCTGCAAAGTTAGATATTTATTTTAAATCTCAAAAACTTTCGGTGTTTTTTTTATTTACCGCGTAGTTTTTCTTTATATTTTGTCAATTGCTTAGAAAGCGCATCTACGCATACATCAACCGACTCTTCAAATGTATCACTCACCTTTTCTGCAAAAAATTCACCATTAGGCACCAGCACTTTTATACTAGCCTCCTTATTCATCGCAGTTTCAGGCTTTACAACTTTTAATGACACCTCCACTTTATTTATATCGTCACAATACTTTTCTAACTTAGCAGTTTTCTTCTGAATAAAATCCTGAAGTTTTTCTGTTGCATCGAAATGAATGGCTTGAATTCTAACTTCCATAAATACCTCCTTTTCTTTACGCTCTAGGATGAGCTTGTTCATAAACTTGTTTTAACTCCTCAAAAGTTGTATGAGTATAGACTTCTGTCGTCGTCAAGCTTTCATGCCCCAGCAATTCTTTTACCGCCTCCAGCTCTGCCTGATGGTTTAACATAGATGTAGCAAAAGTATGCCGCAACACATGAGGGCTTTTCTTCTTCAGCGTCACAACCTTTGAAAGGTATCGCTTCACAATATAGTTCACAGATGAAGGAGAAAGCCTTACCCCACCCTTTCGAATAAAGAAAGCTTCACATTCACCCGAATAAAAACGAGTTCTTTCCTGTAGATACACACTCAAAGCCTCTTGCAGTCTATCTCCAAAAGGAATTAAGCGCTGTTTATTTCTCTTTCCCGTTACTTTTATCACCAATGCCGAAAAATCAACATCTCCATCCCTCAAAGCAATCAATTCAGCACGCCGCATGCCCGTAGAATAAAACACCTCAAGCATAGTCTTATCACGCACCCCCTCAAAAGTTTGCGGAAATTCGAAACCATCAAGAAGTTGACTCATTGCCTCATCTCTTACAAAAACCGGCAAAGGCTTCTTTTTTTTCGGACCGACAACTTTTGCCACCGGATCCACCGCCACCAACTTCTGACGTAGCAAATAATGATAAAAAGAGCGAAGCGAACTAAGCTTCCTATTTACCGTTGTTTCAGCGCGACCTTCATCCATTAATGAGAGTACCCATCCACGAACCACATCCGCATCCACGCTGGTAAACTCAAGTTCTACATCCACACCCTTAAAGTATGCTTCAAACTCATCCAGATCTATCCCGTAACTAAGAATTGTCTTTTCGGAATAATTCCGTTCAAGAAGCAAATACTTCAGAAAAGAATCTTTCAACATAGAAACATCGCTTTTATTCTCAGCAACGAATTTATGAAAAAGAATTCAATAATTCAAGAGTTTTGCAGAATTATTAATCTTCGTTCTGCTGCATTTTCTGAACGTAAATAGCACGTTCCATTTTAAGTCTCTTCAAAACAGACGGTTTGTCATACTGCTGTCTGCTTCTCAGTTCTTTTACAACACCTGTTTTTTCAAATTTTCTTTTGAATTTCTTCAGCGCTTTTTCAATGTTTTCGCCTTCTTTTACTGGTACTACAATCATGTTTTTAAAATTAAGTATGTTGTTATTAAATTATTTCGCAGTCAATTTGCGGCGCAAAATTACACATACTTTCTTTATTTACAAAACTTTCCGAAAGATTTTATTCAAAAAATCAACTTCAGACAAAATCAAGCCTCCCCTTTCTATACCATTTATTATTTTTGTCATGTTAGTTTAGAATCTTCTTAAATTCATTTACATCATGAACCGTATATCTGATAGAATTGAAGCCTTACGCAGATTTATGCAGACCAAAGGCATATCTGCATTTATCGTACCCAGTACCGACCCTCATTCTGGAGAATATGTACCTGCTCATTGGGAGTCTCGGAAATGGATTTCCGGATTCACCGGTTCGGCCGGTACAGCTGTAATCACCATGTCACAAGGAGGATTATGGACCGACTCCCGTTATTTTTTACAAGCAGAAGAACAACTTCAAGGAAGCGGACTAATTTTATTCAAAGACCGGCTTCCGGAAACTCCTTCCATTGCCGACTGGTTAGGGAGCATATTGAAACCTGGAGAAAAAGTCGGTATTGACGGGTGGGTAAACAGCACATCCGAAGCCCTACAATTACAAAAAGCACTTGAAAAATACCATTTAGAGCTGGTTAATGTAGAAGACCCATTCCATTTATTATGGAGAGACCGCCCCTCACTGCCTCTGAACCCTCCATTCATTTTGCCATTGGAATACAGCGGAGAGGCATGTAATCAAAAAATCAGTCGGATACAAGCTATTCTTAAAGAAAATCAAGTCAATGGCATCTTAATTTCCGCCTTGGATGAAATAGCCTGGACTTTAAACTTAAGAGGCACTGACGTACATTGCAATCCGGTATTCGTTTCCTATCTTTTCATCACCTCTACTTCAAGTACATTGTACATCCAGCCGGATAAACTAACAGATGAGGTACGTCGCTATTTAGAAACAAACCACGTTTCTATTAAAGACTATACACAAATAGCCCAAGAACTGGAGGAACATAAAGAAGGCTGCTTACAGCTACCCAGTTCAACCAATTATACCCTTCATCAGGCTGCCAGCAAAAGCAGTCAGGTAAAGTTACTCGAATCTCCGGTATTATATTTGAAATCTATCAAAAACGCTACAGAAATAGCCGGATTCAAACAAGCCATGACACGCGATGGAGTGGCTATGGTTCGTTTCCTTTACTGGTTAGAAAACGCTGTAAAAAGCGGGACAGAAACAGAATTATCCATTGACCAGAAGCTATACGAATTCCGCTCTGCACAAGAAAACTTCCAAGGTATCAGCTTTGATACCATAGCCGGTTACCAGGAACATGGCGCAATTGTACATTACGAAGCAACTGAAGAAACTGCAGCAACCCTGAAACCAGAAGGCTTTCTCCTTCTTGACAGTGGAGGACAATATCTCGATGGAACAACCGACATCACTCGTACCATCGCATTAGGGCACGTCACAGAAGAGCAGAAGAAAGATTATACCCTTATCTTAAAAGGGTTTATACAGCTCTCCATGGCTCACTTCCCGTATGGCACCTGTGGCACTCAGCTCGACGTATTGGCACGACAGTTTATATGGAAAGAAGGTATGAACTACGGACATGGTACAGGACATGGCGTCGGACATTTTCTGAATGTGCACGAAGGACCTCATCAGTTCCGCATGAACCACATGCCTGCTCTTCTCCTTCCTGGCATGACGGTCACCAATGAGCCAGGAGTATACAAAGCCGGGGAATATGGTGTACGCACAGAAAACACCATGCTGATTGTAGACGACCAGACGACTGACTTTGGCGAATTCTATAAATTTGAAGCATTGACTCTATGCCCTATCGATCTCAAACCAATTCTACCTGATTTACTCAGTCCGGAAGAAAAGGCATGGTTAAACGATTATCACCAGAAAGTGTATACCACACTTAACCCATACCTCAGCGAGGAAGAAAAGAACTGGTTGAAAGAAGCGACAAAGGCCATCCACTAACCAGTCTATAAACAAAAATCTCCCGGTCAGTATTCTCTGTATGAAAATCCTGACCGGGAATTTTTTTAATCACTTTTATTTAAGCAAACATTCTACTTACTCGAAGCACGCCTTCCACCAGCGCATCTATTTCTTCTTTCGTATTATACAATCCCAAAGAAGCACGTACTGTACCCTCAATGCCCAAACGGTGCATCAAAGGTTCCGCACAATGATGTCCGGTACGAACAGCTATACCTAAGCGGTCAAGCAAGGTCCCCATATCAAAATGGTGTATATCCCCTACCAAGAAAGAAATGACTCCTCCTTTCTGCTCCGCTTCACCCAAAATCCTCATTCCCGGGATTTCTTTTAAACGGTTCATGGCATACTGAGTCAGGTCATGTTCGTAGGCAAAAATGTTATCCATTCCTATTGCTGAAACATAATCTAACGCTTTTGCCAATGCTGTAGATCCGATGTAATCGGGAGTGCCGGCCTCAAACTTAAAAGGAAGTTCATTAAATGTCGTCTTTTCAAAAGAGACATTCTTGATCATCTCCCCTCCTCCCTGATAAGGGGGCAGTTTTTCCAGCCAAGCTTCCTTTCCATACAATACACCGATACCCGTAGGGCCGTACACTTTGTGACCACTGAACACATAAAAGTCAGCATCCAAATCATGTACATCCACCTTCATGTGTGGAATGCTCTGCGCCCCATCTACCAGTACCGGAACACCTTGCGAATGTGCAAAAGCAATCATATCCTTTACCGGATTGATTGTTCCCAACACATTGGATACATGAGCCACAGAAACAAGCTTCGTCTTTTCCGAAAAAAGCTTTTTGTATTCATCCAACAAAAGCTCCCCCCGGTCGTTCATCGGAATTACTTTCAGCACGATTCCTTTCCGTGCTGCCTGAAGCTGCCAAGAAACAATATTACTGTGGTGCTCCATCACAGAAACAATAACCTCATCCCCTTCCTTCATCTGACTATCGGCAAATGAAGAAGCAACTAAGTTAATGCTCTCGGTCGTTCCACGAGTAAAAACGATTTCCGAAATACTGCGTGCATTAATAAACCGACGTACCGTCTCACGTGAAGCCTCATGCAAATTCGTTGCCTGCTGCGACAAGAAATGCACTCCACGGTGTACATTCGCATTGACCGAATAATACTCGTCTGTAATAGATTCCACCACGCAACGAGGCTTCTGAGTCGTAGCCCCGTTATCTAAATAAACCAGCGGTTTTCCATACACCGACCGCGCAAGAATCGGGAAGTCTTCTCTTATCTTATTGACATCGTATTGCATAAATTCTCTGTTAAAATATGACTATTTACAAATCGCACAGCCCTGGCATTTATTCAGTTCTCCACGGAAGCGTTTTTCTACCAGCAGATGCAAGCGATCTTTCAAGGCATCCATCCGGATATGGTCAATCACTTCGTTGACAAAAGCAAACATCAACAGCAAACGTGCTTCCTTCAGACTGATACCACGCTGCTGCATATAGAACAATGCATTTTCGTCCAACTGCCCTACTGTAGCTCCATGAGAACACTTCACATCATCTGCATAGATTTCCAGCTGTGGCTGAGTGTACATATGTGCTTCACGGGTCGCACACAGATTCCGGTTTGTCTGCTGAGAAGAGGTATGCTGTGCTCCTTCTCTCACAAGTACCTTTCCGGCAAAAGCTCCCACAGCCTGGTCGTCAAGCACATACTTAAACAATTCATTACTTGTGCAATCGGGTACTTTATGATCAATAAAAGTATGGTTATCCACCTGCTCATTCTGATCGGCAATGGCCATTCCGCACAAACTGATTTCTGCCCCCCGACCAGCCAATGTCACTTCTGTGGTATTACGAGTCGTTCCATTGTGCAGTGTCATCCCGTTCAACAACACATTACTGCCAGCCTCCTGATTCACATATAAGTTATTGAAACGTACCGTACTGTTATGAGTCTCTTCCAGTTCATACAAGTCGAATACAGCATTTTCTCCTGCAAAGACTTCCACCACCTGAGTAGAAAGGAAATTCACGTCGTCCATCGCATGGTCGCATACCAGCAACTTGGCCTGTGCACCATCCTCCAATATAATCAGGACACGACGGTTTACCATGAAATCCACATCCGCACGCAAGATATTCACCAACTGGATTGGACGTTCCAACACCACATTCTTCGGTACATACATGCACACACCGTCCTGTGCAAACATCGTATTAAATGCCGCCAGAGCATCCTTCGACGTATCAGCCAGCTTTCCGTAATATTTTCTGACCAAATCAGGGCGCTGTTCAGCCATATCCTTCAAGCTACCGAAGTAAACTCCCTCCGGCAACTGAGCAGAAGGATGCACATGCTTGTCAAACGTATCATTTACCACAAAATAAAGTGAGGTACTCATATTGGGCACATCACACTTGAACACTTCATACGGATTAACCGGAAATTCCAGGCGATTCAAGTTCAACCCATAATCCGGAGCAAAATACTTGCTCACCTCCGTATATTTATATTTTTCCTGCTTGCGAGTCGGGAAGCTCAGCTTCTCAAAATCAGCAAATGCCTTCGCACGGGGCGCATTCAGCACATCCGCACTTTGCCGACAAATAATAGCCTCGCACTGCGTGAAAAGATCAATATATTGCTGTTCTGCTTTCATGCTCATTCTCCCAGTTCTTTCTTAATCCAATCGTATCCTTTTTCTTCCAGTTCCAATGCCAGTTCCGGACCTGCAGTTTTCACGATACGGCCTTTATAAAGTACATGTACAATATCCGGTTTAATGTAATCCAGCAAACGCTGATAGTGCGTAATCACAATACAGCTCGTTTCCGGAGTTTTCAGTTTATTCACTCCTTCAGCCACAATACGCAACGCATCAATATCCAGTCCGGAGTCAGTTTCGTCCAAGATGCTCAGCTTCGGTTCCAGCATAGCCATCTGGAATATTTCATTACGCTTCTTCTCACCTCCAGAGAATCCCTCATTTACCGAACGGTTAGCCAACTTGCTGTCCAGCTCCACAATCTCTCTCTTTTGGCGCATCAGTTTCAAGAACTCACTGGCCGTCAAAGCTGGAAGTCCTTTGTACTTACGCTGTTCATTCACGGCCGCACGCATGAAGTTCACCATGCTCACTCCCGGAATTTCTACCGGATACTGGAATGACAGGAACAATCCTTCATGACTACGGTCTGCCGGACTCAAAGCCAATAAATCCTTTCCATCAAACGTTACGGTTCCTTTCGTCACCTCATAAGCTGGATGACCGACCAATACATTACTCAATGTACTCTTTCCCGAACCGTTAGGCCCCATAATCGCATGAACTTCGCCGGCCTTTACAGTCAGGTTAATACCTTTCAATATCTCTTTGCCATTAATGTTGGCATGTAAATTCTTTATCTCTAGCATAACAATCTATTTTTATCGTTTATCCTACACTGCCCTCCAACGACACAGACAGCAATTTCTGAGCCTCTACGGCAAACTCCATCGGAAGTTTGTTCAGAACCTCCTTTGCATACCCATTCACAATCAATCCTACGGCATCCTCAGTAGAGATACCACGCTGGTTGCAATAGAAAATCTGGTCTTCCGAAATCTTGGAAGTCGTAGCCTCATGTTCCACCACAGCCGTTTCATTGTGAATGTCCATATAAGGGAATGTATGCGCTCCGCAGTGGCTACCCAGCAACAGAGAATCACACTGACTGTAGTTTCTTGCATTATCCGCCTTTTCAGCCACACGCACCAGCCCGCGATAAGAGTTCTGACTCTTTCCGGCACTGATACCCTTACTTACGATAGTAGAACGAGTGTTTTTACCCAGATGAATCATCTTCGTACCAGTATCTGCCTGCTGATAATTATTGGTTACCGCTACAGAATAGAACTCTGCGGTAGAATTGTCTCCACTCAAAATACAGCTTGGATACTTCCATGTAATGGCCGAGCCAGTCTCTACCTGTGTCCAGGAAAGTTTACTGTCCACCCCTTTGCAGTTACCTCTTTTGGTTACAAAGTTATACACACCACCTTTACCTTCAGCATCACCAGGATACCAGTTCTGCACAGTAGAATATTTCACTTCCGCACGGTCAAGCACCACGATTTCCACAATTGCCGCGTGCAACTGGTTTTCATCACGCATCGGTGCCGTACATCCTTCCAGGTAAGAGACATAACTGTCATCATCTGCAACAATCAGCGTACGTTCAAACTGTCCGGTATTGGCCGCATTGATACGGAAGTACGTAGACAACTCCATCGGACAGCGAACCCCCTTCGGAATATACACAAACGAACCATCACTAAACACAGCCGAGTTCAATGCGGCAAAGAAATTATCACGATAGCCCACTACCGAACCTAAATACTTCTTCACCAAATCCGGATGTTCACGCACCGCTTCACTGATAGAGCAGAATATAATTCCCTTTTCCATCAGTATCTCCTTAAAAGTTGTCTTCACAGAGACGGAGTCCATAACCGCATCTACCGCCATACCGCTCAGCGCCATACGTTCTTCCAAAGGAATACCCAGCTTGTCAAAGGTTTTCAACAGTTCCGGATCCACTTCATCCAGACTCTTCGGCCCTTCTTTTTTCTTTGTCGGGTCTGCATAATATGAAATAGCCTGATAATCAATCTCCGGAATATTCAAATGTGCCCATGTAGGCATTTCCAGCGTTTGCCAATAGCGAAACGCCTTCAAACGGAACTCAAGCAACCAGTCGGGCTCACCTTTCTTTGAAGAAATCAGCCGCACGACATCCTCATTCAGTCCCTTCTCTATAATATCTGTGTGAACATCCGTAGTGAAGCCATATTTATACTTCGCCTGCGTCAGTTCCTTCACATATTTATTGGGTTCTATTTGCATATCAATTCTGAATATTATCTGTTTCTATAAATTTCTCTGTTACAGTTTTCACCACAGGATAAAAGAAAGCGGAAAAATCCTTTATCGGATAATATAACAACGAACTTCCCTTAGTGGTTGAATGTATTAAGTTATCTTTAGAGTCGGCAAAATCAATAAAATGGATGACCAGGCTGATTACAAGCGCATATTTTATCGCTCCAAGCACTGCCCCCAAAAGGCGGTTGATAAAACCTAATCCTGTCATATCCACGATTTTCGTCAAGGCAGAAGCCAAAAGAGACAACACCAAAGGTACTATCAAACCTATCAACAGAAAAGCCAGTATCTGCCCGAATGTCACAGAAGTACCTACCGCTACGGCCAATTGCTCACCTAAACCGGCAAACAAAGCACGTGCTACCAGCAGTCCGGCTATCAGCCCTACAACCGCTGCCAGTTGTTTGAAAAATCCTTTCATAAAACCAGAGACAGCTCCTAAAGCCAATAAGATGATAATCACCCAGTCTATTGTTGCCATTTATCCGAAATATATATTAAAAACAAAGCGAAGAACTTGTTCCCCTGTCTGATGGGTGAATACAAGAATCTTCGCTTTGCTCTGAATGACAAATGTATTTATTTGCACCCAAACAATGGTCAGACGTTACGTCCTTACAATGTCTGTTTTACTTCCACTTCTTCATACGTTTCAATCACGTCACCCACTTTCAAGTCGTTGCAGTTCGTCAAGCTGATACCACATTCAAAGTTAGTACCCATTTCTTTCACATCGTCCTTGAAGCGCTTCAATGCATTGATTGAACCCGTAAAGATTACGATACCGTCGCGAATCAAGCGAGCCTTGTCCGTACGTTTTACTTTTCCGGTCTTCACCATCGCACCGGCAACCATACCCACCTTGCTGATGTTGAACACTTCACGCACTTCGATTGTAGAGGTAACCTGTTCTTTCAATGTCGGAGCCAACATGCCTTCCATTGCCGACTTCACTTCTTCAATCGCATCGTAAATAATAGAATACTTACGAATATCCACACCTTCCTGTTCAGCAAGCTTAGCCGCATTTCCTGAAGGACGTACCTGGAAACCTACGATGATTGCATCCGATGCCGCAGCCAACGATACATCCGATTCTGAAATCTGTCCGACACCCTTATGGATTACATTCACCTGAATCTGTTCGGTAGACAACTTGATCAATGAGTCGCTCAAAGCTTCTACAGAACCATCCACGTCACCTTTCACAATCACATTCAATTCATGGAAGTCACCCAATGCCAGACGACGTCCCACTTCATCCAGTGTCAACATCTTCTGAGTACGCAAGCCCTGTTCACGAGCCAGCTGTTCACGCTTGTTGGCAATCTCACGTGCTTCCTGATCCGTATCAAACACATGGAATGTATCACCCGCAGCCGGCGCTCCGTTCAATCCTAAAATCAATACCGGTTCAGAAGGTCCAGCCTCTTTCAGGCGCTGGTTACGTTCGTTGAACATCGCCTTCACCTTACCGTATGAAGTTCCGGCCAACACAATATCCCCTACATGCAGTGTTCCATTAGAAACCAGCACCGTAGCCACATATCCACGTCCTTTATCCAAAGAAGATTCAATAATTGAACCGGTAGCCTTACGGTTCGGATTTGCTTTCAAATCCAACATTTCAGCTTCCAGCAATACCTTTTCAAGCAATTCAGGAACACCGGTACCTTTCTTGGCTGAAATATCCTGAGACTGGTATTTTCCACCCCATTCTTCCACCAGGAAGTTCATGGCAGCCAGCTCTTCCTTAATCTTATCCGGGTTTGCATTCGGTTTATCTACCTTATTGATAGCAAACACAATAGGTACCCCCGCAGCCATCGCATGGTTGATAGCTTCTTTTGTCTGCGGCATCACGTTGTCATCCGCAGCTACGATAATGATTACCACGTCAGTTACTTTCGCACCACGTGCACGCATAGCTGTAAATGCTTCGTGTCCCGGAGTATCCAGGAACGTAATGCGACGTCCATCCTCCAGTTTCACGTTATATGCACCAATGTGCTGTGTGATACCTCCGGCCTCACCCGCAATTACATTTGCTTTACGGATATAGTCCAGCAAAGAAGTCTTACCGTGGTCTACGTGACCCATCACGGTAACAATCGGTGCACGCGGTTGCAAATCTTCTTCCGCATCAGCCTCTTCCTCTACAGCCTGTGCAACTTCCGCACTTACATATTCTGTCTTGTAGCCAAATTCTTCTGCCACAAGGTTAATCGTTTCTGCATCCAGACGCTGGTTGATAGACACCATGATACCCACACTCATACAAGTTGAGATAACCTGAGTCACCGGAATATCCATCATGTTAGCCAGCTCATTTGCTGTTACAAATTCAGTCAGCTTCAATACCTTGCTTTCTTCCTGTTCCAGTTCCTCCTGTTCCAGCTGACGGTTCTGAATATTTTCACGTTTCTCCTTACGATACTTGGCAGCTTTATTCTTTCCTTTATTTGTCAGGCGGGCAAGTGTTTCTTTCACCTGTTTTGCTACATCTTCGTCGCTCACCTCCTGTTTTACCACCGGTTTCTTAAAGCGGTCCTTGTTATGTTTTCCGCCCTGTCCCTGGTTCTGGTTATTCTTTCCAGATTTCTCATTTCGTGAAGCTCCAGATGCGTTGGAGGTTGCATTAATATCAACCCGTTCCTTATTAATACGGTTGCGTTTTTTCTTTTTCGCAGCCTCATCACTCAGGCCACCCTTATCCGTCTTTTCATCACTCTTACGAATTTCCTTGATAATCGCATCTTTCATCTGCTTACGCTGTTCCTGACGCTGCTTATCCTTTTCCTCTCTTTCTTTCTTCTTCTCCTCTTTCGATTTTTTCTTCGGGCGGGTAGACTGGTTCAATGCAGCCAAATCAATCTGGCCTACTACATTAATCTTTGATTTAAATTCTGTCGGGCGAATTTTAAAAACTTCGTCTTCTTTATTTTCCTGAACAGATTGTTGCTTTTTTTCTTCTTCCATCGGCTCTGGTTTCAATTCTTCTGCCTTTATTTCCGGCTGTTTCGGTTCTTGTTTTTCTTCTACCTGAGGTTGTTGTACAGGAGCCTCTTCAGTTTTAACCTCCGTTTTTTCCACCTCAGCTTGTTTATTCTCAGGTTCTGGCTTAGCTGGCCCTTCCTGTACAACAGGCGTTTCAGCAGGCTCAACCACAGCCGGTTTTTTCTTTTTCTTCAGACCATCCAAGTCTATTTTACCTACAGGCTTGAATTTTGGTCGCACATCTTCTGGAACCACTGTTTCTATCACTTCCGGCTTTTTCAGTTCCGGATGAATATCCTCGATAGAAACAGAAGCCTTGTTACGCTCCTTATTCTGCCGTTCCTGAATAATTTTCTCAGACTCTATTTTCAAATCCTTGTCTTTGCTGAACTCTTTAACCAGTGCAGCATACTGTTCTTCAGTAATTTTGGTATTTGGATTCGCCTCGACCGTATATCCTTTTTTCTGCAAAAAGTCTACCACCGTGGTTATTCCAACATTCAAATCTCTTGTTACTTTATTCAATCTTATAGTCATAATTCATCACAATTTATAGAGTTCAGGAAAATATATCAGTCACAGATAAACAAGCAGACGAGAATGAATTGCTCATCCTCATCTGTTTATTGCAAGCAAGCGCTATTCCTCAAACTCTGCTTTTAAAATTCTCAGAATATCATCCACCGTATTTTCTTCCAAGTCTGCTTTTTCGATAAGCATCTCGCGCGGTGCGTTCAATACACCTTTAGCCGTATCAATTCCGATAGCCTTAATCGCGTTGATAACCCATTCATCAATTTCATCCTTGAATTCATCCAGGTAGATGTCTTCATCAGCTACAGCATCTTCACCCAATTCACGATATACATCAATAGTGTATTCTGTCAACATACTGGCCAGCTTAATATTCAAGCCACCTTTACCGATAGCCAATGATACTTCTTCCGGTTTCAAATATACCTCAGCTCTCTTTTCATCCTCATGCATGATGATAGACGAAACTTTTGCCGGGCTCAAGGCACGCTGAATAAACAACTGGATGTTAGATGTATAGTTAATCACATCAATGTTTTCATTACGCAATTCGCGTACGATACCATGAATACGAGAACCCTTCACACCCACACATGCACCTACCGGGTCAATGCGTTCATCATACGATTCTACTGCAATCTTCGCACGTTCTCCCGGAATACGGGCAATTTTCTTGATGGTAATCAGTCCGTCATTGATTTCTGGCACTTCCTGTTCAAATAAACGCTGCAAGAAGACCGGTGATGTACGACTCAAAATAATCTTCGGATTATTGTTCTTATTATCTACACGAGCTACTACAGCACGAGCAGTTTCTCCTTTCCGGTAGAAGTCACTCGGAATCTGTTCTGTCTTAGGCAACAGCAATTCATTACCTTCATCGTCCAGCAACAGGATTTCCTTTTTCCAAATCTGATAAACTTCCGCACTGATTACAGTACCTACTTTATCAATGTATTTATTATACAAGCTGTCTTTTTCCAACTCCAGAATCTTTGAAGCCAATGTCTGGCGGAGATTCAGAATTGCACGGCGGCCGAATTTTTCAAAAATCACCTCATCGGTCACTTCCTCTCCCACTTCATACGATGCATCAATCTTGCGTGCTTCCGACAATGCAATCTGCAGGTTCGGGTTAGTCAGCTCCTCATCCGCCACAACTTCACGGTTACGCCAGATTTCGAAATCCCCCTTGTCAGGATTTACAATCACATCATAGTTTTCATCTGTACCGAACATTTTTGCAATCACACTGCGGAACGACTCTTCCAACACGCTCACCATCGTGGTGCGATCAATGTTCTTCAATTCCTTAAATTCCGAGAATGTGTCAATCAAGCTGACAGTTTCTTCTTTTTTGGCCATAATTATTTAAAGCTAATTAAGTATTTGGTGTATTTTATCTCATCATAGGTAAAGGTTACATTCTGTTCCACCAGCTTCGTACGCTTGGCACCTTCCGGTTTTATTTTCACTTCTACCGTAACCGTAAAATTCTCTTCGTTGGCATCCGCCAGCACACCCGTCCATTTCTTTCCGGTTTTGTCCAGCACTTCTACTTCGCAACCTACATGTGCTACATACTGCTGCAAAACCTTAAATGGCTGACCGATTCCCGCAGAACCTACTTCCAGTTCGTAATCTTCTTCTTCACGACTTAATTTTGACTCAATATAGCGGCTCAGTTCCACACAGTCGTCTATCCACACACCTTCTGCATGGTCTATTTCCACTACAATTTTGTCATCCGGACTCACATTTACATCAACCAGAAAATAACTTTTATCTTCCAGCCATTCCTCTACAATCCGAGCTACAACGTTTTTATCTATCATGTATTAACTATTAAGAACAAAAAAAGGAGCTAAATCGCCCCTCCACCTTTTCATCCAATCATTTGCAAAGATATAAATAATCTCATGCCACACAAAATAATGACAAAATTATTTATTACTGAGGAGTAGTATGAAAGAGCGGCAAATGATATAGAATCATCTGCCGCTCTTCTGTCGGAATGAGGCGACTCGAACGCCCGACCCCTACGTCCCGAACGTAGTGCGCTACCAACTGCGCTACATTCCGTTTCTGTTTTGCGAGTGCAAAGGTAAAGCATTTTTTTGAAATCAAAAAGAATTTCATAGAAAATTTGCAAAAAATTTGTAGAATCAAAAAATATGCCTACCTTTGCAACCGAAAACAAGAAACAATAGTTTCTGAGAGGTGTTCTATTACAAAGTGAAAAGCTCTACCGATAACCATTTTGGTGCCATAGCTCAGTTGGTAGAGCAAAGGACTGAAAATCCTTGTGTCCCCGGTTCGATTCCTGGTGGCACCACTTAAAATCCTGATTCTCAAAAGAGTCAGGATTTTTTGTTTTTCTACCAATACGCCACTCCAAACCGAAAAAGTTAAAAAAACATGTGAGCTTTTTCAGTAACAAGCCTATTAAAAAAGTAGAGAGTAAATTCAGTTATAGCCAAACAACAAGACAAAAGCACGAAGTTGTTTCGTAATTAATTCACTCTCACATGCACATTTCTTCAGCATCCTCTTTTTTATTTCCAATTAATATCTAACTTTGTAAAAACCTCTAAACGAAGTAATATATGAAGAAATTATTCTCTACACTGATGGTAATTGCCTGTCTGGCACTTGCCATTCCGGCGCAAGCCCAAATAAAATTTGGAGTAAAAGGTGGTTTGAATGTTTCCAAACTACATCTTTCTGAAGAAACATTCAAGTCAGACAACAGAACCGGCTTCTTTATCGGTCCGACAGCAGAATTCACCCTGCCACTTTTAGGATTAGGTATCGACGCCTCTGCAATGTATAACCAATTTGGCGTAGATTCTGAAGAAGGAACGTCAACCAAGAAAAGTATAGAAATTCCTATCAATCTGAGATGGACTGTCGGATTCAGCAGTCTGATTGGCGCATACGTAGCTGTAGGTCCTCAGTTCGGATTTAATGTAGGCGACCGCTGGTTTAACAATGTATGTGAATTCAAGAAAAACACGACCAGCTTCAATGTCGGTGCCGGCTTGAAACTTCTTGGCCATTTGCAGGTAGGAGCCAACTATAACTTTGCATTAAAAGACAATGGAAAAATACATAGTGGCGACCCGGATGATTTAACTACTATCGGTTTCAAACAGAACACATGGCAGGTTTCTGTTGCTTATCTATTCTAAAGACACACATAGAAAAACATATTAAAAAAACCTCCTCTCAGGTGATATTGGATATTCACTTGAAAGGAGGTTTCCTTTTTATCATACAGACCGTTTATTCGTTATCACAAGGATACACCACTCCCCATTCCCGGCGAAGGGCATCCATCTGCTGCATGATACGAAGTGACTCGGCATGCGGCATGTAAGGCGATTCCAGCCAGCCTTTTTCAATTGCTTCCAGTGAAGCGTACACCTGATACTCATAGCCTGTAATCTGTTGCGGGGCATCGTACACGGCTACAGTCTGATAATTCGTATCCAGCACTTTGACCGATTGCGGATTATTGATGTTTTCCACTATCAAATGGCCTTTATCACCTGAAATGATTCCCATACGGTCGGTAGCGGCATGAATGCTTGCCTGTAAGGCAGCCATCTTGCCATCCTTAAACAACAATGTAATATTTTCCTGTGCATCCACTCCCGTATCTGTTTTCTGACAAACGGAATGCACGGAAGCTACTTCCTTTCCGAAATACATGGCAGCAAAGTTGAGCAGGTACACGCCCAAATCGAGCAAAGCGCCTCCCGCCAGTTCCGGACGCAAGATACGTTCCTTCCGATCAATTACATATCCTAAATTAGCCGATAAAATATGGGGCGTGCCTATCACTCCTTCTTCTAATAACTCACGAATCTTCAACGAAAGCGGCATGTAACGGGTCCAGATAGCTTCAGTCAGAAATACTTTCTTCTCTTCAGCCAGTTTCAGCAGGTCGGCTGCCTGACGGGCATTGGCCGTAAAGGCCTTCTCACACAGCACCGGCTTGCCCTTCTCAATACACAAACGGGCATTGTCATAGTGCATGGCATGAGGAGTGGCAATATAAATCAAATCCACTTCCGCATCGGAAGCCAGTTCTTCATAACTTCCGTAAGCCTTCGCAAACTGCCATTTCTCGGCAAAAGCCTTTGCCTTTTCTACCGTGCGCGAAGCCACGGCATAGCGTTTCACCCCTTTCATTCCTCCAAGCGTGGCTGCCATTTTTGCCGCAATGCTACCACATCCGATGATTCCAATATTGTAAATTTTCATTTTGAATTAAAGATTAAAAACAGCAGGTACAAATCTATAAAAGTTTCAGGAGGGAACCAGCTATGTGAGGGGCTTTTTGTAACTTTGCAATATGAAAAAATTCGTGGATGTCATAATACCCCTGCCTATTGCCAGCCAGTACACGTATTCGCTTCCGGAAGGTATGGAAGCAAGCATACAGCCTGGCTGCCGGATCATTGTGCCTTTCGGTCCTAAAAAATTTTATACGGGCATTGTCACCAAGGTACACGAAACGGCTCCGGAGGCGTATGAAACCAAAGACATCTCGGAAGTGCTCGATTCACGTCCGGTTTTGTTAGGACAGCAGTTTTCTTTCTGGAAATGGCTGGCCGACTATTACCTCTGCACGTTGGGAGACGTGTACAAGGCAGCCCTTCCTTCGGGTATGAAACTGGAAAGCGAAACACTGGTGGAATACAATCCGGACTTTGTAGCCTCGGAACCGCTCCCTCCTCGGGAGCAGCGTATTCTGGACTTGCTCAGTGCGGACCCGGAGCAATGTGTCACCCAACTGGAGAAGGCCAGCGGCATGAAGAATTTGTTGCCGGTCATCAAATCGCTGCTGGAGAAAGAGGCTATCTGCATCAAGGAAGAAATCAAACGAAGCTATAAACCGCGTACGGAAGTACGGGTCCGACTGACAGAAGCGTTGCAGAACGAACATCACCTGCACATTCAGTTTGATTTACTGGCACGGGCCCCCAAGCAACAAGCCATCCTGATGAAATACCTTGAATTGTCGGGATGGAATGCCGAAGGGAAAAATATCCGGGAAGTCAGCAAGAAGGAGCTGCTCGATGCCTCCGGACAGGCGCAATCCGTCTTCAAGAACTTAGTAGACAAACAAATACTGGAGACGTACCTGCATGAGATTGGCCGACTTACGGGAGACCATGCGGAAACAGTTCCGCTACACACCCTGAGCCCCGCACAGCAACGGGCGTTTTATGAAATCCTGACTTCCTTCCAGACCAAGAACGTATGCCTGCTCCACGGCGTGACGGCCAGCGGAAAGACGGAAATCTATATCCATCTGATAGAAGAAGTGCTGAAAGCTGGCAAGCAGGTGCTCTATCTTCTTCCGGAAATTGCCCTAACGACCCAGATTACCGAACGGTTACGAAGGGTATTCGGCAAACGCTTAGGAGTATATCACTCCAAGTTTCCGGATGCGGAACGGGTGGAAATCTGGCAAAAACAACTGACTGAACAAGGTTACGACGTGATATTGGGAGTCCGTTCCTCGGTATTCCTTCCGTTCCGGCGACTGGGACTGGTCATCGTGGACGAGGAACATGAAACGAGCTACAAGCAGCAGGACCCTGCTCCACGCTATCATGCACGGAATGCCGCTATCATGCTGGCTTCCATGTATGGGGCCAAAACCCTGTTAGGTACAGCCACTCCCAGCCTGGAGAGTTATTACCATGCCCGAAACGGGAAATATGGTCTGGTGGAACTGACCGAACGCCATCAGCAGATTCAGTTGCCACACATTGAGTTAGTGGACATCAAGGAACTGGCCCGTAAGAAACGGATGACGGCACAGTTCTCTCCACTTTTACTACAGAAAATACGGGAAGCACTGGAGCAGAAGGAACAGGTCATCTTGTTCCAGAACCGACGGGGTTTTGCTCCGATGATTGAATGCCGCACCTGCGGATGGGTACCGCGCTGCAAGAACTGCGATGTGAGTCTGACCTATCACAAAGGGCTTCATCAGCTGACGTGTCACTATTGCGGCTATACCTATGCCGTGCCTACAGCTTGTCCGGCTTGTGGAGGAGTGGAACTTATGAACCGCGGATTCGGCACGGAAAAGATTGAAGACGACATCAAGCAGATTTTTCCGGAAGCCAAAGTGGCCCGAATGGACTTGGATACCACCCGTACCCGCACGGCCTATGAGCGTATCATCAACGACTTTGAAGAGGGGAAGACGGATATTCTGATTGGCACGCAGATGATTTCCAAAGGACTGGACTTCGACCGGGTAAGCGTGGTAGGTATCCTGAATGCCGACTCGATGATGAATTATCCTGATTTCCGCTCGTACGAACGGGCGTTCCAGCTCATGGCACAAGTGGCCGGAAGAGCCGGACGAAAGAACAAGCAGGGACTGGTGGTGCTTCAGACGAAGTCGCCGGAGAATCCGCTCATTCATCAGATTATGGCCAACGATTATGCCCGTTTGTATCAGGAGCAGATGGAAGAACGTAGCCTGTTCAAATACCCTCCCTTCTACCGGCTGATTTATGTATATTTGAAGCACCGTAAGGAGGACATCCTGAATCAGGCAGCCGACCTGATGGCCGCTCACCTGCGACAAGGCATGGGCGAACGGATATTAGGTCCGGACAAACCACCCGTGGCACGGATACAATCGCTTTTCATCCGGAAGATTGTCATCAAGATAGAGCAGGAAGCTTCCATGAGCAAGGTACGCCGCTACCTGACGCAGGTACAACGCACCCTCATAGAAGATGAGCGCTTCCGCTCACTGATGGTATATTATGATGTAGACCCTACCTAAACCCTATACACATGAAGATAGAATTAGATGTACATACGCACACCATTGCCAGCGGACATGCTTTCAGTAGTCTGCAGGAAATGGCACGGGCAGCTGCCGACAGAGGCCTGAAGTTGCTCGGCATCACGGAACATACACCGGGAATTCCCGGAAGCTGTCACCTGATTTACTTCCGCAACCTGCACGTGGTACCGCGGCAGATGTACGGTATCGAGCTCCTGCTTGGGGCGGAAATCAATATCCTTGATACACAAGGCACACTTGATCTGGATGAATTTCACATGAGCTTGCTGGATTTGCGAATCGCAGGTATTCATTCCCTGTGCTACACGCCGGGAACTCCCGAAGAAAATACACAAGGGATGATAAAAGCCATCGAAAACCCTTACACGCACATCATCAGCCACCCGGGTGACGGTACGGCCAAACTGCTTTTTGAACCGATTGTGCAGGCTGCAAAAGCCCATCACACCCTGTTGGAAATCAACAACAGCTCCTTGAAGCCTTGCCGCAACAAAGTGGAGGCACGGCCCAACAACTTAGAGATACTCCGTCTCTGCAAGCAATATGAGGTGCCCGTCATCCTGGGAAGTGATGCACACATCTCATTCGACATTGCGACTTACGACCATGCCCTGGAGCTGGTCAAGGAAACCGAGTTTCCCGAAAGCCTCATCCTGAATACGGATGTAGCACGTTTTAAACAGTATTTACACCTTGATAAATGATGAAACAAAGAATATTATTCGTCTGCCTCGGCAACATCTGCCGCTCCTCTTCTGCCGAAGAAATCATGCGTACGCTGGTGCGCCGGGCAGGAAGAGAAAAAGAGTTTGAAATTGATTCCGCAGGCATCAGCGGTTTCCATGAAGGAGAACTGCCCGATGAACGTATGCGGGCTCACGCCAGCCGCAGAGGCTACCAGCTGACCCACCGCTCGCGTCCGGTACGCACGGAAGATTTCTATCACTTCGACTGGATTTTAGGTATGGACGACCGCAATATCGATGCCCTGCGCGACAAAGCGCCCGACGTGGAAAGCGAACAGAAGATTCACCGCATGACTGATTTCTGCCGTACCAAGGTAATCGACTATGTGCCTGACCCCTATTATGGTGGCGCTCAAGGCTTCGAAAATGTGCTCGACATACTGGAGGATGCGTGTGAAGGACTATTGGCGCATCTGTCCGACGAAAAGAAATAACTTGAAACTTATTAAACCCAATACCATGAGTCAAACCATTGCACCTTTTGCCCGTCCGCTATACGTAATGACAAAACCCGTAGGGGCAGTCTGCAACTTAGCTTGCGACTATTGCTACTACCTGGAAAAGGCAAATTTATACAAAGACATCTCCAAGCACGTGATGAGCGACGAGCTGTTAGAGAAATTTATCCGCGAATACATCGGCTCGCAAACCATGCCGCAGGTACTCTTTACCTGGCACGGCGGAGAAACACTGATGCGTCCGCTCAGCTTCTACAAGCGAGTAATGGAACTACAACAGAAATATGCCGGGGGACGTACCATCGACAACTGTATCCAGACCAACGGTACCTTGCTGACGGATGAGTGGTGCGAATTCTTCAAAAAGAACACCTGGCTGGTAGGCGTGTCCATCGACGGGCCACAGGAGTTCCACGATGAATACCGCAAGAACCGTCAGGGACGTCCGTCGTTCACCAAGGTAATGCAAGGCATCCACTTGCTGAAAAAACACGGGGTAGAATGGAATGCCCTGGCCGTAGTGAATGACTTCAACGCAGACTATCCGCTGGACTTCTATCATTTCTTCAAGGAAATTGACTGCCACTACATCCAGTTTACCCCGATTGTAGAGCGTATCAGCCCCCATGCCGACGGCCGTCACCTGGCCAGTCCGCTACAGAAAGACGAGAAATTAGCCGATTTCTCCGTATCACCGGAACAATGGGGAAACTTCCTCTGCACCTTGTTTGACGAATGGGTACGCCAGGATGTAGGAAATTTCTTCATCCAGTTGTTCGACTCTACCCTGGCCAACTGGGTAGGTGCGCAGCCGGGCGTCTGCACCATGGCCAAGACTTGCGGACATGCCGGCGTCATGGAATTCAACGGCGACGTATATTCGTGCGACCACTTTGTATTTCCGGAATACAAGCTGGGCAACATTCATGAAAAGACACTGGTGGAAATGATGTACAGCGAACGCCAGATGAAGTTCGGACAAATGAAACAAGACTCCCTTCCTCGCCAGTGCAAGGAATGTGAATTCCTCTTTGCCTGCAACGGTGAATGCCCGAAGAACCGCTTCGTCCGCACAGCCGACGGTGAGCCGGGACTGAACTATTTGTGCAAAGGCTACCATCAGTTCTTCCAGCACGTAGCCCCTTACATGGATTATATGAAAAAAGAACTGCTGGCCGAACGTGCTCCGGCCAACATCATGGAAGCTATAAAAAAAGGAGAGCTGTAAAGCCCTCCTTTTTTTATAGTTGTCTGAATATATCACCTCAATCGTTCTTCAACAACACATTCTGAATAGCCTCCTTCAGGTTCTTCTTTGGCAAGGCTCCCTGTGCCATCTGCGGAGTTCCGTTCATCGGCACAAACAGAAGGGAAGGCACGCTGCGGATACCAAACAAGGCTGCCAGTTCTTCCTCTTCGTCTACATTCACCTTATAGATGTCTACCTGTCCGGCATATTCATCGGCCAGCTCATCCAATACCGGAGACAGCATCTTGCACGGACCACACCAGGTGGCATAAAAATCAATCAAGGCCGGACGCTCACCCAGGAATTTCCATTCGTTCGGATTCGCTTCATAGTTTGCTACTCTTGTCAAAAAATCTGCTTTGGTTAAATGTACTGCACTCATATTCTTCTGTTTTTAAATTTTTACTTACTTTCTTTTGTTGCCTGATAAGGTTTCACAAAATCCTTATACAACGCTTTGTTCCCGGACGAGGTGCCACATCCTCCTGCCGCACAGCAGGACCAGTTCACCATAGCCATCAGCATCAACAACCCGCCCAATACCATCATCAGGGAGTCTGAGGCATAGATGCCATAAGCGGCAAACACTGCTCCCGAAAGGAGGCGTATCACCCGGAGAACATCCCAATTACGAAATAACCTTTTCATTGTCAACACCTTTTTTGTTTGTTTCTGATGCAAATGTAAACGGAAATGCGCAGGGGCACAACAGATTTTATTTATCTTTGTATTGATAAAATCTATTGAACCATGACTTTACAACAGATGGAATATATCGTGGCACTGGACAAGTACCGCCACTTTGTGCTGGCAGCCGAGGCGTGTGGAGTAACACAACCTACCCTCAGTGCGATGATTCAAAAGCTGGAAGAAGAACTGGATGTCAAGATTTTCAACCGCGACCGGAAGAATATCACCCCTACCCGCATCGGCGAAAAAATCATCCGTCAGGCACAGATTGTGCTGAATGAAACCCAGTGCATAAAGGAAGTAGTGGCCGACGAAACGGACAGCATGAACGGTAACCTGCGTATCGGTATTCTGCCCACCATTGCTCCCTACCTCGTGCCCGACTTTATCCATCATTTCCGGAAAACCTACCCGCACGTAAGCCTGTTCATTGATGAGAAAGAAAACAAATCATTGCTACAGGAGCTGCACTATGGCAATCTGGACATTATCCTAACCACCCCGCCGGAGGACTTGAACGGCCTGTTAGAAATTCCGGTCTATACCGAAAAGTTCGTGGCCTACTTTTCTGAAGCATGCGACCAGGCCAAAAGCTGTATCGCCAACGGCACCCTCCCTCCCGAACAAATGTGGATACTGAAAGAAGGTCATTGTGTGCCCAACGGCGGAATGAATTTCTGCAAGAACAAGGACATCGGCAATCACATCTATGAGGCCGGAAGCATCGAGACTCTCATAAAAATCGTAGACCGGAACGGTGGATATACCATCATCCCCGAGCTTCATATTGCGTCGCTAACCGAGAAACAGAAAGCCCATGTCCTGCCTCTTCAGACAAATCCTCCGGCACAACGCCACGTATCCATTCTTATCAAAGAAGACTTTATCCGCGAAAGAATGGTCAATGCGGTCATAGATACTCTTAAATCCGTCATTCCCGCACCGATGCTGGAAAAGCGTCTGTCTTCACATTCCATCAAATTACGACATTCAAAGAGTGAATAAATGACAATATGTCACAGAATAAGACTTTTTGTCTTTATAATTCAAATATAAACTGACAATTTGCTATAACCAATTCCATCAGACAGCTAATATAGTTTGCAAAGGTTTAAAAATCGGCATAGAAGGTTTAAAATAAAGGTACTACATTAAAAATGGAAGCCACAATGACCTCCATTCAAGATTTGTGGTACACTGTTTGCAAAAGAGTAAGTGAACTTGAATTTCAAAAGGGTTCGGGTTCAGAAACAAAATTGATTAACAACTAAAAATAGGAGATTACAACTATGATGCCGACTAGAAAATATTACAATCAGAACTGGTTACCAAGTATCTTTAATGACTTCTTCGATAACAACTGGATGGAAAAAGCAAACGCTACCGCACCTGCAATCAATGTGGTGGAAAGCGACAAGGATTACAAAGTAGAAGTAGCCGTTCCGGGAATGACTAAAGAGGATTTCAATATCCACTTGGGTGATGAAAACGAACTGGTCATCTCTATGGAAAAGAAAGTTGAAAACGAAGACAAGGAAAACAAAAAATACTTACGACGTGAGTTCTCTTACACCAAGTTCCAGCAGTCACTTTACTTGCCCGACAATGTCGATAAAGAAAAGATTACTGCCAATGTAGCAAATGGTGTATTGACTATTGAGCTGCCAAAGTATTCTCAGGAAGAAAAAGCAAAAATTAATCGTGTGATTGAAATACATTAATCATCACAAATAACGGAAAACTCTCGTCTGCATCCATTGTGGGCGAGAGTTTTTATTTTGGAACTAACTTAAAACGATTGATATATGGCATTTATTGATTACTATAAGATTTTGGGAGTAGACCGTAATGCCACTCAGGATGAAATCAAGCAGGCATACCGGAAGCTGGCCAAGAAATATCATCCTGACCTGAACAAGGATGACCCGTCGGCAGAAGGAAAGTTCCAGCAAGTGAATGAAGCCAACGAAGTATTGAGCGATCCGGAAAAGCGTAAGAAATACGACGAATATGGCGAACACTGGAAACATGCCGATGAGTTTAAGCAGGAACGTGAGGCATACAGCAGGGCACAGCAACAGCACGGTGGCTCCGGCTACTGGTACTCCATGAACGACGGTGAATTTACGGAAGGATTTGGAGGAACAGGGGCAAGCGGCTTCTCCGATTTCTTCGAACAGCTTTTCGGTCACGGAAGAGGTGGACGAGGAGGATACCACACCATGTCGAGGGGACAGGATATAGAAGCACAGATGCACTTGTCACTCAATGAAGCCTACGTCACCCACAAACAGACTTTCAGCATCAACGGTGAAAATATCCGTATCACTGTGCCGGCAGGCGTGGCCGACGGACAGACCATCCGTGTGAAAGGCTACGGCCAGAAAGCCATGAACGGAGGAGAAAACGGAGACTTGTACATCACCTTTGTCATCGATAAGGATGATACCTTCGAACGAAAGGGAGATGACCTCTATACCCACGTCAATATCGACTTGTACACAGCCGTACTGGGTGGAGAAGTGCAGGTGAAGACCATGGACGGAATCGTCAAACTGAAAGTAAAACCGGGTACACAGAACGACACGAAGGTCCGTTTGAGAGGAAAAGGATTCCCGGTGTACAAACAGACCGGCCAGTTCGGCGATATGATTGTATCGTACCACATCAATATCCCGACCTCCCTGACCGAAAAACAGAAGGATTTGTTCAACCAGCTGCGTGCTGCCAGCTGATAAAGCAGCAATTTCATAACAACTTCATTTATATCAGCTTCATAATTTCCAGTACTTCCGTGGAAGTACTGCAGTACTGTCAAGGAAGTATTGTAGTACTTTCAGGGGAGTACTGTTGTACTGCCTAAGCAGTACTGAGCAACTGACTTTTCCTGATATAACTAGACGTTTTTTCTTTTTATAAACTGGAACAGTAGACACTTTGCGTATTACAGCTAAGCGTTCCGGACACGCAAGAACCGGGAGCTGTTGTTTGGCAAACTGGATGCCCTTCGATGAGGCGTTCGTTTTTTTAAGGTCAATAGAGAGTTTTCCTGATTTAACCTGACTATTTTTCAATTAATAAACTGAGGTTACAAAGATTTTAAAAGAGACTCTATTGTTTTATCTGCCATTAAAAAGAATATAAATGAGGGTCTCAAAATAGAAACACCAGTAAACTTATAGATTACAATGCTCGACTATTATTCATGGGTTGAGCATTTTTTATATCTCAGCCTTATCATAATGGTAAATTCATACTATAAATACCAAATCCAAAATTAGCAGTAACTCCCCATTGTACTACTAAAAGTTTATCTTACCTCTTTAAATGGAGGGTTATATACGTAATCTTTGTAAGCCATAATTTAACTATATTACATTGCATATCAAAGTTTTTTATTATCTTTGCAAACGGATGGAGCATATCTCTATCCAAGACATATTAGAAAATGAAAGAAGCGTTATGCTTATCTTGTAAGTTAGGAACCTGAGAAATTTCAAACGTAGTACAAGGAAGGCATAGTGGTTCTCACGCTATAGCGTGGGCTGCTATATCCATATCTGTACTACGG
>OGEH01000520.1_pt1 | contig 25814 bp, 41 predicted proteins | sample 1570681 | NCBI WGS metagenome assembly OGEH01 (sample SAMEA2582126, study PRJEB24529) | metagenome | biome: Human gut stool | place: China | collected 2011 | reverse complement strand
AATTTTACTTACCCCCAGTTGAACTGGGGGTTTAATCATGCCTATTCGGCGCCAATCAGCGTGTCGATGTCTTCATAGACTTCGACGCTTTCGACTTCGGTCAACTTGAAGTACGTGGCACTGCGGTCCAGAGCCAGGCCAGCCAAAATGCCGGCGATACGAGCCGTATACTGCAAGGCCGTGTACGTCGTATAGGCCGGATTGCCGGAGCTGTCTGTATCGGTCTGCACTTTAATGTCATTTGTGCAGAAATTGACAATCCCTTCATGGTCTGCGTCCTGGCCGGACAATACGGCCTTGAAGGTTTTATGCTTGTTGTTGCGCTGTGCCTTAATCCAAGACGCCAGGTCCTGCTGTTCCTGCACCGAAGCAGTCGGTGCGCAGAGCCAGTTCCATTTGATGTTGGTCAGCATCTTGAGAACATTGGCCTGGGTCTTCGTAGCGCCGTCGACATTGGTATTCGGCAACGTGTAGACCAGGATGCGGAGCGGCGTGCCGAGCAGGCATTTCTTGATAAGGTCCACGTTTTCATCTGTAAGGCCTGTATCCGGGATGTCGGAAACGTCGCGGATAGTGTAATTATGGATTTCGTCTTTGACTTCGTTGTGCAGAATCATCGCCACGATACCGCGGGCACTGCGCTTGATAGCCGTCGTCCCCTTGGTACGGAAATTGATGATAATCTGCGGCATGCCGAACAATTCCTGTTCATTTGCCATATGCTATTCCCCTTCCGTTTGATTGAGCGTGTTGATTTCCAGTTCCAGGTGCTGGGCCAGTTCATACTGGATGCGGCCGGCATCCTCAAAGTTGTCACGGAAATCAAGATTGAAAATATAGTGCAGGATGTCATCGACAATGGTCATCTCTGCGTCGAGAATCGTAATATGCCGGTCCTTGACGGCCAGGACAGGGCGGAAAACCTTGTCCAGGGCATCGGCTACCTCGAAGACGGCCGTGCGGCTCACGCGTCCCATAGCGTCTTTGGGGTGGATATAGGTAATGTCCACCTGAATCAGCCGGTCGCTGAACAGGTCGTCCACGGTCGTGGCCGTCGGCATGAACTCGACATAAAAATAAGGTGCATCCGATTTCTCGACATTATCGAAGTGCACCTTATAGCCTTTGAAGTTTTGATTGAGTACGGCCACGATGGCCGCTTTTATCTCGCGAAGCGTCATCATTCGTCTAACACCGCCTTGAAAATGGCCTCCGAGTCTGCCTCGAAGGTCTGTCCGGCCTCCATCATCCCTTTATGCAGCATCTTCTTGCCAGGGACGAAGTCTTTCTTCAGCCGCTTCCCGATGGCCGGCACATACCGCCCCGGCGTCTGGCGATGGCCATACTCGACGTGGGCGGCATATTTGACGTTGTTGTAAATCGTTGTCTTCCCCTGTATGGCCCGGGAGTGTTTCCAGCCGTTCTTGAGACGGCCTGTCTGTGTCGGCGTGTTATCCTTGATTTTCCCAATGATAACCTCCGCTTCCTGGGCGACAAATTGGTTCATCTTTTTGGCTCCCTGTTCTTCGATTTTGGCTAATCGCTCATCGAAGGCGTCGAAGCCACCAAATTGCATCACCATTACGCCTCATCCTCTCTACGGACGCTGATTTCCTGATGGTCTGGATACTTAAAAGCCTTCGCGGCATTGAGCGTAAAGGTTTGGCCGACATGCACGATGACTAGGACATCGTTCGGCAAAATGTCGTATTCCGGATCCAGGCAGATACGCAGGTCCGTCTTTGTGACGAACTCCCGCGGATTCTGGCCGCTCTGCATCTCCTTGCCATATTGTGTCAGATGGCACGGGAGTTCCTGGTAGACGGCCTGCGTCGTATAATCATCGGCTCCGTCGTCGTCTTTCACAGCCTGCTGCCGGTACACGGTGACGCGGTCGGCATACATGTATTTGTTGAGCAGGCGCTTGCATCGTTTCCAGCTGATAGGACCACCCCCTAGAGACTCTTCGGGCGCCGATACAGGTTCAATTTAGGTTTGAGACGGTCGAAATCTTCTTCCTTGGGGTCCCCCGTCGAGGATACTTCCGACACGGCGAATTGATACGTCGTGTCGTTCTGGGTCAGGCTCTTCAAGGGAGCCCGGCCGCCGTCTTCGGTATCCTCCAGCCAGCGCGTCACCATATCCTCGGCCGTAAAGACCAGGGCCTTGGGGAAATCTTCCCGGTTGCAGTAGTCCAAGACGTCATAGACGAATTTCTGGGCTAAGCGCTCAGCTTGGTACGTGTCAGTCGTGTTCTGGGTGACGGCATCAACGATTTTCTCGACCGCCTCATCGGGTGTGAGATAATTCATGGCTTATCCCTCCTCCCTCATCAGAGACTATTTGCCCGTGCTGCTGGTCGTGGTGGCTTTCGGGGTCAGGACGGCAAAGGCCGTTTCTTTGACCGGCAGGAAACCGAGGCGCATGGTGGCTTTGATGGCAACCATGTCGTTTTCTGCCAAGGACAACGGCTTGCCATCTGCCATGGTAACCGTCGTCAGTGTGGCTTCGCTGAGTGTGGTGTACTGAATCTGGTCGCGTAAGCCGATGAGCGAGTATTTCCAGTTGCCGGCGATGGCGCGGGCCTTCGTGGCATCCCAGGCACCGTTGCGGCAGAACTCAATCGGCTGAGCGTACAGAGTGGACTGGTCCACATCCTGCACATAGAGCTGGTTGCCGTTGGCATCACGCAGTTTGCGCAGGGAGTTTTTCAGATCATAACCGGCAACGAAACCATCAACGTCCAAGCCCTGGGCTTCAACTGAGGCCATCGTGTCGGAAATGTCGAGGTCTAACGACTTATTCGTGCCTTCAGCAACGGTCTGTTTGCCGGCAGTCGCTACCCCTAAGATATTTTTTGCAAACGGGCTGTTCGTGCCGAACAAGCAGGCTGCGTCGATGGCCTTATAAAAGGCTTCGGCTACATAGGGCTTGATGGCCGAGAAGACGTTGATGGTCGTATCTTCCATTTTTTCACGGCTGACCGGAATGATGACGCCGATTTTCTTGGCGACCAATTCCGGGAAAATCCATTTGGCAACGGATGTCTGAATGCGTTCCGTTTCACCGACCCAGTATGCGCCAGGGCCGGAGACCATGACCGGGAATTTCTTCGTTTCCGATTCCATCGGCTGGACCGTGGACAGTCGCATGACGCTGGAACCGCGAACGACATCCGCAATGATGTCGGATGCAATCGGGGTCGGCACGAAGCCGCTCAAATTGTCTTTCAAAAATAATTCGTCTGCCATATTGTATTCCTCCTCTTATCGTTTGGCCTGATTCTTGTAAATGGCTTCAAAGAAGCTGTTCTTGGCACTACCACCGCCATTGCCGCCAACACCGGTGCCGCCGGCTTTCGGGGCCTTGCCTTTCAGCTTTTCATTGACGGCTGCTTCAACGGCCTTCTTGAACTGTTTATCAAACGTCTTGATGCGGTCCATCGTCGATTCGTTGTCGTCGGCGATGAGGTAGTCCATGAATTCAACAGGAATCTTGCGGTCGGACAGGACCTTCACCATTTCGAGCTTCAGCTCTTTCCGGTTCAGTTCTTTTTCCTTGGCTTCCAATTCCTTTTTGATGGCTTCCTGCTCTTCCTTGGCCCGCTCCGTTTCGGACAATTTGGACAGCCGTTCGGCTTCCTTCTTGGCCTTGTCGGCTTTCTTCTGGTATTCCTTCTCCCAGCGGGCCTTAGCCTGGCTCACTGCATCATCAATCCGTTTTTGTACGTCCGCTTCCTGCTCTTCTTTGGTCTTGGTTTCCGGAGCGTTCGGGGTTCCTTTTTCCCCCTTATCGCCTTCGGTACCGCCCGTCGTATCGTCTGCGCCACCTTCGGTGCCGCCGTCGGCGAACCGTTGCAGGTCGAACTTGAATTCGTCTGCCATGTGTATCCCTCCTAAAATTGGCATGAAAAAAGCGCCTGATCACTCAGACGCTGAAAATATGAACTTGTTTAGGCGGCCCCGTCTTCCGTGGAGCCTTGTTGTACCAGTCTAAATGCATGACAGCCTCCTGTTCTGGGTATAAAAAAAGCACCTCGCCTTTTCTGAGCTTGGTGCTTTTATGTTTCTTGGTTATCTTAGTTTAGCCTGTGAATGATGCTAATTCTTCATGTTTTTTTATCATGGAATTCATTTTTTTATCCCATTCTTCTTTTGCTTTTTTTACCTTATCTGGAGTGCCTGGTTTAAATGGGCAACTTATTTCTGAGAAATCCAGGTAGGGCATAAATATTTTTTCTAATTTTTTCATATCATCAGACGTGTTAAATCTCATAATGTTCACCTGTCTTCTAAAAGCTTCAAGGTTCGAATTTCCGTATAAACTTCATCAAAGCGTTGCTGAACAAGCATTTCCTGCGCATAATTGCTTACATTTATATTATATCTTCTCTTCTGAAGTTCTACAACCTTTTCCTTACACTTACGAATTACCCAGTCCATGTACCCATCCATAGTATAATGTAAAGTTCTGTACCTTTCTGCATCTTTCCAGTGGATAAGTTCATGGACTATGGTACTTAATGGATTATCAGGCAATACTCCATCTTTTTGTAGCGTCATCATCTTTGCCTCATCAAGCAATGCAAGCGTGATAAATATCCTGTTTTGTTTCCAGTTATACATAGCCGGTGAGTTCGTACCAAGTTGCAACTCATTTGCTATGTAGAAATTAGGCAAACTAGAATTAGCAACACCTATAACTTTAGCAGCATTTGCAATCCGTTTTTGCAAGGTATGCATCTGTTTAGGCTTTAATGTTATACCATTAGCAATATGTAAATTAGGTTGAGTAGTAATCTGTCTAAAAGCTAAGTCTTTTCCCGTTCTTTTAACAATCTCTTCCTCATCTGATAAAACCACTTTTTTAAAATTTTGAACAGAAATAGTGTTTACATGTTGCTGATACCATTCTTCATAGGTCATGTCCGCTGGCACATAATACGTCTTGCCCTTGTCATTCCTGGCGATGCGCGTCCCTGTCTTTGCTTTACCAGGCCCGTACAGGCTGCCGGCAATGGTAGAACGGCAGTTTGGATGAAGTGGCGGTGCCGTGCTGCCTGGCTGATACTCGTCAAGGGAATAAACATGGCCGTCGTGTTCCCGGCATGTCGTCGATGTCCGCCGGTCCAGCGTCGCCGAAAAGCGGTAATACTTCATTCCCGCTTCCTTGATGCTGTCGAAGGCGGCCCGGTTCTCTGTAAAGTTCAACTCCGTCCGGACCAGGCGGCGGGCATTGCTCACACCGACGTCCATCCGGCGTGATACCAGCCGCGACAAGGTTTCTATATCCGTCCCACGGTGTGTGGCCTGGGTAACGACGTCTTTGATGGTCTTGCCGAGCTGTGCATTATCCTTCCAAATGCGCTGGCTGTAGTTCTTACCGCTCCAAGGTGTCTTTAGGATCGATAACACTTGTTTATCATCCACGGCCGTTACAGCGGCTCTCAGGCCTATTTTCTGGCCTATATCGTATAGACCATGATAGTAGAAATCCTGGTAGACCGTCGGGAAATACTTGTCGATGGCGTCCTCGGCCTTTTTCGTCAAGTCGGCCAGGTGGACCATGGTTTCCGTGTATAGCTTATCCAGCCGGGTGATGCGGCTGCGCATGGCCAATACGTTCAGCTCCTGGAGGATGGCCTTGTCGCCGGTATCCTTATACTGTTTGAGGTAGTCCTCGATGTCCATCCGCCAGACGCGATATTCGCTCCCCTGCAAGAGCTGCGACGCCTCGACGTAAGTCAAGCCGTTGTCATCAGCAAAGCGGGCATACAGGGCGTCTATATCCTTCTGGATATGGGCCAGCGCCTGGCGATAATAGGCGGCCAGTTCGGTTTCCAGCTCCTGGCGGCTTTTCCTATTCCACTGTTTCTCCAGCTCCGTCATCCGGCGGGCCCAGTACTCCTCGTTCGTCATTCGTTACCTCACTCCCATAGGCATCCTGCCGGTCCGCCTCTTCTCGCTTGAGCTCATCCATTTCGGCGGCCGGGTCTGCGATGAATGGCAGCAGGGACAGCAGTCGTTTCTGCGACACAAGGCCATACAGCTCTTTAACAATATCGGCTTGTTCCTTGATATCGGCCGGGATGTTGGCCGTGAAGGTAATTTCAATGTCCCGAAAGTCAATATCGGCCGCGCTCTTGGTCCGCAGCATATCGGCAATCAGTTCAATGCGCCGCTGCAGTCCTTTCCGGAAGGCGACCTCTTTCCGGCTGCGAATCTGTTCCATGCCAATCAACTTGTACTTGATGGCCACGCCCGACGCATTACCAGAAAAGGCCTCATCGCTCATGTCCGGCACGCTCGAAAACTTGTGGATGTCCTTTTCCAGGCGGCTCTTCATGTTCTCGATATACGTGTCGTTCAGGTTCTTGATGAGCCATTTGGCGTCGCCCGTGTTGTCCAGGAGCAGCACTTTATTGCGCCGCATCTCCTGGACGTCTTCGCCTGTAGTCCCGCCCATACCGGCCAGGCACAGGTACGCGTCCGTGAAGTCTTCCATGTCGTCCATGGTACAGCTCTGGGCCAAATTGTAGGCGTCAATCTGTGTGATGACGCCTTCGAAGTCGCCTTGATGGAGCTGGTTGTTCGCATATTCGACGATGGGCACGTCGCTGAAGAAATGCGGCTGCGGCGCGCTGATCAGACGGAGCGTCCCGGAATCATACGAGTAATTCGTCACCGTGCTGTCATCGTAGACGTCGACGTATTCCTGATAGGTCGCACCGTCCAAGTCGTATACCCGGTAGTGCCGGATGCCCAGCATGACATTCTCTTCCAGCGAGGCATCGCAGACCAATATGACCTCTTCGGACGGGATGCGGCGGAAGCGGATGTTCGCGTCGGCATCCATATACAGCAGTTCATAGCCGTCGCCGGTAATGCTGGCCTCTTCGGCCAGTTCCATGTTGTGGGCGGCCTCGTCATTGTATTTAAAGACGTCCTGGAGCGCCTGGACTTCGTCTCCATTACCAGTAAATGAGGCATAGGCGACCGGTTTGCCGATGAAGAAGCCCGTGTCCATATCCGAAATATATTTGCAGAAATTGGCCACGACCTTGTTATTTGGAGCACCATTATTCCGCGCCTCTTTATGCAGGATGTCGTGCTGGCCCGCATAGTAGCCCTTTAGCTTGAGGCAATGATTATAATATCTGTCATGCCGCAAGCAAATCCGGGCCAGGTCCTGCACGGACAGCGCTGTCTTTGTCGTCTGAATCCTCATAACCCCAAATCCCCTTTCCGCAATGTTGGAACAGCCGAACGGCGCATGACGTCATCCATGGCATATCGCGTAGCATCCAGTGCGTGGTTGTCTTTATCCGGGTAGGCACTGATGAACTGCCCCTGCCGGTTCCGCTCGTACTCATACGTCACGAACTCCCGGTACGTGTTCGGGCAGCGTCTTTTGTCGATGTAGATATGGGCCCGGTCCTGGAGCCACTTGATGCCGTGTTCGACGCTGTCGCGGCTCTTCTTGGCTCCGCCTACATGAAGGCCCATGTTCCGCATCTCCTGTATCGACTTCGGTTCGGCTGAATCAGCGATGATGCGGCCGGAGCCGGCCTTCTGCTGTATCAGTTCGGCAGCCCGGCTATTAGTCAGCTTCTGCTGATAGATTTCATCGAAGATGTATAGATCTTCTTTTTTTGCATCGTAGTGCATCGATACGAAGGCCAGCGGGTCAATAGAAAAGCCGAAGTCCAGGCCGTAGTACAACCTGTCAAAATTTCCGACAAGTTCATCGCTCATGGCCATGTCTTCGACATTTTCAAAGACAGCGCCGCCCGTACCTGTGACTTCGCCCAGGTATTCGTGCCGATAGGCCATTTCATTCTTGGCTTTGAGCTTTTCCGCCTCGGCCAGGAACTGCGGCCCCAGCCAGTCTTCCGGCACGGTCAAATAGGTCGAATGGTGGACCAGCCGGTCTTGATCATCCACCAGAATTTCCTCATTGACCCAGTTGTTCCGGCTCTTCGGCGGGTTATACGTCCCGAATACTTGATAGGACGGGCCGCCACGTAGGAGAGACTGTAACACGTTACGAATCTCTTCCATGCCGCTGAACTGGTCCAATTCCTCGAACCACACAATGCCGACATAACCAAAGGGCAGTTTGACAGATTTGACCTTGGCCGGATCGTCCAGCCCAAAGAAAAGGATTTTCTGCCCCGTCTTCTTGTACGTGATTTCCGGCGGCGACAATTTGACGCGGAACTTGTCCAGGACGCCCAATTGCTCCAGGCCCCAGACAATCTGAGGCAAGACGCTGTTCTTGATGGTGTTGCCGACCTTACGGATGACGACGGCATGGACATTCGGGTCTTCCATCACCGATACGGGGATGCGGATACCGCCTACAAAAGATGACTTGGCACTGCCACGGCCACCGGCCAGCAGATAAAAGGTATGCAGGTGCTGTTCGACGTCAAAAAAGACCTCATCGAACGATGGGGCAATCAAATCGGCAATATTAACTTTTCGTTTCCGTTTTCGGTTCTCGTGAGAATTCAAAGGTAATATCCTCCTCATCGTTATCCGTGCGCAATTCGGCCACCTCGGCCTTGAGTTTTTCTTTCTTGAGTTCTTCCATGGCATCGAAGCCCAGGTACTTGGCCAGCATCTCCCATGCCCACTTCTTGTCTTCCATTTTGATGCTGATGCCGTCTTTCCCCTGCTTGACCTCGGACACAACGGACGTGTCGACGGTTTTACTATCCGCCAGCTTGACGTTAAAGCCGTTAAAGGTGACATAATCGCCCAGGTCTGACCCGACGACCTTCAAGCAGTATTGCACCAGGTCGGAAACGCCGACGTCCAGATGATACTGCATGATTTGACGCAGCCGTTTCACTTCCGCCTGGACCTTAACATTTCTTAACAATCTTGAGCCGCTCGCCATAGCCGTCTCTTTATCGCATTTATACGCTTTCAGGTACGACTGGAGCGCATTGTGGGAAGTGGCATAATACAAGCAAAAAAGCCGCCTCTGCTCGGTTAGCGCTTCGTTGTCATTGACCGATTCCAGCAGCTTTTCTTTTAACTTTTTCTTGGGTTGCAAGGTTGCAACTTTTTTCGGTTGCGGTTGCAACTTTTTATCCTTGGTTGCAACCTTCCAGTGGCGTGTGGCCCAGCTTTTAACCGTAGATAAAGATACGCCGTATTTTACCGCAATGTCTTTGTATTTCATGCCATCGCAGTAATCCTTGTACGCTTTATCCCGTTTTTTATCACTCACATAATCACCACCAGCCTTATGTTTATTCGGTAAACATGTATAAACAATGGTTTGTCTGTTTATTAACGTTTATTATTGTTTTATTTAGCTCAATCATTGAAATATTTATTCATTTTTATTATTTGACTAACTGCTCGATTTGATGTATATTATAGTTGACTTATGTTTGGTTCACAGAACATGCCTAAATGACGTCGCGAATCATTTAGCTAAGGACAATTATTAATTCTATCGTCCGCCTGTCCCACGGAAAAGGCCCTAGATATATCTAGGGCCTTTTTTCGTAGCTATAACATATGGTATAATATATTCGTGCGGGGCGCCCCGCCTCAATTCTTTACGAAAAGAGGTGGCAGCTGTGGACAAAAAACATAAGTCAAATGTCATCTTCCGCTCCTGGCGCAAGGATCCACGTACCGGGAAAATCTTGTACGCTCGTAACTACGGGTTGAAAGCATGGGCTATCCCCATTAAAGATTTGGAAGATACTGAAATTTCACAGTCTCGTACTAACAAGCCTGAATAGGGTCGCAACCTGTTCAGCAAACTCTCCTTACTAACGTAAGGAGAGTTTTTTTATTTTGGCGGAAATGGATGGATTCGAACCATCGGGACGAGACCACCTCGTCCGGCTCCTTAGCGGGGAGCTGCCTTTAGCCAACTCGGCCACATTTCCATGACTGGCAGGAACGGAAGGACTCGAACCTTCAACAAATGGTTTTGGAGACCACTACTCTGCCCATTGAGCTACGTCCCTACGATAGATACGCCCCCAAAAGGAGAGGGCGGAGGCTGGACTCGAACCAGCAACGATGGGGCTTGCAAACCCTTGGCTCTACCAATTGAGCTACTCCGCCGTGCAGCGGCGCATGAGCAAGCGTGCCGCAGTTGAAACAAGGAGGCGTGTACCTGTGACAGTGTGTGGGCCAGGAACACAGCATGACCGCCATCAGGCTGTATTCCTTCGGCCCCTCTTTTCACACTATCATTATATCAATCAGTTCATCAGAAAACACGAACATTACACGAACAAAACACGAACTCCGGTAAAAGTTATCCACAATTCGTTACATTTTTCCGGTGCTGCCAAATCCTCCATCTCCGCGCTGGGTTTCTTCGAGGGTGGTCACTTCCTCAAATTCAACCGGGATGTTCTTTTCAATCCTGCCCTGGAGGAACCTTTCTCCCTTCTCGATGACTTCTGTATTTTCGCCTATATTATCAAAGATGGCCATGACTTCTCCACGGTAGCCGCTGTCAATCATACCTACCGAATTGGCCAGTCGTAGCCCTCTCTTTGCGGCATAGCTACTTCTAAGGTACAGTTTCATGCAGTATCCTTCCGGGATTTCAAATTGAAGCCCCGTAGGCACCTTTACCCCGATGGAGCCTTTGTAAATGACCATTTTCTGCGGCGAATAGAAATCATAGCACGCGTTTTCCTTTGTTACCAACGGCATCTTAATGTCTTCTTCAAAATGCGTTTCAAGTGCTTTCCTTACTTTAACTTTCATAGTTGACTCCTCCAATCATAAAATGACTGCGATGTATTCTTTGGTGGATGCCGTCTTATATCCCCAGCTGTCAATGACCTGGCAGACGGCCTGGTCTACATCGTCATCATGGGTCTTCCTGATTTTCACGTATCTGCGATGTCTCTTCATCGCCTTGGTGATGCGTTGCTTGATATAATCGTGCATCAGATTGTACATTTATTTTCCTCCTTTGTATCTGTAGCCAGCCCGCTTATATGTCCTGGCATGGCGGCAGTGGCTTTTTACTGGATGGTTTCGCGACGATCGTTGCCACGCCTTCCTCTTTATGTATTTCATTTTTTTCATCACTTTGTACATGGTATGAAAGGCTTCCCTGATGGACGCGGCCGCCTTGTGAAAAGTATCGGTATACATGGCTTCACCTATCTTTCTTATTTCAAAATCAACCATACGGCTGTGATGAAGGCGACCCAGAAAACGATGCAGTAACCTGCTAAAATCAAGCATCCAGAACGTTTAATCATCTAATCTTCATCCTTTCCAATTCGGCTAGCACTAGCATTTTCCTTGACTTCCTGGCTCGTAATCAGGAAATCAAGGTACTGCCTGGCTTTCATCAGATCTTTGAGCGCGGTTCCTTTCTTTGGATACCTGTATAAGTATTTGATGATGTTGCCCACATAGTAGGCGTCCTGCCCGTCCAGGCCTTTTGTCATAGATTCAATAACAGTTTTACATTCAACACCTTTCCAGGTGTAATGATTCGGGTGCTGTACGTCATTCATCTGTATCACTCCTTTCTATAGCATTTCGCTGAATATGCTTTCAAAAATCGGTACGGGGATGGAATTCCCAGCTTGCTTATACAGTGCTCGTCGTGAATTAACACCGGCAACCGCTTCAAAATCTCCGTCGCTGTATCCTTGTAATCGCCAACATTCTTTTTCCGTTAAGTATCTGTATTTGCCATTACCTATAGGGAGACAGCCACTTCCCGGCGCTCTGTCTGGTCGTTCAGTGATTGTGTAGCAGTAATCTTTGATAATCGGCAGGCGGCGTACAGTCCCCGTTTTCCCGATTGCCCGTAACATGCTGGGTGCTTTGACGGTATAAAAGTCGTCTACCGGACCTTTTTCTAGATAGTTGGAAATGGGTTGCATAGGCTTTCGTTTGAGTGCATCAAAGTCAAAATCTTGACCACCCAACACCGATATGGTGAATATTCGCTGTCTGGCTTGCGGTAGGCCGAAATCTCTAGCATCCAACATGCTAAAGTTGCTTGTGTAGCCCAGCTTTTTCAGCTCAGACATATACCGCTCATGGTTATGCACCATATATTTTGACCGTACATTCTTCACGTTTTCCCAGATTATAATTCTCGGCCGCCACAATCCCATGTTTTTGACGATATTCAGCGTTTCCCACATGAGTGACGATCGAGTGCCGCTTCCTGGATCTGCCCCCTTTTGACGGCCCGCGATGGAAAAGTCCTGGCAAGGGCTGCCGTGAATGAGAATATCCGGCTTTAAATTCCATCCGCGAACGTCCTGCGTTTTGTACGGGAGTTCGCTTGCAAACATGGCATTGTAGCTTCGCACCGCTTTTTCGTCGATTTCTACATAATCTATCGCTTTTACGGGAATACCTAAATTCCGCAACGCAACTCTAGGGCTGCCGATTCCGCCGAACAATTCCAATATTTTCAGCAATCGAATCACCTTCATTCATCTGCATCACTCACCTTTTCAAAACGCCATTTCTGTGTTGAGTTCGGGTACTTTTTACGGTCTACTTTACTCATGAACATATGTAACGGCCGTACCCATGGAACACGCGGCGGTTCAACGGATTGATATACGACGTTGAGTTCATTCTTTTCCGTGTTACCAGCAATACATATGATTTCGTATAAGGTCCCTTTGAAGTGCCTCCATTTTTCTCCAGGGTGTGGCGGATTTCGCCAAAAACAATCTTCCACTTTATTACCTCCTGTATTCATCTTCAATGCATCTTCTAATGACTTCTTCTGCGTGTCTCTTCCACCACTTATAGGCTCCGATGCGCATGTACTTCATTTGCCGTTCCGGCGTCAACTTATCGACGCCTTTTCTCGGCCTGGCACGCCTGACAATGAGACTCGGAAACGCAGGCGTGGGAATCGTCATGATACCGGCATCCGGATTCTTATCGGCCAGCACATTCAAAATATCAGCCTTTCGGCTTTCCCATAACTCGTGGCTGAACGCATAGTAGAAATACTTGACATCCCGGTCATCATGATAGTGTTTTTTCTCAAAATCATGAACAAAATCTTGATAGTCAAGCTTTATTTCCACTTCGGTCAAATATCCGCTTTGGGGCCGGAAATAAATCAAATCGGCTTCATACCAATTCCAGCCGCCAATCGGTACGCTGACGTTCGGGATGGAGACTACACTAAGTCCAAGCTGGTCTGCAATCAAGATCTGCGCTTCTCGTTCTGTCATCTGTCAATCATTCTTTCTTCATGTAATCTGCTATGATTTCTAAAATCTTTTCTTTTCTCATTTTGATTTCTTTTTCGTGTTCCAACAAAATCGTTTTATTATTAAAGCAGTTTCCAATTGCATCGTTTAAACGATCGATGAATTCATCCTTACATATCCGTTGTACAGGGCCGTAATCTTCAATACAGTAATAAACATCATCATTTCGAGGATGTAATGGCTTTTTAAGTTCCTCAATCATCCGTTCGGCAGCTATCTTCATCCCTGTTTTAATGTTGAAGACGTCATTCGGGTGGCATCTTGCGTCACCATGCGCAACTACCCTTCCCGTGTTATTTTTTAAATCTATCGTCACTTTCCCGTATTTATTTACGTCAATCTTCATGTGTTGTCTATCGTAATCTCCGATAGTGGTTTCAGTTACTTCTTCAAGCAGGGCCCACAAATACACCATAAAAGCTTTGCTTTCTTTCATTTTTTCATCGAATTTAATCGGCTTTTCAGCTTTCTTCTGACATGTTTTTTCAAATATATTTATGTCTGGGTATGAATGCAGGCCGCTAAACGTCTCTGCTACGCATTCAACTCCTAGACAATTATTCATGATTTTGCAGTTATTACAGTTTCTATGTAGTACGCAATACGCTGCGATTGTATTTATGGCCATCTTGGCCATTTTATCGTCAATCATATATATTCCTCCTTATTCAACTTGAAATTCCTCTACATCCGTAACGGTGAAGAAATCCGGCTTGTATTCCGGGTGTTTCTTTTCCCACCTGTCATAAGCAGCCTGAAGCATTTCGCACAATTCATTGTAGTCTTTATCGGTAACATTCTTGAGATACCCTGCACTCTGTTCCCCTGCTTCTACTTCAGCATCATTTTGCAGGCCATATAACAATTCTCCGGTATAGGAGGTTATATCAGGCTTGAAGCAGTTCACGCGGCCTACGTACACGGTTTTCCCATTATCTTCCCTGGCCCATTTCATGCCATCTTCCAAGGCTTCTTCCTTAGTTTCAAACTCGGCCGGGCCAAACACCTCATCATTATCAACCGAGTTAGTCCAATATTTTGTTGCTTGCATATCATTGCTCCTTACTCTATTCGTACATGGCTTTACTCCAGACCATTTCGTACAGGTGCACGAAATGGTTCTCACTCTATTCATACATGGCTTTACTCGGGAAGAGCGGCAGGCCATCATCACAATAGACTTTCCCGAATTTCTTGATCCAGTCGTCAAGTGCTCCAAATTCCTGGGCACACGATTCATGCAGCATGTTCATGAATTCGATGAGTTTGACCCGCCCTTCTAAAATGCACCACATGTCTTTCTTGACGAACTGCTGCAGGTCGTTCATCCTTTTTTTACCAAAATGAAGCTGCTTCGTAAGGATGAGCATCGTGATTTTGTAAGCGACTTCAACGGATTCGTTGTAGTCTTCGCGGTCAGTCTTATTCTGTACCGGCTTTCTGCCAAGGATACGTGTATAGGTGTCATCACTTTCAACCATCTTCCAAGCTCTTTGGAGATAGTCGTGGTAGAGCGTTTCATCAAGGCCTTTCCGGTATACGGCTTCGTCCACCTGGTGTTGCGTCATTCTCCATTCGTTATGTTGAATGGCTGCAAACTGGCTCATGATGTACAGGAACCTTTTCCGGCCAAATCCGTAATGATCCTTGAGGTTCTTGTAGAATATGACCAGGGTAATTACGGCTCCGACATTGGCCGGCCGGTGATATTGCTGGTCCAGTTTGTCCTGCTTTATCTTTTCAAAATCAATCTTCCACATGATTCATCGCTCCTCAACGGCTTCACTCAGCAAATCTTTAATGTAGTCTCCGTTATATCTTGAGCACACCGTTATTTCCATTCTGGGAGTACAGCTGTATCGCTTTTCAGCAAAGACCGTAGTCACTGCGCTGTCATCCCGGAAAAGCAGCTTGTTCAGGGCATCAAGTGCAATTTTGATGTAGTTGTCCGTATCCGGTTTCGTCACCGGAAGCAGTCTTTCTGATTCAGCGGCTTCCCGGTCTTTCTTCTTCAAATCCGTTGGAATATGCCGGTATGAGATGATATGGGCAAAAAGCGGATGGCCTTTGGGGAACTGCTTCGCTTTACCGCTCGTTAGCTGTCCAAGCACCTTCGTATAGATAAGCTGCTTGTAAGCCTTAGACTTTTCCGGATCCCGGACAGAAACGAACGCTCCTCGTCTTGCGAATCTTGGTCGCCCCTGGGCTACCGGTTCCCCATCGACAACGACTTTCACGACATTTCCGACGGCTTCCAGCTCTGCCTGATCTTTCATGACTTTTCCAAGTGCATCCCTTGGCGTCGGGTCGCTGTAGTGCTCATGATTGTATTTGTCCATTAGTATTCCTCCTTTCGAGAAACACGAAGTTCAGCTTCATCTGTTCGGCTTTTCCGCCGAAAATGATACCAGTGATTTCTTTCACGGCTTTCGACAGGATTTTCTGGAAATTCCGTTCGCAATAATGGATGTCCGTTTCCGTCTCCAATATGGCAATGACATCTTTCCACTGTCGCCGTTCTATGAGCTTTAGCCGTATTACCTGTTCAGATATACCGTCAAGCGATTCCAGCGCGTTGTCGAGGCACTGGAGCAAGGTTTCGAGCCTTCTACGGTCGGTCTCCATGTCAGATAATTCAGTTTTCAGTTCCAGCAGTTTGCTGGCATTGCGTTCCGTTTCGTTCAGCTCAGACCAGGAGCCGCCGGCAGACAGCCCGTAGGCTGCTGCCTTCGCTCCGCCAAAGGTATCTATTTCGGCCTGCTTATCAGCGATTTCAAGCTTCATGTTCTTCAGCCGTGTCTGGAACTTCGTGTAATTCTTCAGGTATCCAAAAACAGTTCTTTCGTAATCGTTATACAACAGCATGACGCCCCTCCTCATTGCCAGAGGAGCCGTCATGCTCCTCCTTACTATGTCACTTGCTAATCCTCCGCCTGGTTACTGGTTGACTGCATCCTTGAGCTGTTTGCCTGCTTTAAAGGCCGGCGACTTAGATGCTTCGATCTGAATCGGTTCGTTGTTGCGCGGGTTGCGGCCTTCGCGGGCCTTGCGCTGACGGACTTCAAAGGTGCCAAAGCCGATGAGCTTGATTTTATTGCCCTGGGCAAGCTGTTCCGTCACCGTATCGATGAAGGCATTCAGCATATTTTTAGCGTCCAATTTCGTGCAGCATGCCTTTTCTGCGATTTCATCGATGAGCTCATACTTGGTCATTTCTTTTTCTTTTGTCATTGTCTTTTTCTCCTTCCAAAAATGAAAACGTTTATTGTTTAGAACGGGATAGGTTCAGCTGTTTCCTGTCCCATGTCCTCGAATCCATTATTTGCATATTTATTCGTTTCTGTATTTCTGTTCACGCCGCTTTTTTTGTGGGCTGCTTCGTATACGCTCACGCCAACATACGAGGCCGTGACGCAGGTGTAATAGCTCTTGTTCCCGTCACGGCCTTCGTAGGAACTTGTCGTGTACCTACCCTGGACCATGACCGGCGTGCCCTTGAAGACGGCTTCACTGATGCTTTCTGCCAGCTTGCCCCATGCGACTACGTTGATGTAGTCCGTAGCTTCCTTCTGTTCCCCGTCTTTCGAGGTATAGCGACTATTGCTGGCAACGGAAAACTTCACCTTGGCCATACCCGATTTCGTGAACATTACTTCTGGGTCCCTGGTCACATTTCCGATTACATTCACAATGTTCATCGTTCAATTCTCCTTGTACTTGCTATTTTTCGTGCCTATTTTCGTCTGTACGTCGTCTTCATGTCGTTCATGATAAAATTTATGTTCGATTATTTTAAACCCCGTACAGGCGAATACAGGGCATTTTCAAGGTATTTCGATTTACACGGTACGTCTCAGGCTCTTCCCGGCGAACGTGATGAGCTTGTTCGTGCTCTTCAGCCGGTCGAAAATCCGCATCTGGTAGCGGTCGCGTATTTCATCGCGTCTCAGATTGCTGGTCACGATGGTGCTCTTCATGCGGTTGTATCGTTCCGTGACGATCGAGTCGATTTTCGCTGCTACCCAGGCATGGTCATACTCTGCACCGAGGTCATCTAGTACGAGCAGCCGCGTATGCCGTATCCTGTCTTCTAGGATGTGACTACGGCTGTCGCGCTCTTCGTTCAGCTGGTCGAGCAGGCTCACCATCGGGATGAAATACCCTTGATTCGGCTCCCGCTCAATCAGATCCCGTAGAACCGCTACAGCCATGGTGGTCTTCATCGTTCCTACAGGGCCGATGAGCATCAGCCCTTTCCCGACACTCAAGTTATAGTCCATGTCCTTGATGTATTCGCAGACTTCCAACCACTGCTGGCGGCATTCAGCCGGGCAGGTGCGGCTTACAGATTCCGCGGTGACATCCCAGAAACGCCGGTAGATGCCGCGCCTTTCCAGTACGTCATAGTCAACGTGCTTAGTCGTCCCAGCCTTTTCCGGCTTCTGCGTCCCAGTCTGTTTCTGAACCGTCCGTAACCTTTCGAGTTTTTCTCTGAACGCGTCTCTGTCCAGTGCGGTTGCTGCTCTTTCCATGACCATCCACCTCCCAGTTCTTCAAGATGCCTTCGATGTAGGCAAGACTGCGTTTCCCTTTGCTGACAGCCGTCACAATCGCGTCCTTCGTCCATACCGGTCCGTAGTGGCCGATGCAGTCAGTGAGTCGTTCAAATTCGATTTCTCCCATCATCGGGCTCACATTATTCCGGTACAGGTCGATGACCTCTTTTTCAGCTGCCTGGCTTTCAGGGTCACTTTCTCTTTCTTGTTTCTCTTTAAGAGAAGAGAGACTACTACACTTATCTATCTCTTTCTCTAGCGTTACAGATTCAGTTACCTTTTTGTTACTTTGTAACTTTTTATCGCGTTTATCGCCGTTTTCGTTACTTTGTAACATTGGATTTGTTACAAATTCAGTTACTTTTTTGTTACAGTGTAACGTTTCCGGATTTGCTCCGTTACATGCCGTTACATCAATGTTACTTTGTAACAGCTTTTTAATAGCCCTATGTTTCCTAACTCTGGCAGCTGATTCACACTCACTTCCAACAACACCCTGTACTTCAGGAAGTACAATTGAACCATCCTGGTCATAGAATATGAGTCCCAACTTCTGGAACAGCCCGAAGGCGACAACCACTGTATCGACAGGGAAGCCCGTCTTCTCAGCAATCTTCTTTTCGTCATACGGAATCATAATTTCTCCGATGTTACGAATTAATATTCCATTGCTGTTCGCAGACATCAAACATAGCTGGAGATATAGGACGATGTACTCGCATCCGTTCTTTTGCTCCTTCAGCCAATCGATTTTATCCTGCTGAAAGAAATTCTCTTTTAACTTGATCCAGTAAAAACGCTTGCTTATTTCAACCACCTTCTTTCGGCAACGTGTACCGGGATGCCGGTCTTGCTCATCACCGTATCGGCAAATACCCTGGCATCACCGTTATCGTCGCTCATGTGGAGCAGCCATATTTCACGGCACTTCCACAGGTCACAGCTATCGAGCCATCCTATGACGTTCTCCAGCGCCATGTGGCTGTGAGCTACACGGTCGGCAACAGACTTATCCAGCTCCCCATCTGCTACGCGCTTCTTCAGGATTTCGTAGCTATGGTTACATTCAACCGCAGCGATATCGACACGTTTAAAGGCAAAATCCATGTAGTATGTGTCGATTGCGAAGACAAGCACTTCGCTTTCCGGAGAAATGACCATGAATCCAGCCGGTTCGGCCGAATCGTGGTGAGTCGGGAAAGCGATGATAGAAGCTCCGTTTTCAAGATAGGCCGGACAATAGAACTCCAGGCCATGGTATTCGCTGGCTTTCAGTCCGATAGCTTTCGCAGTTCCATCGGTCATATACATCTCAATACCGTGCAGGGCCATCTGCCTGGCTGACTTCGAGTGGTCTTTATGCTCGTGGCTCACCAGGCATGCGCTTATGTCACTCAATCGGAACGGCAGTTTCGCAATCTCCGACATCGGCAGGCCACATTCAATCATGATTTTTATGGGATGCTCAGCGCCGGCAGTGACAACATATAAGTTGCCACTGCTCCCGCTGGCATAGGATACAAACTCAATCATGACTGAAGCATCCAATCAGGTTCGTCTTCTTCCGATTCATCAGCCTGGGCCGGCTTTGCTGGTTCTGCCGGCTTATCCTTCTGAACGGATTTCTTAGGTGCAGCCTTCTGCTCGACGGCCTTTGGCTCTTCCTTTACTTCGACGTGTTCGGCCTTCACGTCGATGGTCTTCTTGTTGGCATGCTGCTTGATTTCTTCTGCCGGGATGTCTACGGTCTTTTCGCCGATGTCTTCTACTTCATCCTTCGTGAGGCCCATACTGATTTCCGGAGCTGTCGTGCGGATGAGGAAGGTTGCTGAGCGATAGCGCAGCATCAGGTCAGGCATGGTCTGCCACTTACTGCCCTTCTTCTGATACCAGCCTTCGTCTTTCGCCATCTGAATATCTACGACTGGGCCTTCCAGCACAACGCCGGTACGAAGATCCGCCGACATGGCTTTCATACCGTAACTGTCCGTGCCCTTCTTGCCAACCGTTTCATAATGGATGGGTTCAAAGCGGCCACAGCTGTTGAAAGCGGCAATCATGAACTGTGACGACCAGGCGGGCCGGCCGTACACGATGTACATGTTCTGCATGACCATGATAGGCGACATGTTGAGACGATGCGCCATTTCTACGGCAATCGCGCAGTTACCGATATTGCCTGCAAACGCCTGTTGAGGCACCAGGGTAGACTGCGAAAACATATTCGCAATCCGCTGCAGGGCTTCAAAGCCGGAGATCGTGTCAAATCCTACTGAAGCTGCGGGATTCTGTGTCATAGCGTTGTTTTGTCTTGTGGTTTCCATAATTTATGCTCCTTCCTGTTCTTCGAGATGGACATGAAGTCCATCTTCTTCAGTGACTTTCAGCTGAATCATCTGCATCCCGATATCCGGGATATCATTGATGCTTTCAGCATTATCTACGAACACCGGGCACTGGATGCCGGCGTGTTCTGCAATAGCCCTGGCAATGTCAAGGTTCGTCGTGATACGGCTGGCAGTATTGGCGGCTGTCATCGGCACACCTTCGTGGTTCAGCACTTCACAACACTGGCTGATGCCTCCGTTTATCTGCTTCTTATACATGCAGAACCGGGCATAGCGGAATACGCTGGCTACCTTCTGTTCCATACTGTCCACCATGGCCTTCACCACGGATTCCATACCAGCCTTCACATCAATCAGGTCGTCGTACTTGCGGGCTACTTCTTTCTGCTGCTTCTTCAGCTCGTCGATTCGCTTCAACGCGTTTTCCCTCAGCTTCCCTCCAGAAAGCTTTGTATTGACGATACTGATTTCTTTATTCAAGCCGTCCAGCGTTCCCCGCAAGTCATCTAAAGCTGGCTGGCTCCCTGTCCTGGCCTCATTGATTTGGACTTCTACAATGACGATTTCATCTTCGATATCATCTATTTCAGGGCTGTTTTGGGCTTGCTTCAATCTGGCTTCCAGCCGTTCGATATTGACGTTTGTGGCATCCATTTCTTTCAAAGTGACATTCAATGAATCTTCTTTAACAGACAGCATGCTAGAGAGGTCTTTGATACGTTCCATCGTCATCTTCCCATCGCGCCCAAATTTATTGAGCTTTTCTGCTTTTTGCAGGTTGAAGCGCTCAACCGCTTTATCTTTCATTTCCTGTGGCAGGTCCTGGCCGCAATACGGGCAAGTATCTTTGGGTTCATATATCAGGCTCTTGATTTCTTTCCATTGCTGTGCAATTTGTTTATTCTCTGTTTTTGTACGTTCGATATCTTCCTTGATGGATGCGATTTCTGATTCACGCTTTTCCTTCCTGGCTCGCTGATCATTACGGATACGGTACATCTCATCGAGTTCTTTTCTGTCGTCCATCATGGAATTGATTTCCAATTCCTTTCTCTTTTCCTTCAGCGACAGCAGTTTTTCGCGAAGCTCAACCGAAGCATCGCCACCTTCTTCCAGGCGTGAAATCTTTCCAAGAAGAGCTGCTTTACTTTTCTCCAGCTCATCAAGTTTTGCACTGAGTGCGGTGGTATCGATTTCTGCCGGAACAGTCTTAGTCGCTTCATCGATGCGGACAGGAAATTCTTCAAGAGACTTATTCGTCGAGGTGATTTCATGAGATACCGCGTCCAGGGCTTCATTGATGCCGCCGTAGGTGTCTATGTACCTGGCTATGGAGGCATCGTCTACCTCCGGCATTTGTTCGCCGCCTATCAGTTCGAGCAGTGCCTTGCACCGTTTCTTCGTTTCCAGCTCAGCGAACGACTGCGGCCGGCCTACCATCGATAATGCGTCGCCTCCAAGATGCTCGATGTTCTTGCTATAGACGCTGGCACTTGTCGGCATGCCGTCGATGAAATATTTCGTGCGATGGCCGCTCATTTCTTTGCTTTCAGATCCGCGTTTCTTCTTCCATTCTTCATAGAAGACCTTCTTGAGGATTTTCGGCTTGCCATCTACATCAAGAGTAGCTTCTACGCTGTGTTCGATGCCGCCATCAACTGCCTGGTTCCCACTTTCATCAGACAGCTTAATAGTATCTTCCACCTTCCTTCCGTCCGCATAGGTCGTACCGTTCACAATCCACAGGTACGCGTCTGCAATCGTGGTTTTCCCACATGCATTCGGCCCGGAAACGACGGCGCTTTTACCGTCAAACCTCACATCTAATTCTTTGATACCTTTAAAATTTCGCAGGCTCATTTCAACGAGTGCAATCATAAAATCAGCTCCTTTCTACAGTGCGGAAATCACGTTCATAGCAGAACCGGCTAAATTCGTCGATGAGGATATTCAGCGGCAGGCCGGTATTGTCCGCCATACTAATCAAGACCGCGTACATCATGCAGTAGACTTCCAAAAGGTTTCCGTTTACCGATACAGACGGTGTTGTGCGTCCTTTTCCCTTCCCCTGCTGCTGAACCTTTTCGATGTCGATTTTAGGGGTAAATACAATTAAGTTGGTATAGTCATTTCTCTTGGCGAAATCTTGCAAATCTCTGCACTTTTCGTAGAATTGGTCCTCAATATTTTGATTCTTCATGGTTTTTCTCTCCTTTTTCGGGTATAATAATGGTGAGTGTTTTTGGTATGTGGCCGTTGTCTGGTAGCTCAGGCAGCGGCCTTTTTTCAGTATCTGATGACCAGGCGCTGGCCCGGTTTCAGTGTTGGGTCCGGCCCCAGGCCGTTGTTGACCTGAATCTGATAGATTATCTCCCGGACGTCCTGTCCGGTCTTGTCAGCGATAGGGCCGGCGATTTCCCACAGCGTTTCATCTGTGTCGACGACGTGGATGATAGCTGTGTCGTTCGCAATGGTTTCGGCTTGGGACCAGGGCGTCGTGCTACCGAGATACAGCCCGACCCCGAAGGCCATGGCGATGGCCAGCCCTGTCCGGATCATCCGGAAACGCGGCTTACGCTTTGGTCTGGTCAACCCATGTTCATAAATCTTCATGGTCTTCATGATTTCTTCCACCTCCTTCCATCTTGGTATCAATCCACTGCCGAATCTGCCACCCTGGGAAGCGGATATGGCTGTCCGGTGTAATTCGTACATATGGGATTTCGCCACGCTTGACCATGTAGTACACGGTGCGGGTCGAAATATGCAACGCTTTCGCCAACTGATTGGCGCTATAAATCGTATTCGGGTCTAACGTGACATTCATCTCTTTCACCCCTTCGCTAACTAAAGTTTGCTTCCAGTGTCGCTCTTTCATTCTTCGTCATATCACGCGCCTCCTTTATTCCTTTCCCCCTCCGTTGAACCATGCTATGATGAGTACGGAAGGAGGTGATTACTATGACTGATTTGAAATTAGATTCGTTATCGCAATGTGTGCTTTATCTTTTCAAAGAAAGACGCTATCTATCTCTACAACAGATTGCGTTCCTCGCAAACGCTCCAATGGAGGTATTTCCTCAAGCTATATTAGAACTATGGCATGGTGGATATATCCATTCTGATGATGACGCAAATATGGATACGATAAAAACAGACCAGGTTTTTACCATCACGCCAAAAGGCTATCTTTTTTTCGAGGAAAAAGAAAAGCAACAACGAGAACTACACGAAAATAGAATATGGAAACTAATTCCAGTCGTTATTTCATCTGCTTCTTTACTGATTGCATTTGCCTCTTTGTACATCAGCTATTTAACATATACAGCGAGACACTAAGTGCTCCACAGGCGACTAATAGCGCTGCGATTGAAATAGCCAATACAATCAAATCGGCCTTAGCTCGGTTCTGAGCCATGCTTCTGCATGGCCCTTTTTCTTTGGCTTCCTTCATGTTCGGTCCTCCTTTATTTCAACGATGCGCCGAGTTTTTCTTCTTCGTATCTCCCATCATGCTATAATGGCCATGAAGGGAGGTGAGTATAATGGCTAAAATTGATGACTATTGGGAAAATGTTTCCTCTGGGGTTCAAGATGTCTATACCAGTTCTTTTATACAAGAGGCTGTTTCACAACAACAGCAGGTTGAGTTTCAGAAAGCCATGGATGCGTACAATAAGAAGAAGTTCAATCTCACACACAAAGAGATCGATTCTTTTATCCTGGCTATTGCATCTGGTAAAAACACTTACCAGGACCTGCAGGGGATAATGCCTGAACTGAATTCTCCAACCATGTGCTCTTATCTCAGTGATGACCCCAAAATCGGGGCTAATCAATTTAAAAATTATAATTTGATTGGTCCGCTTACTCCTACTCCGACGTATTTCCAATTCGAAGAAATCCCAGATGACTTTTTCTATCTGTATGAATTCAAGCCAACGGATACTTTTATTTTGAATATTACCGGAGAAAACAGATTATACGAGTTACAAAAAGAACAATACATAGAAAAGCTGACCCTTCAAAATACACAAATAGCGAAAGAATCTTTAACAGTAGCTAAAGAAAGCGCGACTTACGCTAAAAAAGCATACTATGCAGCTATCATCATCGGTATCATAGGAATTTTGCTAGGTATCCAAGAAAAATTAATAAGTTTAATCCAGTCAATATTTTATTAATTTTGGTAAGTCGTTTGGCTTTCAAAATAATTTCTTTGGCTTCCGTTATTTCATCCTGAGCCATGCCTCTGCATGGCTCTTTTCTTTTTGTGTCCATGCTCGCGCCTCCTCCTTGAACTCTAATTTTTTGTATCTTTTAAAGATACTTCATCAGCAAAAAAAATATCTTCGATGCTCTTGTTTAAGATAGATGAAACTTTCTTAGCGTCATCAAGAGAGAATTTTGTACTCCCGTTCTCTTTCTTGCTATAAGCGCTCTTCGTTTCGAGCCCAAGAACTTCGGCCATATCTTCACATGTCAGGCCTTTTTCTTTTCTTAACGCTCTAAGTCTTTCAAACATCTTCTCACCCCCCTATCAAATGTTTCCTCTTGGGATACTTAAAGTATACGAGTTATTTTGTATCTTATCAAGATATATTAAAAGTAAAATTTCCAATTAGGAAACTCCCATTGAGTATCTTTAATGGAAACATTATAATTTACATAGAATCGTTTTCGGATACTTTATATAAAGGTCAGGTGATAAATCGATGAACAGAGTTAAGGAATTGCGAAAACAAAAACATATCACACAGGAAGAATTAGGGAAAGTGCTCGATATCCAAAAGGCAGCCATTTCTAAATATGAAAATGGTCGTGCAGAACCAAGCACAGAAGTACTCAAGAAGATGTCCGCCTATTTTGGCGTATCTATTGATTATTTGCTCGGCAATTCTACATCAAAAGAGATTCCCGACTCCAACCTTCCACCGCTTACACCGAAAGATGAACGTGACATAGCGCGTGATCTTGAAAATATGATAGAATCACTGGACGGATCCGCGGCCATGGGAAATGCTGAAGGCGACGAAGACCGTGAGCTATTACGGGCCTCCTTGGAAACGGCCATGAAGATAGCGAAACGGACCGCCAAGAAGAAATTCACCCCGAAAAAATATCAGAAATAAGTTATTCTTTAAAGGTGGTGATGCTCTATGGATGTAAAAAAAATCGCCGTACAAACGGCGAAAAAATATCAAACATGGAACCCATATGAAATTGCAGAGGCTCGCGGCGTACAAATCATATATGCTCCGCTAAAGTCTATTCTCGGCTATTACACAAAATATAAACGGATTCAATGCATCATTCTGAATGATAATCTTCCCTCCCATTTGCAACGCTTCGTCTGTGCCCACGAGCTCGGCCATTCCATTTGTCATGCCAACTTGAATACGCAGTGGCTGAGAAAAAACACCCTGGTATCGACAGACAGAATCGAACGGGAAGCCAGCACCTTTGCTGTCGAACTGTTATTACCTGATGACCTCATCCGGGAATATCCGGAATATACTCTCAGTCATCTGGGGAAAATAGCCGGAATCCCTCATGAGTTATGTTCGTTAAAAAAATTCTATTACTAAATAGTTATACAGGACTTTACAACTTTTACGCCACCTCGGAAGTTGATGAAGCTAGTTTACA
>OGEH01000408.1_pt1 | contig 30984 bp, 28 predicted proteins | sample 1570681 | NCBI WGS metagenome assembly OGEH01 (sample SAMEA2582126, study PRJEB24529) | metagenome | biome: Human gut stool | place: China | collected 2011 | reverse complement strand
GCATCCATGCGGGCTGCCCCGGCCTTCCGGGAACGTCTCAGCGATTTTGAGGCCATCAGCACCGGCAGTTTCATCCAGCGTGGTGAAGAAATTAAAGGCTGGTCGCACGAACGGTAGGCCGGATAAGGCGCAGCCGCCATCCGGCAAAAAAGCCAATGTATTCTTTGTCAGCAATAAAAAAACTGCACCTTACTTCGTTGGGTATCCAACTTTTTGGGTGCAGTTCATTTCGGTGGTTTTTTTGCTGCTCTCAGGCCACCTTTTAGAAGGTGGCTTGCATTAGAACAACTCGTGGGTTTCGCCACCGCTATCGGTAATGGTGGTGCCAACTTCGCGCACCGCCTGATGGGTAGGCTGCGTGCCCTCAATGAAGTACTCGGCGCGGCTGTTGCCGCCGTTAGCCAGTTGACCTGTGCTGCGGTCGATATTCACCGTCACAATACCCGGCGGCGGCGTTAACGGCTCTTCCGGCACGCCTTCCAGTACCCGTTTCATAAAATCATCCCAGGCCGGTTGGGCGCTTTTAGCGCCGCCTTCATAACCCGAAATCTGATCTTTAATCGCGCCGGAAGCGGTGGTACGGCCCAAATCGCGGCGGTGGTCATCGAAGCCAATCCACACCGACGTCACGACGCCAGGACCGTAGCCGGAGAACCACGCGTCTTTTGAGCTGTTGGTGGTACCGGTTTTGCCGCCGATATCATGACGCTGCAGGTCGCGGCCCGCACGCCAGCCGGTGCCCATCCAGCCCGGTTCGCCGAAAATATTGGTATTCAGCGCGCTCTTAATCAGGAAGGCCAACGGCGTGTTGATGACATGCGGGGCATACTCCGGCGCGCCGCTTTGCGCGACCAGCGACTGATTAGCCTGCTCAAGCTGCGGCTGCGGCGGAACGTCGCCGTTTTGCGGCTCCTGAGAGGTGGCGACCTCTTCAACATCCTGGTTTTCCAGCACATTGGATTTCGGCGTATCGCCGTAGATCACCGGCGAATTACACTGCGGACAGGCGATCTTAGGCCGCTCTTCAAACAGCACGCCGCCCTGATCGTTCTCAATCTTGCTAATAAAGTACGGATTAATCAGGAAGCCGCCGTTGGCCATTACCGAATAGCCGCGGGCGACCTGTAGCGGGGTAAAGGAAGCGGAACCCAGCGCCAGTGATTCGGTATGGACGATGTTCTGCGCCGGGAAGCCGAAACGCTGCAGATACTCTGCCGCATAATCGACGCCCATTGCGCGCATCGCGCGCACCATCACCACGTTCTTCGACTGGCCTAATCCCTGACGCAGACGAATAGGGCCGGCGTACTGCGGCGGCGAGTTTTTCGGCCGCCAGTCGGAGCCCGCGCCGGCATCCCAGCGGGAGATCGGCACATCGTTAAGCATACTGGCGAGGGTTAAGCCTTTGTCCATCGCCGCGGTATAAAGGAACGGCTTGATATTGGAGCCAACCTGACGCAGCGCCTGGGTAGCGCGGTTGAACTTACTCTGATTGAAGTCAAAGCCGCCGACCAGAGCGATAATCGCGCCATTTTGCGGGTTGATAGATACCAGCGCGGAGTTTACTTCCGGCACCTGCGACAGCCACCATTTGTCGCCCTCTTTGCGCACCCAAATTTGCTGCCCGGTCTGAATGACGTCGGTCACTTTGCGCGGCGTCGAGCCTTGTTGCGTATCGGAAACGTAGCGACGCGCCCAGCGCACGCCATCCATCGTTAACGCCACCGACGTGCCGTTGCCCAGCAACGCGACCGCTTCCTGCGGGTTCGCGGAGGTGACTACCGCCGGGGCCAGCGGGCCGACGCCCGGCAGTTTTTTCAGCGTATCGAGGATTTTTTTGTTATCCCACGGGGTCTCGCCAACTTTCCACAGCACATTGGCCGGGCCACGATAGCCGTGGCGCATGTCGTAATCGAGCACGTTTTTACGCACCGACTGCTGGGCGGCCTGCTGGTTTTTACGCGTGATGGTGGTGTAGACGCGATAGCCGTCTTCGTAGGCCTGCTCGCCGTAGCGGTTGACCATCTCCTGACGCACCATTTCGCTCAGATACGGGGCGGAGAAGGCGATTTCCGGCGTATGGTAGCTGGCGTCAATCGCTTCGCTGCGCGCCTGATCGTACTGTGCCTGAGTGATATAGCCTTCGCTTAACATTCGCGACAGCACCACGTTGCGACGCGCGGTCGCGCGGTCCAGCGAATAGAGCGGGTTAAAGGTGGAAGGCGCTTTCGGCAGACCGGCGATAACCGCCATTTCGCTCAGCGTCAGCTGATCGACTGATTTACCGAAGTAAACCTGCGCGGCGGCGCCGACGCCATAGGCACGGTAGCCGAGGTAAATTTTGTTGAGGTAAAGATCGAGAATTTCGTCTTTATTCAGCAGCTGTTCGATGCGGATTGCGAGGAAAACTTCTTTGATCTTACGCGTTATCGTTTTTTCCGGACTGAGGAAAAAGTTACGTGCGAGCTGCTGAGTGATGGTACTGGCGCCCTGCGAGGCATGGCCTGAGAACATCGCCACGCTGGCGGCGCGGAAAATCCCCACCGGATCGACGCCATGATGCTCATAGAAGCGGCTATCTTCAGTCGCGATAAACGCTTTTATCAGCTCCGGCGGCATCTGCTGCAGAGTGACGGGGATGCGGCGCTTTTCGCCATATTGCGCAATAAGCTCGCCGTCCGCGCTATAAACCTGCATCGGGATCTGCAAGCGCACATCCTTTAAGGTCGCGACATCGGGGAGTTGCGGCTCTATAAATTTGTAGAGGCCATAAATCGAGCCTGCTCCCAGCAGAACGCAACAAACTGCAAGGATAAAAAGATACTTTACGAACTTCACCGGAGAATTCCCATTTAGTTTTATTTGGGCAGTTTATAAACAAACGCGCGGTAGTATAAAGGCAAGCCAGGAGCATTGATATACCCCCAGGGGGCGGCTTGCTGGCGCTATGCCTTTCAGACGGCGTGTCGATCGACGCTAAAAGCCTCCATTTCGCCATATGGTATATCCAGGCTGCTCCTTGAATCGCAATCGCGGATAAGGAGATCTAAGCATGACTTTCAGAAATTGGCGTATAGGAATTCATATTCAACAGGATAGCGTCGCCATCGTGGCGCTGTTGTACGAACGCGGGCGCTGGGCTTTGCGTCGCTGGTGGCGAATTCCGCTGCCGCCCGGCCTGGTGGCGCAGGGCAGCATCGTTGACCTTAATGAGATGGTGAAGCGGTTACGTGAATGGCGCCGCGAGCTGCCGTTACAGCATCAGGTGTGCATTGCGCTTCCTGCCAGCCGTACGCTGCAAAAGCAGTTGCCCGCGCCACAGGTGTCGCTGCGGGAAAGCGAAAGAGCGACATGGATAGCGGGCACGATGGCGCGTCAGCTGGAAATGCCTGCCTCTTCGCTGTGTATCGATTACGCCGCCCGCGCGGCAAACGATGGCTGGCAGGCGACGGCGGCTCAGCGTTTGGATATCGACGCCCTGCGTCAGCTGGCGCGGAGGCTTAAGCTGCGCCTGGCGGCTATCGTACCGGATGCGGCTGCTCTCACTTCTTTTTTTCCCTGGCTTACTGACGCGACTCAGGGCCTGGTCTGGCAGGGGGACGCGCAGTGGTTATGGGCGACCCAGGAGCGCTGGGGCTATTGTCCATGCGCTGAAGCCCCCTCTTTCTCGCACTTAACCTCGCGCCTCAATGATGAACAGTTCCAGCTCTGTAGCAGTCTGCCGTTGGCGGAAAATAGCTTTGATTGCTGGAGCGTGATTCACCGCCTGCAGCCGCCGCTTCCCGCCTGCGGTGATCGCTTTGCTATCGCGCTTGGTTTGGCGCTGGGAGGTAAATAACTATGGCGCAGCAGATTAATCTTCTGCCGTGGCGCGAGACGCGACGGCGGCAACGCTTGCGCCTGGGCGGGCTGCTGGCGGCGGCGATGGCGCTAAGCATCGCCACCCTGACGATAGCAACGCGCACGTTACGTCAGATGGATGTGGCGCAGCAGGTAATGCGCGCCCAGGCCGACAATTTGCTTTATTCCGCGCTGTTGCAACGCGAGCGGGAGATGCGTGAGGAAATACAGCGCGGTGAGCGGCAGGCACGGCGAGGGCAGCCGCGGCTGCTATCGCTGGCTGCACTATTGCCGGAGCCGCTGTGGCTGACCAGGCTGGACTACCAGCCGCAGGGAATCACCCTCAACGGCCTGGCGCTGAACCTCAAGGCGGTGGCGGCGCTGGAAAAAGCGCTCAGCAAGCTGAAGGATTTTCAACCGGTTACGCCAGGAGCGACGCGGCGTGATGCACAGGGGCGCTGGTCATTCAGCTTTTTCCTTGCAGGAGAAACCACCGATGTGGGTAGCGATTGAACGCCTGCTGGCGCTGCGTGGGTGGTCGTTGACGTTACTCTGCGGCGCAGTGTTGGCTGCGGCAATGTGTCTGGCGTTTTCGCTTGCTGCTGTCAGCGTTTCACCGCCCGCGAATGTGCCGCTACAGGCGCAATGGCGGCGAATATTGCCGCTGCGCGCCACGCTGCAGCAACGCGTAGTCCATAGTTGGACTACCCGGCGTTTTTCGCCGCTGGAGCCGCCTGTCGCCGGCGTCGCCTTACAGGCCTGGCAACCGAGGGGGCGCGGTGGCGAAATGCTTGCTGTGGTTGACTGGCAGGCGGTGCCGCCGCTGTTTGCCTGGCTTGCCGATTGCGGGGTACACCCTGGCGCTTTTTCATTGAATGCCGAAAAAGGAGCGTTGCAGTTGTCGCTGCAGCTGGAGAGGGACGATGAAACATAAAGGATACATGCTGCTGTTGGTTTGTCCTCTGCTGACAGGGGCGCGGGATCCTTTTTTACCCGTCGAGGATCGCTGCCAGACCACACAACTGACACAGTGGCGCTACGGCGGCGGAACTGGCCACCCGGCGCTGTGGCTGGCTCTTATTCAGGATCACACTGGTCAGTGGCGGCGTGTACGACGCAACGACGTTTTGCCCGGCGGCTGGCGAATTCGACAGCTAACGGCAGAAACATTAACTCTGGAGGCCAGTGCCGGGTGTGAACCCGCACGCTGGGTCTGGTCACGTAAGGGAAGCCAACATGATGCGAAGGATAAGCCTGCTACTTCTGCTGCTGCCGTTGCTGGCCGCGGCGACGAAAAAAGAACCGCCGGTGTCGCTGGTGGTTGATGATGTACCGGTGGTCCAGGTACTGCAAAGCCTGGCGGAAATGCAAAATCTTAATGTAATCGTGGCGCCGGAGGTCAGTGGTACATTGTCGCTCCACTTAAACAGCGTTCCCTGGCGACAGGCGCTCCAGTCGGTTGTCGATAGCGCCGGGCTGACAATGGCCCGGCAGGGCACGGTGTTGTACATCCATACACAGGCGTGGCAGCAAGCAAAACGGGCGCAGCAGGAAGCCGAGCAGGCCAGACGCTGGCAGAATCTGCCATTACGTAACCACAGTATCCCGCTGCGCTATGCTGACGCAGACGAACTGGCGAAGTCCGGGGGCAAGCTGTTGAGTGCCCGCGGCACGATGACTGTCGATCGGCGTACTAATCGTCTGCTAATCCGCGACGACGATCGTCATTTGCCGGCGCTGAAGGCGTGGGCTGAAGAGATGGATCTGCCGGTCGGGCAGGTGGAACTGGCGGCGCACATTGTGTCAATGAGCGCGACCAGCCTGCGTGAGCTTGGCGTGAAGTGGAGCCTGGCGGAGGCCAGCAGTACGCCGGGGATGGGGAAAATGACCAACCTGAGTAGCAACCTGGCGGTGTCAGACGCAACCACCCGCGGCGGCTTTAATATCGGCCGGATCAACGGGCGATTACTGGAGCTGGAGCTTTCCGCGCTGGAGCAAAAGCAGCAGGTGGACATCATCGCCAGTCCACGCCTGCTGGCGTCGCATATGCAACCCGCTAGTATCAAACAGGGCAGCGAAATCCCCTATCAGGTCTCCAGCGGAGAAAGCGGCGCCACCTCGGTTGAGTTTAAAGAGGCGGTCCTGGGGATGGAAGTGACGCCGACGGTGCTACAGCAGGATCGCGTGCGCCTGAAGCTGCGCATTAGCGAAAATACGCCAGGCCAGGTACTGCAGCAGGAGAATGGCGAAGCGTTGGCAATTGATAAGCAAGAAATTGAAACCTTAGTCGAGGTGAAAAGCGGCGAGACCCTGGCGCTGGGCGGTATTTTTTCGCAAAAGAATAAGTCGGCGCGCGACAGCGTGCCGTTGCTTGGCGAAATCCCCTTGCTCGGGCAGCTGTTTCGCCATGATGGTAAAGATAATGAACGACGTGAACTGGTTGTCTTCATCACGCCGCGTATTCTGGCAGTACATTAAGCGGGTTTTTCATGCTAAACACGTTTCAGGTGTTTGACGCGGGGACGGATTTAGCATACAAGGGGTACCGATTTGAGAGTCGGGTACGACATCAATCCTCCCTTTATGTCCGGCGATTTTATTCTGTTGCCAAACCAGCCGGAGTATTGAGATAATTTTTAGTCTGACTCTCGCTCTATTGCATATGAGGTTTCAGTTCATGTCCTGCTGCGCTGGGTGTCTGCGAAGCGGGTTTATCATTAACGAATAGTCTTAGTAGTACCGAAAAAATGGCAGAGAAACGCAATATCTTTCTGGTTGGGCCTATGGGTGCCGGCAAAAGCACTATTGGGCGCCAGTTAGCCCAACAGCTCAACATGGAATTTTACGATTCTGATCAAGAGATTGAGAAACGCACTGGCGCAGACGTCGGCTGGGTCTTCGATGTCGAAGGCGAAGAAGGCTTCCGCGATCGTGAAGAAAAAATCATCAATGAGTTGACGGAAAAACAGGGAATCGTACTCGCCACTGGCGGCGGCTCAGTAAAATCCCGTGAAACGCGTAACCGTCTCTCCGCCCGCGGCGTGGTGGTCTACCTGGAAACAACGATCGAAAAACAACTTGCTCGTACGCAGCGCGATAAAAAGCGTCCTTTATTACAAGTAGATGCGCCGCCACGTGAAGTTCTTGAAGCGTTGGCAGATGAACGTAATCCACTGTATGAAGAGATCGCCGATGTCACTATCCGCACCGACGATCAAAGCGCGAAAGTCGTTGCAAACCAGATTATTCATATGCTGGAAAGCAACTAATTCTGGCTTAATAAAGTGCGTCAGAGTAAAGCAACTGAGGTGGACGTCGCGTTATGGAGAAGCTGACTGTAACTCTCGGGGAACGTAGTTACCCGATTACCATCGCGGCTGGTTTGTTTAACGATCCAGCTTCTTTTCTGCCACTGAAATCAGGCGACCAGGTCATGCTGGTCACCAATGAAACGCTGGCGCCGCTTTATCTTGATACCGTTCGCTCCGTACTGGAGCAAGCGGGTGTCAACGTTGACAGCGTGATCCTGCCGGATGGCGAGCAGTATAAAAGCCTGGCGGTGATGGATACGGTATTTACCGCGCTGTTGCAAAAACCACATGGCCGCGACACCACACTCGTGGCGCTCGGCGGTGGCGTGGTTGGCGATTTAACCGGTTTTGCCGCTGCGAGCTATCAGCGCGGCGTACGTTTTATTCAAGTTCCCACCACGCTGCTTTCGCAGGTGGACTCTTCGGTTGGCGGCAAAACGGCCGTAAACCATCCCCTCGGTAAAAATATGATTGGCGCCTTCTGGCAGCCGGTTTCCGTGGTCGTCGACCTTAATTGTCTCAAAACCTTGCCGAAGCGTGAGCTCTCCTCCGGCCTGGCTGAGGTTATTAAGTACGGCATTATCCTCGACGGCGAGTTCTTCTGCTGGCTTGAAGACAACATCGATGCGCTGATGGCGCTGGATGAATCAGCGATGGCGTACTGTATTCGCCGTTGTTGTGAGCTAAAAGCCGAAGTTGTCGCTGCTGACGAGCGCGAAACCGGGTTACGTGCTTTACTGAATCTGGGACATACATTTGGCCATGCTATCGAAGCTGAAATGGGCTACGGTAACTGGCTACATGGCGAAGCTGTGGCGGCAGGAATGGTCATGGCGGCGCATACGTCCGAGCGTTTAGGGCAGTTTAGCGCGCAGGATACGCAGCGTATGATTGCGCTGTTGCAACGTGCAGGGTTGCCGGTACGCGGGCCGCAGGAAATGTCTGCAGAAGCGTATTTGCCTCACATGATGCGTGATAAAAAGGTACTGGCAGGCGAAATGCGCCTGGTATTACCGCTCGCTATAGGAAAGAGCGAGGTCCGCGGCGGAGTGTCGCACGATGTAGTTCTTGGCGCGATTGCTGATACTCAGCAGGCGCAACAATAAGAAGGTCTAGCCGCGTCCGCGCGGCGTTATCATTTCGGGCAACATGCAATAATCGTGAGCATAAGCCTTTTAGTGGGGTGTTAAATGGATGATTTCAAACCAGAAGACGATATGAAAGCCGATCGCAACGATCGTCGTGCTGGTCGTTCCCGTCAGTCTTCCGAGCGTGACGCCGATCCGCAGATCAATTTCGACGATCTCGATCTTGAGGCCGATGAAGGCCGTCCGACGCGCGCGAACAAAGCCCGTCGTGAACGCGATGAAGAAGAGTACGAAGAGGACCTCGAGTCCGAAGAAGAAGTAGAAGAAGAGCAGCAGGTTGAACGCCGCCCGCGTAAACGCAAAAAGGCCCCTGCTAAGCCGGCTTCCCGCCAGTATGTCATGATGGGCGTCGGGGTGCTGGTACTCCTGCTGCTGATTGTCGGCGTGGGTTCGGCGCTGAAATCGCCATCTTCTTCCAATGAATCCGCTTCTGGTGAGAAGAGCGTTAATCTGTCAGGCGATCAAAGCATGACCGCTGACCAGAACAACAATGCCGCGCAGCCGGTCGATCAAACTGCGGGCAACACCAACCAACAACAGTCGCAGGACGTTTCTCTGCCGCCGATCGCCTCTAATCCGACTCAGGGTCAACCCGCCTCCGAGCCGCAGGGTCAGCAGCGTGTGGAAGTTCAGGGCGACCTGAACAATGCGCTGACTCAACAGCAGGGTCAACTGGATAGCGCCGTTGCTAACTCCACCTTACCGACCGAACCTGCGACCGTTGCGCCGATGCGTAATGGCGCCGCGCCGCGTCAAACGACCGAACGCCAGACGGCCGCCACGCCGCGTCCTGTTGAGCGTAAACAGGTGGTGATTGAACCGAAACCGCAAAGCAAGCCGCAGGCTACCGCCAAAGCGCCGGTTGAAACTAAGCCTAAGCACGTAGAGAGCGCGCCGGCGGCTACCGCCAGCAAGCCTGTCGCCACTGCGCAGACTAAACCTGCTGCGACAACCGCGCCAACGGCTACCGCGACTGCGACTGCGCCGGCCGCAACGACCTCCGCCCCGGCTGCCACCGCGCCTGCGGCTGGCAGCAAAACGGCTGGCGATGTTGGTTCGATGAAGTCTGCGCCGTCTGGCAACTATACGTTGCAGCTCAGCAGCTCCTCTAACTACAACAACCTGAACAATTGGGCGAAGAAAGAGAAGCTGGAAAAATATGTTGTCTATGAGACGACTCGCAACGGCCAACCGTGGTATGTGCTGGTTAGCGGCATCTACGCTTCGAAAGATGAAGCGAAACGTGCTGTCGCCACGCTCCCTGCGGATGTTCAGGCGAAAAATCCATGGGCAAAACCGCTGCACCAGGTACAAGCTGACCTGAAGTAATGCCGCGAGTAGTCTTAAGCGCAGGATGCTGTCGGAGCGATTTCTCCACAGCCGGAGAAAGTGTAATTAGTTAGGCAGCATGAAAAAGAATCGCGCTTTTCTGAAGTGGGCAGGGGGGAAATACCCCCTGCTTGACGATATTAAAAAGCATTTGCCGGAAGGTGAATGCTTGATTGAGCCCTTCGTGGGCGCCGGGTCGGTATTCCTGAATACCGACTTTTCTCGTTATATCCTCGCGGATATCAATAGCGACCTAATCGGTCTGTATAACATCGTCAAATTGCGCACCGACGAATACGTCAGCGCGGCACGTGAGATGTTTACGCCGGAAAATAACTCCGCGGAGCGCTACTACCAGTACCGTGATGAATTCAACCAGAGTCAGGATCCCCTGCGTCGCGCGGTGCTGTTCCTGTATCTGAATCGTCATGGCTACAACGGCCTGTGTCGCTACAACCTGCGCGGCGAGTTCAACGTGCCGTTTGGCCGCTACAAAAAGCCCTATTTCCCCGAGGCTGAGCTCTATCACTTCGCCGCCAAGGCGCAGAACGCCGAGTTTTACTGCGAATCTTATGAAGAGTGTATGAAGCGCGCCGATAGCCGGGCGGTGGTCTATTGCGATCCGCCGTACGCGCCGCTGACGGCGACGGCGAATTTTACCGCCTACCACACCAACAGCTTCAACCTTGATCAGCAGGTAATGCTGGCGAAAAAGGCGGAATCGTTGATGAAAAAGCGGATCCCGGTGCTTATCTCAAACCACCGCACGCCGCTGACGCAGGAGTGGTATAAAAACGCGGCGGAAACGCATATTGTGAAGGTTCGGCGCAGCATCAGCAGCAACGGTGGTACGCGTAAAAAGGTGGACGAGCTCTTAGCGCTGTACCGTCCGCCGAAGACCAAATAAATTTCAAGGAGATGCGGATGAAGCAGTATTTGATTGCCCCTTCGATTCTGTCGGCTGATTTTGCCCGTTTGGGCGAGGATACCGCTAAGGCACTGGCGGCGGGCGCGGATGTCGTACACTTCGACGTCATGGACAACCACTATGTGCCGAATCTGACGATTGGCCCGATGGTGCTGAAGTCGCTGCGCAACTACGGCATTACCGCGCCGATCGATGTGCACCTGATGGTAAAGCCGGTCGACCGCATCATTCCTGATTTTGCCGAAGCCGGCGCCAGCATTATCACTTTCCACCCGGAAGCCTCTGAACACGTCGACCGCAGCCTGCAGCTTATCAAAGAGCATGGCTGTAAAGCGGGGCTGGTATTCAACCCGGCGACACCGCTAAGTTACCTCGATTACGTTATGGATAAGCTGGATGTGATCCTGCTGATGTCGGTTAACCCAGGCTTTGGCGGCCAGTCCTTTATTCCGCACACCCTTGAAAAACTGCGTCAGGTGCGTCAGCTTATCGATCAATCCGGCTACGACATTCGCCTTGAAGTCGATGGCGGCGTGAAAGCCAGCAATATTGGTGAAATTGCCGCCGCCGGTGCGGATATGTTTGTCGCGGGTTCGGCGATCTTCGGCCAGCCGGACTACAAAAAAGTTATTGATCAAATGCGTAGTGAATTAGCGAAGGTTAGTCATGGATAAATTACAGGCCATCCGCGGCGTGGCATTCGACCTGGACGGTACGCTGGTCGATAGCGCGCCGGGTTTAACCGCCGCCGTTGATAGCGCGCTTTACGCGCTGGAACTGCCGGTGGCAGGTGAAGAACGCGTCGTGACCTGGATTGGCAACGGCGCAGACGTCCTGATGGAGCGGGCGCTGACCTGGGCTCGCCAGGAGCGCGCCACGTTACGCGCGGCGATGGGGAAACCTTCCGTCGACGATCATGATATACCGCAAGACGAACAGCTACGCGTTTTGCGTAAACTGTTCGACCGCTATTACGCCGAAGCGGCGGAAGAAGGCAGTTTCTTGTTCCCGGCGGTGGCCGATACGCTCGGCGCGCTGCATGCCAAAGGCCTGCCGCTGGCGCTGGTCGCCAACAAACCAACGCCGTTCGTGGCGCCCTTGCTCGAGGCGCTGGATATTGCGAAATACTTTAGCGTGGTGATCGGCGGCGACGATGTGAAGAACAAAAAGCCGCATCCGGATCCGCTGCTGCTGGTGGCGCAAAAGCTCTCTCTGACGCCTGCCGAACTTTTGTTCGTCGGGGATTCGCGCAATGATATTCAGGCGGCGAAAGCGGCAGGTTGCCGCTCTATCGGTCTGACTTACGGCTATAACTACGGCGAGCCGATAGCGCTGAGCGAGCCGGATTTTATCTTTGACCAATTTAATGAACTCTTGCCCGCTCTTGGGCTACCGTACAGTGAAACTCAGGAATTAAAAAATGACTAAGCCCATCGTTTTTAGTGGCGCACAGCCCTCAGGTGAATTGACCATTGGCAACTATATGGGTGCGCTGCGTCAATGGGTAAACATGCAGGATGACTATCACTGTATTTACTGCATCGTTGACCAGCACGCGATCACCGTGCGTCAGGATCCGCAGAACCTGCGTAAAGCAACGCTGGATACGCTGGCGCTGTATCTGGCCTGCGGTATCGATCCGCAAAAGAGCACCATTTTCGTCCAGTCTCACGTGCCGGAACACGCACAGCTGGGCTGGGCGCTCAACTGCTACACCTATTTCGGCGAACTGAGCCGTATGACCCAGTTTAAGGACAAGTCCGCGCGCTACGCCGAGAACATCAACGCTGGTCTGTTTGACTACCCGGTACTGATGGCCGCTGACATCCTGCTGTACCAGACCAACCAGGTACCGGTAGGCGAAGATCAGAAACAGCATCTTGAGCTGAGCCGCGACGTTGCGCAGCGCTTTAACGCTATCTATGGCGATATCTTTAAAGTGCCTGAGCCGTTTATTCCTAAGTCCGGCGCGCGCGTCATGTCGCTGCTGGAGCCGACCAAGAAGATGTCCAAGTCCGATGACAACCGCAACAACGTCATTGGCCTGCTGGAAGACCCGAAATCAGTAGTTAAGAAGATCAAACGCGCGGTGACCGATTCCGACGAGCCGCCGGTTGTCCGTTACGATGTGCAAAACAAAGCGGGCGTTTCCAACCTGCTGGATATCCTCTCCGCCGTCACCGGCCAGAGCATTCCGGAGCTGGAACAGCACTTTGAAGGTAAAATGTACGGCCATCTGAAAGGTGAAGTCGCCGAAGCGGTTTCCGGTATGCTGACCGAGCTGCAGGAGCGCTATCACCGTTTCCGCAACGACGAAGCGTTCCTTAATCAGGTAATGAAAGAGGGCGCCGAGAAAGCCAGCGCGCACGCTTCTAAGACTCTGAAAGCGGTATATGAAGCGATTGGCTTTGTCGCTAAGCCGTAATAAGGCTCACTGAAGGTAAAAAACCGGGATTATCCCGGTTTTTTTGTCTTTGTCAGAGCGCATTAGCTTAATGGTGAGAAAACCAGTTCAGCTTGTCGCGTAGCGCCACCACGCGGCCCACGATAATTAACGCCGGGCTGGCCATCTGCTGCGCCAGGATATCCAGCCGATCCAGAGTGCCGGTGACGACCTTCTGGTTGACCGCGGTGCCGTTTTCGACGATAGCGGCCGGCATATCCGCCGCCATGCCGTGGGCGATCAGTTTTTCGCGGATCGCCGGCGCCTGGTTTAGCCCCATATAGAACACCAGCGTCTGTTTTTCCGCCGCCAGATTTTGCCAGTCGAGATCGCTACCGGTTTTCAGATGGCCGGTGATCAGGCGTACGCCCTGGGCGAAATCGCGGTGGGTGAGCGGAATGCCGGAGTAGGCCGAGCAGCCGGAGGCGGCGGTGATCCCCGGCACCACCGAGAACGGAATACCTGCCGCGCAGAGGGTCTCCAGCTCTTCGCCGCCGCGGCCAAAAATAAACGGATCGCCACCTTTCAGACGTACAACACGTTTGCCGCTTTGCGCTTCGCGCAGCAGGATTTGGTTAATCTCCTCCTGCGGCACGCAGTGATAGCCTGCACGTTTGCCGACAAACACCCGATCGGCGTCACGGCGCACCAGGTTCATAATGTCGTCGGAGACCAGTCGGTCATAAACCACTACATCGGCCTGCTGGATCTGCTGCAGTCCCTTGAGGGTGAGCAGCCCGGCATCGCCCGGACCGGCGCCCACCAGCACCACTTCGCCGCGATGTTCCAGCGGCTCATTCAATAACTGTTCCGTGGTGTCGGCAACGGCCTGACGATCATCGTTCGCCAGCGATTGGGCGAGACGATCGTTAACAAACAGCTTTTCCCAGAAGCGGCGGCGCTCGCCGACGGTAGCGAACTGTTTTTTCACCCTTGAGCGCAACTGCCCGGCATAGCGGGCGATTTGCCCGAGGTGCAGCGGCAGCAGCGATTCGAGCTTTTCACGCAGCAGGCGCGCCAACACCGGGGAGGTACCGCCGGAAGACACGGCGACCATCAGCGGCGAGCGGTCGATAATTGACGGCATGATAAAGCTGGCCTGACGGGGCGCATCCACCACGTTACAGAAAATACGCCGTGATTCAGCGGCCTCGCTGACCTGCTGATTAACGACATCATCGTCGGTGGCGGCGATCGCCAGCCAGCAGTTATCGAGCAGCGCAGGATTGAAATCGCCCTGCGCCAGCGTCAGCATTTGCGCCTCGGCCCACACCTGAAACTGCGGAGTAAACTGGCGTGAGTTCACCGTTAACCGGGCGCCTGCGTCGAGCAACAGACGCGCCTTGCGTTCAGCGACATCGCCGCCGCCGACCAGCAAGCAGTCGCGATCGCGTAGTTGGCAAAAAATAGGTAAGTGGTCCACGGCAGATCCTCACGGCAAGGGGGGAAAGGGAGTGCGGTCGTAGCATAGCAGCAGAGGGAATCACGGAGATATGAATTTTGCCGCCTCTACTTATTAGTGGTCATAAGCTGATGATATGGTTCCCCCCGCCGCGCGGAGGGAACCTTGCGGCATCAGGCTTTCAGCTGCACTTTGCCATCTTTAACACGGGCTTCGTAGTGGGCGATAGAGTGGCTCTCATCTTCCATGCACAGCCCGTCGCTGAGGCGGAAGCGCTGCTTTTTCAGCGGGCTGGCAACCCACAGCGCGCCGTCATGCTCTGCGATAATCCCGCGGGACAGTACGCTGGCATTGAAGAACGGATCGATATTGCTGATGGCGAACACTCTGTCGTCATGGTACGGACGGAAGATAGCTACCTGCTGTTGCCCCAGCAGCGCACAGACGCCGGTCGCCGGCAGGATGTCGTCAATTTTGCAGATGTTAACCCACTGGCTCATACGTTTTCCTCCACCAGCGTGACCGGGATGCGCTCATAGGGCGTGGCCGGGCGATGCTGGTCACGTTCCGGCACCACCTGAACGTTCGGGTCGCGCTGATCGCTGTTGATAAAGTGTTTGAAGCGCGTCTGCGCCGCCGGGTTATTGACGGTCTCGGTCCATTCGCAGGCAAAAGCGGCGCGCAGGCGAGCCAGCTCTTCTTCAAGGTGATCGTTCAGGCCCAGCTTATCGTCGATGATGACGCTGCGCAGATAGTCGATGCCGCCTTCTATGTTGTCCAGCCACGGCGCGGTACGGGTAAGCTTATCGGCGGTGCGGATGTAGAACATCATAAAGCGGTCGAGATATTTGATGAGCGTATCGCGATCGAGGTCCGCGGCCAGCAGATCGGCGTGGCGTGGTTTCATCCCGCCGTTACCGCACACGTACAGGTTCCAGCCTTTCTCGGTGGCGATGATCCCAACGTCTTTACCCTGCGCTTCCGCGCATTCACGGGTACAACCTGAGACGCCGAACTTCATTTTGTGCGGGGTACGGATACCTTTATAGCGGTTTTCCAGTTCTACGCCGAAGCCGACGCTATCGCCGACGCCGTAGCGGCACCAGGTACTGCCGACGCAGGTTTTCGCCATACGTAACGCTTTGGCGTACGCATGGCCGGTTTCGAAGCCGGCTTCAATCAGTTGACGCCAGATTTCCGGCAGGTCGTCTTTTTGCGCGCCGAACAGGCCGATACGCTGTGAACCGGTGATTTTGGTATACAGATTAAATTCGCGCGCGATGCGACCGACGGCAACCAGGCCTTCTGGCGTTATTTCGCCGCCTGCGGAGCGCGGGATAACCGAGTAGGTGCCATCTTTCTGGATGTTGGCGAGGAAGTTATCGTTGGTGTCCTGCAGCGGCGTGTGCTGTGGTTTGAGGATGTACTCATTCCAGCAGGAGGCCAGCAGGGAACCGACGGTCGGCTTACAGACTTCACAGCCGTAGCCCTGACCGTGTTTTTCCAGCAGTTCGTCGAAGGTTTTGATGCCTTCCACGCGGATCAGGTGGAACAGCTCCTGGCGAGAGTAGGCGAAGTGCTCACACAGATTGTTGTTCACTTCGATACCCTGTTTCGCCAGCTCGGCGTTGAGTACCTGCGTCACCAGCGGAATACAGCCGCCGCAGCCGGTTCCGGCTTTGGTTTCCGCTTTCAGCGCCGCCACGGTGTGGCAGCCTTTATTGATAGCGGCGATCAGGTCGCCTTTGCTGACGTCGAAGCAGGAACAAATCTGCGCGCTGTCCGGCAGTTTATCCACGCCGATGGATGGCTTGCCGCTGCCGGCGTGGGCCGGGAGGATCAGCGAATCCGGGTTTTCCGGCAGCTCGATGGCATTCAGCACCAACTGCAGCAGGTTGCCGTAATCGCTGGTATCGCCGACCAGTACCGCGCCGAGCAGGGTTTTATTGTCTGCGCTGACAATGAGCCGTTTGTAGACCTCTTTGCTTTCGTCGAGATAGACGTAGCTACGCGCGCCCGGCGTGCGCCCGTGGGCGTCGCCGATACCGCCAACGTCCACGCCGAGCAGCTTCAGCTTGGCGCTGAGGTCGGCGCCGGTGAACAGATTGTCGTTGCCGAGGATATGGTCAACGGTAACCTGCGCCATTTTGTAGCCCGGGGCGACAAGACCGTATACGCGGTTATTCCAGCTGGCGCATTCGCCGATAGCGTAGATATCCGGATCGGAGGTCTGGCAGCTATCGTTGACCATGATGCCGCCGCGTTGGGCAACGGCGAGACCGCACTGGGTAGCCAGCTTGTCGCGCGGACGGATACCGGTAGAGAAGACGATGAAATCGACCTGCAGTTCGCTACCGTCGGCGAAGCGCATCGTTTTGCGTGCCTCGGTGCCCTGCTGAACGATCTCTTTGGTGTTTTTGCTGGTGTGAACCTTCACGCCCATGCTTTCAATCTTACGCTTCAGCTGCTCGCCGCCCATCTGGTCGAGCTGCTCGGCCATCAGCATCGGCGCGAATTCGATAACATGGGTTTCCACGCCGAGGTTTTTCAACGCGCCGGCCGCTTCCAGGCCGAGCAGGCCGCCGCCGACTACCGCGCCGCGTTTGCTGCGACGGGCGCAGGATTCGATGGCGTTAAGATCTTCAATAGTACGATAGACGAAGCAATCCTGGGTTTCCGCGCCTTTAATGGGCGGGATCCACGGGTATGAGCCAGTCGCCATAATCAGCTTGTCGTAGAAAACGGTACGGCCAGCGCTGGAGTGGATCACCTTTTCCTGACGGTTGATGGTAATCGCGCGTTCGCCGACCAGTACCTTGACGCCGTGTTTCTCATAGAAACCTTCGCGTACCAGCGACAGCTCTTCCGCAGTGTGATGGGAGAAGTAAGACGACAGGTGGACACGGTCATAGGCGATACGCGGCTCTTCACAGAACACGGTAATGTCGAATTGTCCGGCAGGCGCCTTATCAAGAAGCTCTTCGATAAAGCGATGGCCGACCATGCCGTTACCGATAATAGCGATTCTGACTTTGCTCATTTTTGCCTCGATTTCTTTTCTATTACCGCCTACCTTAACGATTCAGCTACTACACTCATTGATACAAATCAATTTAGAACTTACCTACCACTTAATGAGTATATTTATGATTTATAATGATTTTTCTAAGTTATGGAAAAATCAGGCTTTTCCGTTCTGTTCTTTTTATGTACAAAGGCAGCAGAAGAAATAAGCAATATTCAGGGGGCAAACTATGTCGACAACGCCGCTGTGGTTAATTCAGAACGTCCATCTGCCAAAGCGAGAAGGGCTGTGGCAGATTGCGATTGATAAAGGGCGATTAGGCGACATTACGCCGATGGGAGAGGCGCGCAGCGAGAGCTACGAAGTGCTTAACGCCCGCGGCGGATTGGCCATCCCGCCGTTTATCGAACCGCACATTCATCTCGATACCACGCAGACGGCGGGAGAACCGAACTGGAACCAGTCCGGAACGTTGTTCGAAGGGATTGAGCGTTGGGCGGAGCGTAAAGCGCTGCTAAGCCATGAGGATGTGAAAGCCCGTGCGTGGAAAACCCTGCGCTGGCAAATCGCTAACGGCATCCAGTTTGTCCGCACCCATGTCGATGTTTCTGACCCGTCTCTGACGGCGCTGAAAGCGATGCTGGAAGTCAAACAAGAGGTAGCGCCGTGGGTCGATTTGCAGATAGTCGCCTTCCCCCAGGAAGGGATTTTATCCTACCCCAATGGTGAGAGTTTGCTGAAGGAGGCGTTACGGCTGGGCGCCGATGTGGTTGGGGCGATCCCGCATTTCGAATTTACTCGTGAATATGGTGTGGAATCACTGCATATCGCCTTCCGTCTGGCGCAGAAATACCAGCGTCCGCTGGATATCCACTGTGATGAAATTGACGATGAACAGTCGCGCTTTGTCGAAACGGTCGCCGCGCTGGCATTAAAAGAGGGAATCGGCCCCCGGGTGACCGCGAGTCATACGACCGCGATGCACTCCTACAATGGCGCTTATACCTCGCGGCTGTTCCGCCTGTTAAAACTCTCGGGCATTAACTTCGTCGCCAACCCGCTGGTCAATATTCATCTGCAGGGGCGCTTTGATGACTACCCGAAGCGGCGCGGCGTGACGCGGGTCAAGGAGCTGATGGCGGCCGGCATTAATGTCTGTTTTGGCCACGATGATGTGTTCGACCCATGGTATCCGTTGGGAACCGGCAACATGCTACAGGTGCTGCATATGGGGCTACACGTTTGCCAGTTGATGGGCTATCAGCAGATTAACGACAGTCTGCAGCTGATTACCCACAACAGCGCCAGAACCTTTGGGCTCAATGATTACGGCATTGCTACCGGCAACCCGGCCAATCTGGTGATCTTGCCGGCGGAAAACGGTTTTGAAGCCGTACGCTGCCAGGTGCCGGTACGTTGGTCAATTCGTCAGGGAAGGGTCATTGCGACTACGCAGCTGGCGCAGACGTGGATACAGACCGATAAAGGCGGCGAGGAGTTGTTTTTTACCAAAAATAGCCCCTTTGCCGAAGCAAAGGGGCCTAAGGCTTAGTGCGCCGACGCGTTCTGACGGTGGCGGGAAACGAAGCCAAGGAGCAGACACATCACGAATACCACGGCATAGAGGCCGTTCGCGGTGTGCAGCGCGGCCAGCGGGCCGCTGGCTGCGACGATCGGCCCGGTCACCACGAAGGTCAGCATGGTGCCGATAGTGCCGCAGGTCAGAATGAAGTTCACCAGCTTCGGTGAAGCGACTTTAGTCTGCTGCGAGCCCAGAGTAATGATCGAGGTATAGATGGCGCTGGAGAAGAAGCCAAGGGTCAGGATGAACCACGGCATATGCTCCGGCGAACCGTTAATGAACAGATACATCAGGACTGTCGCCAGGCCCGCCAGCACGGTCAGGATGCGCTGCAGGTCGAAGAAGCGCAGGATGAAGCTGAACGACCACATGCCGATCATATAGGACATCCAGAAATCGCTGACCAACTTACCGGCGTCGCCGAGGCTCATGCCGAGGCCTTTGGCATATTCCGGTACCCAGGAGATAAAGCCCAACTGGCCGAGGATGTAGCATAGCGCGGCGATGGAAAGGAACAGCACGCCGATGCCCCATTTCTCTTTCACTACCGGCTGGCTGTTTTCCGCCAGCGCTTTGTTGCCAAGCACCGGGAACTCACAGCCGAAACTCAGCGCGAAAATAGCAACGTAGACCAGGCCGATACAGGCGTAAACCCAGTACCACTCGATGCTGCGCGCTAGCAGAACGGCGGCGACCATCGGGAAGATCATCCCTGCCATGCTGAAGAAGGAGTCCGTGAACAGCAGACGCGCGCCGCGCTGGCGGCCTTCATACATGTGGGTAATCAGGAAAGTACCGATCGACATGGTGATCCCGCTGACCAGACCGAGCACGAACATCGACGCGGAGAACAGCGTCAGGCTGTGGCCGAACATCAGCCCGGCGATAGCTAACAGCATCAGGATAAAGCCGAAGCGCAGCTGGGTTTTCAGCGGCACGATCTCCATCAGCCAGGCATTCAGGAAGATAGAAATCAGAATACCGGCATTGAGGAAGGTAAAGGTGTTACTCATACTGGACACCGGCAGATGGAAATAATCCGCGATGTTCCCCATCACCATCCCGGTGACGATCACCAACGCGCCGGTCAGGGCGTAGGAGAAAAAGCTGATCCATGTGAGCTTGATACGATTGCTGTTAGTCATGACAGGCCTGTGAATAGATAGGTAAAGCGCGTTGACGCTGCGCCGGGCGCACAGATTTTATTCATTCAAGTGATGAAGGCAAACGTTTATATTGAAATGTAGAGCTTATTGCATGGCTTTGTGTGACCTTGATCACATTAATAAGATTACTCACCCCTGAGTCAGTTCGTAACAAGTGTTTCAGCTAAGTAAAATTAGGTAAAAGGCTAGCCCGCTATGCAAAGGCTCTTTAGAATCAAGGCACTTGCTTTTTACTCTGCTCCGTTAAGGAATTTCCATGCTCAAATCCACTCTGGCGGCGATGGCTGCCGTATTCGCCATTTCAGCATTCTCCCCCGCCATGGCGGCCAAGGGCGACCCGCACGTACTGCTGACCACTTCTGCTGGCAACATCGAGTTGGAGCTGAATAGCCAGAAGGCGCCGATTTCTGTCGATAACTTCCTGAAGTACGTGAACAGCGGTTTCTATAACAACACGACCTTCCACCGGGTGATCCCAGGCTTTATGGTGCAAGGCGGCGGCTTTAACGAGCAGATGCAGCAAAAGCAGCCGAACCCGCCGATTAAAAACGAAGCCGACAACGGCCTGCGTAATACCCGCGGGACAATCGCCATGGCGCGTACCGCCGATCAGGACAGCGCGACCAGCCAGTTCTTCATCAACGTGGCCGATAACGCTTTCCTCGACCACGGCCAGCGTGATTTTGGCTACGCGGTATTTGGTAAAGTGGTGAAGGGAATGGACGTCGCCGACAAAATTTCTCAGGTTCCGACCCACAACGTCGGCCCATACCAAAATGTTCCGTCCAAACCGGTCGTTATTCTCTCGGCGAAAGTGCTGCCGTAATCCTCTTCTGGCGCGGGCGGTCCGCCTGTGCCCAGCTTGCCTCTCTGCGTAACCTGAAATTGCTGCTTATACTTGTGGCACACAGGGGACGATAAGGGAGGCGACCATGCGTTTACTCACCGATAAACAAAAATCCCGGCTCTGGGAACAGACCCGCAATGCCAATTTTCAGGCCAGCCGACGCCTTGAAGGCGCGACGGTACCGCTCATTACCTTGACGGCTGAGGAAGCGCTGGCGCGTCTTGCCGAGCTGAGGAGGCGTCATGAGCGCTAAATATGGCGACGATCGCGACCCCTATCTCTATCCGACGCTGGATGTGTTGCGTAATCGGCTGGGTATTCGTCAGGCACAGCGGCTGGAACAAACGGCCTGGGAATTCACTTCCCTGCGCGCGGCGACGATCCCGTTGGGCCCGCGCGGCCGCGGCTTACCGCATCTGTGCGCCATTCACCGGCAACTTTATCAGGATCTCTTTGACTGGGCGGGCAAACTGCGGGAAATCGATATCTACCAGGGCGATACGCCGTTTTGCCACTTCGCGTGGATAGAGAAAGAGGGTAACGCGCTGATGCGCAAGCTGGAAGAAGAGGACTATCTGTGTGAACAACCCCGGGAGACGTTCGTCGAGCGCCTGAGCTGGTACTACGGCGAAATCAATGTCCTGCACCCGTTCCGTCTTGGCAACGGCCTGACGCAAAGGATCTTCTTCGAACAGTTGGCCATTCACGCCGGCTACCTGCTCGACTGGCGGGGTATTGAGCCGGATGCGTGGAGCCAGGCTAACCAGCTGGGAGCGATGGGCGACCCGGAACCGCTGGAGCGGATCTTTCGTAAAGTGGTAAGCGAAGCGCGGGAATCTGAGTAGAATAGCCCGGTTTTGTTTTTTCCGGAGCCGCTATGATCCTGCTAATCGATAACTATGACTCTTTCACCTGGAATCTGTACCAGTACTTTTGCGAACTGGGGGCGGAGGTGCTGGTTAAGCGTAACGATGAGTTAACGCTGGCAGAGATAGCGTCGCTGGCGCCGGAGAAAATCGTTATTTCGCCGGGCCCCTGCACGCCCGATGAGTCAGGTATTTCGCTGGACGTTATCCGCCGTTATGCCGGAAAAACCCCGCTGCTCGGCGTGTGTCTGGGTCATCAGGCTATCGCCCAGGTCTTCGGCGCCGCCATCGTACGCGCCGCTCAGGTCATGCATGGTAAAACGTCGCTTATTGAGCACAACGGCGAGGGCGTTTTTAAGGGGTTAAACAACCCGCTCACCGTTACGCGTTACCATTCATTAGTTATCGACCCGCCAACCCTTCCCGCGGATTTTATCGTTACCGCCCGCAGCGCCAGCGGTGAAATCATGGGTATCCGCCATCGCCAGTGGGATCTCGAAGGCGTGCAGTTCCACCCGGAGAGTATTCTTAGCGAACAGGGACACCAACTGCTGGAAAACTTCCTTAAACGCTGATTTGTAGTTGCCATGGGTTGATTTATTATGCATATTTTGTGATTAAAACATCGCAATCATTGCACGTTACACAGAAGGATGGGCATCACATGGCAACAGAGCAACCGGCAATCACCCGCGCCACATTCGATGAAGTCATTCTGCCGATTTATGCACCGGCGGAGTTTATTCCGGTGAAGGGGAAAGGCAGCCGCGTTTGGGATCAGCAGGGCAAAGAGTACGTTGATTTTGCCGGCGGGATTGCGGTGACCGCGCTGGGCCACTGCCACCCGGCGCTGGTGGCGGCGCTGCACGAGCAGGGCGAAACCCTGTGGCACACCAGCAACGTTTTTACCAACGAGCCGGCGCTGCGCCTGGGTCGCCAACTGGTGGACGCTACTTTTGCCGAACGCGTGGTGTTTATGAACTCCGGTACGGAAGCCAATGAAACGGCGTTCAAGCTGGCGCGTCATTACGCAATCACTCGCCATAGCCCGTACAAAACCAAAATCATCGCTTTCCATAATGCCTTCCACGGACGGTCGCTGTTCACCGTCTCGGTTGGTGGTCAGCCGAAATACTCTGACGGTTTCGGGCCGAAACCGGCAGATATCGTGCATGTCCCATTTAACGATCTCGAGGCGGTGAAAGCGGTGATCGATGACCATACCTGCGCGGTGGTGGTTGAGCCGATTCAGGGCGAGGGCGGGGTGATGGCGGCGACGCCGGCGTTCCTGCAGGGGCTGCGCGAACTGTGCGACCAGTATCAGGCACTGCTGGTATTTGATGAAGTGCAGTGCGGTATGGGCCGTACCGGTTCGCTGTTCGCCTATATGCATTACGGCGTGACCCCGGATATCCTGACCAGCGCGAAAGCGCTCGGCGGCGGTTTCCCGATTAGCGCGATGTTGACCACCAATGAAATTGCCAGCGCCTTCCATGCCGGTTCCCATGGCTCCACCTACGGCGGCAATCCGCTGGCCTGCGCGGTGGCGACCGCGGCTTTCAACCTGATTAACACGCCGCAGGTGCTGGAGGGCGTGAATGCCAAACGGGCGCTGTTTGTCGAACACCTGCAGCAGATCGATGCGCAGTTTGATCTGTTCAGCGACATCCGCGGCATGGGGCTGTTAATCGGCGCCGCGCTTAAGCCGCAGCATCATGGACGCGCGCGCGATTTCCTCTATGCCGCGGCGGAGGCCGGGGTGATGGTGTTAAACGCCGGGCCGGACGTAATGCGCTTTGTGCCGTCGCTGGTGATTGATGATAGCGATATCGCCGAAGGGATGGCGCGCTTTGCGCAGGCGGTTAAAAACGTGCTTAGCGCCTAGTCGTGCGTAGCCAGATGCCGTGATGCGGACGCTGACGCCATGCCACCGACGAAATGGTGTGCATGGTGTTCAGATGGCCGAGGATCCGCTGCAGATGCTGCTCAAGGGTGCTGAGCGGCCCACGCAACACTTCCCCGTCCTGGGATTCCATAATATTTACATCGCCCGCGCTGCCCGGCCCGTCTGAATCCAGACGCTGCTGACAGCGCTGCAGCGCAATTTCACAAGATTCCAGATACCGCTGCGCCAGGTCAGGCGTTAGCATCGTATGCTCGCGCGCCAGCGTGGTCATGGCGTTGATATGCTCAACGATAAACTGGCTATGGGTTACCCACAGCTTCATATCTTCCAGATAGTGCGAGTTAAAACCCGGTTCCTGCATCGCCTGGTTAAGCGAGTTATACAGGGCGTTGTGCGCCTGGTTGACGCGCATACGCTGGTAGGCCAACGCCGGGGCCTGCGGATCGGCGCTAAGGATCAGCCGAATAGCCTCCTGATCGGCCTCCAGGGCATCGTGGGCGTTTTTACGCAGCAGGCCGCTCTGCCATTGCGGCCATAGCCAGACCATCCCGCCAAAGGCGATCAGACAGCCAATGATGGTATCGATAAAGCGGGCGACGATGAACTGCTCGCCGTTAAGCGTTAGCAACTGCAGGGTATATACCGCGGTGACGGTAAAGCCCACCATCGCCCAGCCGTAGTGTTTACGAATGATGAGATAGCTCAGCAGCGTGATGAACAACATACCGCTTAACGTATAGCTCTCCGGTACGTGGAAGTGTAAGGTCAGCCAGGCGATCACCAGGCCCGCCAGGGTGCCTGCCGCCCGGTGGACAATCCGCACGCGGGTGGCGCCGTAACCGTTTTGCGTCACGAACAGCACGGTCATCAGGATCCAGTAAGGCTTCGGCAGGTGCAGGGCGCTGCCCATCAGGCTGGCGATGCTCAACATTACGCTGATGCGCGCGGCGTTGCGCAGCGCCGGGGATTTCAATGACAGGTAGTTCTTCAGGGCCGGTAGCAGCGGCAGGCGTCGTTCTTTGTCCGCCATCAGGTTACGTGCGTACAGCGGGCGCTGAGTACGTAGCACGCGGGCGATACGACTGAAGTGCCAGGCGCAGAACTGGCCAACTGGGTTATCGGGATGCTGATAGGCGATTTTTTCCAGCGCGCCGATTTGCTTATCCATCTGAAAGCGGCGCGGGTAGCGGTGGTAGAGAATATCATCCGCCAGCACCCGCAGACGAGCGGCGACGGTCTGCGCGTTCCAGCGGATGACCGCTTCCGCATGGCTGCGCTCCACCAGTTTTTGCACCTCTTCCGGCTGGTGCAGGCTCACTGAAATATGTTCCTGCAGATCCAGCCCAACCTGGAACGCGCGCAGCAGTCGCTTATGATCGCTACGCTGGTTGGCGGCTAACATATGCATCTGCTGATAGCACTGGGTAATTAAATCGACTACCTTCTGCTGGCGGGTAAGCAGCGGCGGCAGGGAGGTCGTCGGATCAGTGTGCTGCGTCAGGAGGCTATATTTGGCCTCGCAATAGTTAGCCAGTTCGCGGTAAAGCAGGCTTAACGACTCGCGCAGCGGCTGCTCTCGCCAGAGCCAAAACCAGAACCAGTTAAAGAGTCCGTACCACAAGGTTCCCAGCGCATAGATAAGCAGCGGCTCCCAGATGGGCATATTGCCGGCCAGGCTTAAGGTAAAAATGGCGGCGATAAGCGATGCCGGCAACAGGCGAGCGTGTAGCGAGCTGATTTCCGCCGTCACGCCGAGAATCAGCGCCAGCGCGCTGAGGATAAGCGGCAACGGGATGTCGCGCGCCAGAAGCAATTGCACAATCAGGCTGCTGCCGGCAAACAGGCAGCCGCCAACGATCAGGCGTTTGAAAAAACGTTTATGCGGGGTGTCGAGACCGGCAATATTGCAACAGGCGGGAACTAAAGAGAACAGCAGCCCTTGCTGCAGATGGCCGAGCAGAAGCCCGATGGCCACAGGTAGACACAGCACCAGCGTTTGCCGCAGTGCATAGTTGACTTCCGGGTGGTAAATCAGCCTGCGCCACATGGGAGAAACAAAAACGGCGTACTGCGCGTAGCAATACGCCGTTTAGCGACTTAACGGGTACCGTAGACGACGATAGTTTTACCGTGTGCCGAGATCAGGTTTTGATCTTCCAGCATCTTCAGAATACGGCCGACGGTTTCACGAGAGCAACCGACGATCTGGCCAATTTCCTGGCGGGTGATTTTGATCTGCATCCCGTCCGGGTGAGTCATGGCATCAGGCTGTTTCGCCAGATTCAGTAAGGTCTGAGCGATACGGCCCGTCACGTCGAGGAAAGCAAGGTTACCGACTTTCTCGGAAGTGACCTGCAGACGACGCGCCATCTGCGAGGAGAGGCGCATCAGGATGTCCGGGTTCACCTGGATTAACTGACGGAATTTTTTGTAAGAGATCTCGGCCACTTCACATGCGGTTTTCGCACGTACCCAGGCACTACGTTCCTGACCTTCTTCAAACAGGCCTAATTCACCGATGAAATCGCCCTGGTTGAGGTAAGAGAGGATCATCTCTTTACCTTCTTCATCCTTGATGAGTACAGCCACGGAGCCTTTTACGATGTAGTAAAGCGTTTCCGCTTTCTCACCCTGGTGAATCAGCGTGCTCTTTGATGGGTACTTATGAATGTGGCAATGAGACAAGAACCATTCAAGGGTAGGGTCTGTTTGCGGTTTGCCAAGCACCATGCGCGGTTATCCTCTGTTATAAGCTATCTCCGGACGCCGACACTACACGGCATCCGGGCATGCAATCGTATTTTTCCCTATGCCTGGGAAGCTGGCTGCTCAATTTATGCAGCCTGTAATGTGAACTCCTCAGCATACATGCGGTACATCAATGTATTACTGTAGCATCCAGACTGTTTTAGCATAGCTTTCACCGCATGTCTCCTGGTGTCTCGCTTCAGCATGACCCAGGTCGCCTTCCGTTGCGAGATTTGTTATGTGCGCGTAATCTGTCAGGAAAATTGCAACAGCGGAGTTAAATTTTATGCAAGCGCGTGTGAAATGGGTGGAAGGTCTAACCTTCATCGGTGAGTCGGCCTCCGGCCACCAGATTTTAATGGATGGCAACTCCGGGGACAAAGCGCCCAGCCCGATGGAGATGGTGTTAATGGCGGCGGGCGGCTGTAGCGCAATTGACGTGGTGTCTATCCTGCAAAAAGGGCGTCAAAACGTCACTAACTGCGAAGTGAAGCTGACCTCCGAACGCCGTGAAGAGGCGCCGCGCCTGTTCACTCATATCAATCTGCACTTTATCGTCACCGGTAAAGAGCTGAAGGATGCGGCGGTGTCCCGTGCGGTGGATTTATCCGCGGAGAAGTACTGCTCGGTGGCGTTGATGCTGGAAAAGGCGGTCAACATCACCCACTCTTACGAAGTCATCGAAGCCTGAGGCGAATTGACGTAGCGGGACACTAACCCCGGCAGCACGGCGACCGGGGTTTTATTTTGCCCTTAACTAATGGTTTTGCCTTCCATCAAGCGCTCGACCAGCGGCGCCATAATGAGCTCCATCGCCAGCCCCATCTTACCGCCCGGCACCACCAGGGTGTTCATATGCGAGATAAACGACCCCTGTAGCATCGCCAACAGCCAGGGATAATCAATCCCCTGCAAATTGCGGAAGTGAATCACCACGAAGCTTTCGTCGAGCGATGGAATACCTTTGGCGGCAAACGGATTCGAGGTATCGACCGTCGGCACGCGCTGGAAGTTGATATGGGTACGTGAGAACTGGGGGGTGATGAAATTGATGTAGTCCTCCATCGAACGCACCACTGAGTCCATCACCGCTTCGCGCGAATGGCCTCGTTCGCTGGTATCGCGAATGAGCTTCTGAATCCATTCGAGGTTGACGATCGGCACCACGCCGACCAGCAGGTCGACATGTTTCGCCACGTCATGCTGCGGCGTCACCACGCCGCCGTGCAGCCCCTCATAAAACAGCACGTCGGTCGGTTCTGGCAGCGGCTGCCACGGGGTAAAGGTGCCGGGAACCTGATTCCAGGGAACCGCTTCATCATAGGTATGGAGATATTTTCGCGACTGGCCCTTGCCGAATTCGCCGTACTCTAAAAAGGTGCGTTCAAGCAGGCTGAAGTCGTTGGCTTCCGGGCCGAAGTAGCTGATGTGTTTGCCCTGATCGCGCGCTTTGCGGATCGCCATGTCCATTTCAGGGCGAGTATAGCGATGGAAGCTATCCCCTTCGACCTCCGCGGCATGCAGGTTCAGCTGCGAGAAAATTTTGCGAAACGCGAGGCTGGTGGTGGTGGTGCCCGCGCCGCTGGAGCCCGTGACTGCGATCACTGGATGTTTGGCAGACATAACAACTCCCTGATTAAGTGATGGTGTGTCGCCGTATCGCGCCAGGCTCTCGCGGTTAGAGGGGCATGGCGCTTAGCCGTTAAACATCTTGCGGGGCATGATGTTGACCGTCTCGTGCAGTTCTGACCACACCAGCACGGCCTCCCCGGTTTTAAGCTGCTGTTTTACATCGGCGACTTTATCGGCAAGCGAACGTTCATGTTCACCATAATCGGTGCCTTCGCGCAACACAAAGCTTTCAATCAGATTATCCAGCGTTTCGGGATCGAGATCCTGCCAGGGAATAATCATGCTTGTCCTCCCAGCCAGCGGGTTAACCAATCCGGAATACGTTGCTCCAGCCACATTTGCGGTTTTCGCAGCGTACCGCCGACAAAGCCAACGTGGCCGCCTTGTTCCGTGAGCTGATATTCGACATTAGCCGGCAGCTGTTCCTGCGGCGGTATTGAATGATGGTCCATAAATGGATCGTCTTTTGCGTGAATGATCAGCGTCGGCTTGGTGATATCGCTTAAGCGCGGCATCGCGCTGCACTGTCGGTAATAGTCTAGCGCATCGGCGAAACCGTGGATTTTGGCGGTGATCATGTCGTCGAATTCGCGGATGCGGCGCATGCTTTTGAGCTGGCGAAGATCCACCGGCAGCGAGCCTGGATAGGCTTTCAGCTTGCGCGAGGCGTTGGCTTTCAGCAGGTTGAGCAGGTAACGCTGATAGACGCGCGAAAATCCTTTATCCATATGGTAGCTGCAGGCTTCCAGCATAAAGGGCGCCGAGACAATGACGGCCGCATCGAGCGGAATATTGTCGCCTTCTTTCGCCAGCAGACAGCCCAGCATGTTGCCGCCAAGCGAATAGCCTACCGCCGCCGTCGGCGCGGCGCCGAATTCACGCCGCAACCAGTGCAGGAACCAGGTGCCGTCTTCCGTTTCACCAGAGTGATAAATACGACTGTTGCGATTCGGCTCGCCGCTGCAGCCGCGAAAATGCATCACCACCCCGAGCCAGCCGCGCTGCATGGCGGCGTGAATTAAACCGTGGGCGTAAGGGCTGTGCAGGCTGCCTTCCAGACCGTGAAAAACCACCAGTCGCGGTTTGTGGTGCGCGCCAGCAGGGTCTTCGCTCCAGGCCAGATCGACGAAATCGCCATCCGGCAGCTCAAGGCGCTGCCAGTGCGGGGTAAAGCGCAATTTACGGCGAATCAGCCGCGGCAGCATGGTTTGCAGATGACGATTGCCCACGCCGCGCATCGGATGGAATTCGCGCGAATCGTTATCGGGGGGCGTCACTGCTGTCGGGGTTATTTCAACCATAGTACCAGGATTATTAAGAAACTTTTAGAACACTATACCGCGCATAAAAGTGGGCGGTTAGCCAATATGTGGTCTTGCGGGTAATCGGTATAGATTACATGAAAATGATTCAAGAGAATGGCTGAGCGATGAATTTCGGAAAGTCTCCCGGGATACCTAAGCAGAAAGTCCCGAGGATGAATTTTCTCTCACCGCCGGGCGGTTACTCATTAACCTTCCTGCAGCATCCGCTCCAGCTGTTCCTGCGCGTCCAGCCACGCCATTTCACACTCTTCGAGCCCTGATTTGGCGCTCGCCTGCTGCTGCAGGCACGCGGTTAATTCCGCTTTGCGCGAGGCGTCATATAACTCGCTGTCGCCCAGTTTCTCTTCCGCCTGCGCCAGCTGCGCGTTGAGTTTATCCATCTCTTTTTCCAGCCGGGCGATCTCTTTACGCAGTGGTTGCGTTTGCGTGCGCAGTTCGGCTTCGCGACGTTTTTGATCCTTACGCGCCTGCGCGCTATTGCCGTTATCCTTCGGTGCTTCAGAGGCCTGGTTTTCCTGCTTCTGCGAATCACTCAGCCACTGCTGATAATCTTCCAGATCGCCATCAAACGGTTCAACTTTACCGTCGTGTACGAGATACAGATCGTCAGTGGTGGAGCGGATCAGGTGACGATCGTGCGAGACCACGACCAGCGCCCCTTCGAAGTCGATCAGCGCTTCGGTTAAGGCCTGACGCATATCAAGATCAAGGTGGTTGGTCGGTTCATCGAGCAGCAGTAGGTTAGGGCGCTGCCAGACGATTAACGCCAGCACCAGGCGCGCTTTTTCGCCGCCGGAGAAACGGCGGGTCTCTTCGCTGACTTTATCCCCCTGGAATCCAAAGCCGCCGAGGTAGTCGCGCAGTTTTTGTTCCAGCTCCTGCGGCGCCAGGCGGGCCAGATGCTGTATCGGCGACTCATCGGCGCGCAGGAATTCGAGCTGATGCTGGGCGAAGTAACCGAGCTTAATCCCTTTCGCCAGGCCAATTTCACCGGACAGCGGCTGTAACTCACCGGCCAGCAGCTTAATCAGCGTTGATTTACCGGCGCCGTTGCGCCCCAGCAGACCGATACGCGAACCGGGCACCAGGTTTAGCTTGATGGAGTCGAGAATAATCCGTTCGCCGTAGCCGGCGCTGACTTTTTCCATCTTGAGTAACGGGTTCGGCAGGCTTTCCGGCGCGCGGAAGCTGAAGTGGAACGGGTTATCGACGTGCGCCGGAGCGATAAGCTCCATGCGCTCAAGCATTTTGATACGGCTCTGCGCCTGCTTCGCTTTGGTGGCCTTGGCGCGGAAGCGGTCGATATAGCTCTGCAAGTGGGCTACGCGCTGCTGCTGGCTTTCATACATGGCCTGCTGCTGCGACAGACGGGTCGCGCGCTGGATTTCAAACGAGCTGTAGTTACCGGTGTATTCGAACATCGTTTGCTGTTCGATATGAATAATTTTATCGACGATCGGATCGAGGAAATCACGATCGTTGGAAA